>BNJU01005168.1_pt1 | contig 25505 bp, 34 predicted proteins | sample 8539281 | NCBI WGS metagenome assembly BNJU01 (sample SAMD00202456, study PRJDB9452) | human saliva metagenome | isolation source: human saliva | place: Japan
ATAAAGGTACTAGAGGCATATGAAGATATTGGCAAAATAATGAAAAGGCAGATTGTTTGATCTGCTTTGTTTTAGACTACATCCTGTCAGAGTGACAGGATTTTATCTTACATAAAAGCAAGGATCTGGAGATAGTCAAAAACAAGAGCCATTTCTGCTGAGGAAAGAGAAAAGAACACCACCGTTGACTAGAAAAGCTAAGAGAAGGCGATAGAAGGAATCGGTTTGACTATCCTTGCTAGGTCTTGAGATGATGTAGAGGTTACCAAGAGTACAGACCAATGCTAATGAGGCAGAGAAGAGTCGCAAAAGCGTAGACCGTTAAAGAAGGCAAAGAAACTAGCAATACCTGTCAAGAGAATTGGGATAGCCAAGAGTCTGCTAGTACTTGAAAAGGTTCTTTTCTAATGTCCAATCACTGTCCTGATCGACAAAACGTTTGACTACGAATCCACCCATGAGGATAGAAAGAAGAACAAACTGTCGCTACCAGGATGGAGAAGATAGAAAAGAGATTTAGTGAAGGGAGATGCTGAGAGCTTTAGAGTCGATGGGTCGCCATACGGCTATAGTAGGCTATGCTTGACGTGATAAACTGTAAGAGAGAAACTCAGTAGCAGAAAAAGATAGTCAGGAGCGCAAAAGGCGTTATAACTATGTTTTTTATCTGAACCAATGCTTGCTGTTGGCTCTTTAAGAGCACCTTGTAACCAGACCCAAAAATCAGCCAATTCTTCTTTAGAGATTGCAGTTTTTGTAGGGACAGGATCTGGGACAAATGGACTTTCCAAAGATTTGCTAGGCTGAGGTGCTTCTTTAACGGGCTCTTCTGACTGTTCTGTCTTTGTTGCCAGCTCTTCTTCTTCAGTCTCTCAGTTCTTCTGTCTGCATCTGCATGACTTTCTCTAGTTCGTCACCTCACTTTCTAGGTCAGCTTCTGTACTTTCAGGATTGACTTGAAGTTTTCTTCAACCACTGGCAACTCTTCTTTTTCTTTTATCTTCTCTCAGGGAATGACTGGGTCAGATGGACTTATCTTTTTATCATTGTTGGCTGTTTTTCTCGAAATCAGCACTTTCAAACCATTCTTGAGTCATGATGAGACCTCCTTTTTGATTATCTTGTTTGAGTAACTATTAGCTATTATTCATGATCTATCGAATTAGCTGAAGCGATCAGTTATCGGAGATGTTGATATCTTGATCTGCCTTTTGCGACGAGTAGATCTTGCGTATCTTTTTCTGACTTGTAAGGATTTAGAGAATTCTTCATCTTTACACATTTTCCCTGGCGGATTCACTCCTTCTCGAGTGCGAGTGATAGATAGCACCATGTTCGAGAAGAAAATTCGACATTGATTCTGCTCAAGTTCTTTTTTGGATAACTTTGAGGACGATATCTTTTTCTGCCTCACTCTACCTTACCATGCACTTGATATCGTCAGCAGAGATATGTTCATGGTCTGCTTGGATGCGACTATCTGTTAGACTTGTTTCAAATACATTGACAATTCCAGTTGTGGTCAGTTGACTATTTTTAATCTCGCTATTAGTGATACGAAGAAGATAGCCATTTGACTAGAATCTTGGCATTGCTGACTTTTTGTACATGGCAATCGAAAGGACACTGATGGTCTACCTGAGCAGTTAGGTTTTTAAGTCTCTTCCTCTTGTAATGAGAGAACAACTCTCATCATTGCGTCTAGAACTCCGCTTGCAGTATAAAGAGGATACCCCTTGATACTAGAACCCACAGAGCGACGTGTAGTTGACTTTGGTATCAGATATTTCAAGACTTTTCTCTTTGATAGAGTGTTGAAGATTTTCTTTTTCAGAGATGGTTGGATGATACTGATGTGAATCTTGTCATCGCTTGATCTCTAATGACTAACGAATGTTCTGTCAGTGAGATGTTTAGATTTTTCAATATCTTGGTCAAAAACGAGTTCTTCCATTCGACTTTCAAATACTGGATTTTTGAGACATTGCAAGGAGGCTTCTGACACCATCTGTTTGGATGCTGATGATCATCATGGCAAAAACCGATGATACTAGTAACAACACCAAAGATAAGAAATCCTTTTTGTTCATTTACGCATGATCTTTCACCTCTTTTCCTCTATTAAGAATCCACTGAATAAGTCGAAGGACTAGTATTCCAAAGAAACGAGGTCGTATAGAAGTTGCTAGCAAGACTAGGATGAAGCTCCAATCGCCAGTAAACCTCCACCAAAAATCAGCATAAAAGCAGATGTCGATTCAGCAGAACGTAGAAGCTTTCAAATAGGAGAACAGCCTCCGAGAACTATTCCAGCTACTGATACAGCAAAGAAGGCTAAAAGTACACTGACAGCAGCGATAAAAATCCTGATGATAGCTATGAGAAGACCAATCCTGACCGGAATCCCTGATAGGAGCTGCAAGAAGTGCTAGGATGAGCGATTTCGTAAAAACCTGACGGTTGTTCTTATTGGAATTTTCTTCGTTGATTTTTTTATCAAGAAGTGTAGTCAGGACGTCATGGGCAGCTTCTTTTGGACTTCCCGAGACTAGCTCATGAGCTCTTCCTCACCTTCTGGACCCAGCATCATCAAAGAGTTCTTTGAAGTAGTCCATGGTTTTCGATGCGATCAGATTGAGGAAGCTTCATCAGATAGGCTTCAAGCTGATTCAAATATTCAGTTCTTGTCATGGCGAACGCTCCCTTCTATGATGCCGTTGATAGTGTCAGTGTAGAGTGTCCACTCTTCTCTGAGTACAAATAGTTGCTCCTCCCAACTCTGTTAAGGAGTAGTACTTTCCGCATCCGACCTTGGTATTCGCGAGAGTATGTAGTCAGATAGCGGTTGGTATCCAGTTTTTCAAGATGGGGTAGAGGGTAGATTCCTTGATTTTGGCAATGAGTTTAATGGTTTGGCTAATTTCATAACCATAGGAATCCCTTGTTCTAGAATGGCCAAGATGAGAAATTCAATCAAAGCCGCTGATGTCGGAAAAATACATAGAGCACCTCCTTTTTATTATGTAAAAATTTTTATATATAATTATTCTACACATACATCATACATCTAAATGTAAGCGCTGTCAAGCAATATGTGTAAAAATTTTTATATATAAAAATCTTCTAGTGAAAAACTAGAAGATTAGAGGCTGTTTTGCATTACTTTTGAGGCAATGCTTTATCTGCAATCCTCATCATAAATGGGCGGAAGATAAAAATACTGTCTTCAATCTTGATTCTAGCACAGAGGATGCCGTTTTGATAGACATATCCATTAAATGGAGGATAGCTATCCAAGTTTTTAGGATATTCTCAGGCAAAGAACTAAAATTGTAATCCTCAGAGCCCCAGAACCAATCAATCTTTTCAGTCCGATAAGCCTTGATTTCTTTTTCATATTTTTGAGAAACTTCTTCTCGTTTGCTTTCAAAGAGCCAAATCTCCGTCATCTAACCTCGTAATAGCTGTTCGTAACCAGCAATCCAAGAAATATAAACACACAGTAAAGATTTTTCTATCTCTGGAGAGTAGCCAATTGTAAAGTAATTTTCTTTGTCGACCTGCCGATTTTCGACTGTGATAGTCTGTATAAAGTTAGTCATGATAATCTCCGTTTCAAGAATGAACTAGAAAAGGCTTCTCATTTAAAAATCTTTTAGCTCATCAAAGATTTCTATAAATTTTTCTTTGTCCATCCCTAAATCTTTCAGGTAGTAAATCTAAGATCTCGATCAGGGCATCATAGATATCCTCTCTCTCGATTGTTTCAATAAAACAGTTACGCTTTGTCCATTTTGATTGAAACCTTGAGTATATTCTCTTATGAGGGACTTCTATGTGTTTCATAGTGTCCTCGTTGGGGTTTTCTAGAAGCTTTATAAGGCTTGCTCTAGTCTTTCTATAGAGAGGTCTGCTTTTTGCGTTTGCGGTTGAAATATTTTCTTGTCCATCCCATGAGCGAAAATGGATTGTCTAGGTTTTGGGCTAGCCATTCAGCTTTTTCTCGGTTTTGTTATCCAAAGATTCAGTCCCTTGTCCTGTTGTTTTTTTATAATATTTTTGGCTACTTTAGTGCCTCTTCTGGTAAGCTCGCTCATCCAAAAACATGCTTAATCGAGGTAAATCTTCTGGTTTGGGAATATCCTCTGCAGTAAAGCCAAACAAATCAACAGTTGAAAAAATGACTAACTCTTTGAACTCTGATAATTTATGGAAATTAAGAATATGACCAGGTTTCCCCCACAATCTTAATTCCCTAAGCCTTGGATAGTTATTCAAGATTTGTGCAAAGTCTATTTCAAGGATGTTAGAACAATGGATGGCTCCTAAATCTTTTAATCCCAGTGCCTTAGGTAGAGAACTATCAAGTTGTAATCGTAAGCTGGCTCCATGGTCCTTTACAAGTATTTGACAATTGTCGCTCATGTCTCCTAATAAGACTAGCTCCTCCAAATCATCGTTCAATCTAAGTTCCTCTACGCCTGTCAAATCAATGGAAAGCCGATGTATGGATGTCTTGGAAAAATCCAGTTTTGTTTGTCCATGATTCTCAAGAACTAGTTCTGTAATAAAAAGGAGTTGACTGTAAATACTCATATAAATTTTTGTGCCATCTAGTTAATGCCAACTTTAGATAAACAAGGAAAGACTTTTAATTCTAATGCGTCTTCAAAAGGCGTCCACTCGTCATTGATATTGTGTTTAGAAATACGGCACTCATTTCCTGCAAAATGAAACTTTTTCCTTGCTTTTTATCTGCTTTCTTAAATAAATCTCTTTTTCTTTTGGTATTTCTTGCCATTTCAGTTGCCTATAAATATCGTAACCATTCCCCCAAAACATAGCATATGTGTTTGTGCTTTGCAGTTGTTAATGGTGTTGTATTACCAATAAAAAATATAATGTGACGGTACATGAATATCAACATTACTGAGATGTAAGTTTCTTTCCCAGTACATAAAATCTATATAGAGTGGCTTCAAAGAAGCTAGTTCTTCTCTAAGAGGTTGATCTCCTGACCAGTCTAAATGACAGTAGGACAGCCTGCGGCTTTTTCTCCCCTCTTCTATCTTGGTTATCTGACAAGCTGTGTATTTTTAGATGGAAAATTATAAAACACAATAGACGTCCCCTGCTTTTTGCATAGCATACAAATTTCTCCTTATATGATTCAATGGTCTTGGTTAATCGAGATTTTTATCCAATCAAAATTTTTAATGGTGTAAAAACAATTATAAATGTAGACGTTTATAATTTCAACTTTAGCATCGCTTCAACTATCAATTCTGAAAGTAATAATCTTTTATGTACCCAAACAGTGCTACTCCTAATAAATTGTAAACCGAAGTTTTCCTAGCTTTATTATATCATTTTTGCGCATAGTAAGAGTAGTATGCTTGGTAAATCTATACTTTGTAAAAATGTTGTGAAGATCCAAAAACCAGACTCAGTCTGGCTTTCAAAAAGTGTTTATTTCGTGGTAAATTCTAAAAACCTTTTTAGAGGATTTTATCCGATTTATCCACCATAAAGAGAGCGACCGTCATGATGATATCAATGACTAGAAAGAGCTAGTACAGCTGGGATCCCAGGAATGGAAACATGTCAAAACTGTAACCAAAGAGAGTTGGGCCGATAGGCGCCAGAAATATAGCCGCCGGTCTGGGCAAGTCCAGACAATTGGGCCGTCTTTTCAGGAGAGCTAGTTTTGATGGAGAAGCAAACCATGAGATAAGGGAAAAGAGCGCTACAGGCAGTACCAATCAAGAGATGCGCTACTAACCAGTAGAGGAAACTCTTGCTCGGGTATAAGAGCATGGCAATTCCAAGCAATCCAGCGATAGAGATGACTGTCAGCATGATTTGACGGTGACGATTGGACAAACGAGTCGTTAAACTTGAAATGGTCATGAGAAGGGGATACTAATCAGTGAAAAGATAGAAGCCAGAAGGCCAGCGTCTGTATGAGATAGTCCGGCACTGATGGCCATGGTAGGTAACCAGGTCATACTGGTATAGAAGAGCAAGGACTGAAGTCCACCGAAAATCAATAATAGCCCAAACTTCCTTTGTTTTTTAAGATATTCTTCTTTGTCTCATGTCCTTCTAGAAAATGATTGTGACGATGATTAGGGGAACCAGACCACTAAAGTTAGTAGGCAGACGAAGGATAGGCAGAGGATCAAGCCTTTCCAAGAGGTCGCTTGAGTAATGGGAACAGAGAGATAGGGAAGCAAGAGCTGTTGCGATTCCCATGGAAGTCATCATATACTGTTGTCAAGAAGCCAATCTTTGTGGGTGAGTTGGCCTGAATAGCGCTAGGAAGGAGCACGTTAAAGATTGCAATACTTGCTCCGATGAGTAAAGTTCCCAGATAGAGTAGAGGAAGATTAAAGATACGAATCACGGAACCTATGGTCAATACGATAAGACTATAGGTGAAAAAGGTGCTCGAGCCCAATTTTTTTGAGCCAAACGTGTCGCAAAAGAGGAGAAGAGGGCAAACATCAAGAGAGGAAGGCTGGTCAAAACACCAAGTGAACTGACTTCTACTCCCTAAAACCTTGAGCAATGTCACCTAAAATAGTTGGCAAGCTGTGAAAGGAGCCCTTAAGACCGCTCCGATTAAGATAATTCCTAGAATAAAAAAAGAGTGATCGTTTTTCATGTGAACCTCAATAAGCTGATTTTGATAACAGCTTATTTTTAAGTTTTTCCATAGATGTCAAGATGACCTGCAGCGAATCCGTTACTTAGCTGAAAGAAATCTATAGTGAAAAAGGACAATATATTTACTAGTCTGCTATTCAAATAAAAATAGGAAAGTCTGGAAAATTTGTGATAAAAATAGTGAAAGAAAAATCTATACATTGGAGAAGTACTGTGTCTGAAAAATCGTAAATTTAGCGTCCTGATGTCAGTCTATGTTAAAGAAAAATCCAGTCTTTCTGGAAGAGGCAGTAGAGAGCATCTTACATCAAACGCTCAAACCTAGCGAAGTGGTAATCGTCGAAGATGGTCACTGACACCTGAACTGTATCAAGTTTTGGAGAAATTGGAAGCACAGTCAAGTATTCCAATCAAACGTTGTCCACTTGAGCAAAATCGTGGCTTAGGTTTGGCTCTTCAGTACGGTGTCTTACAGTGCCAATATGATGTCATTGCTCGTATGGATACAGATGATATTGCTGTTGAAGACTGTTTCGAACAACAGTTTCGAATTGATGGAAAAAGAAAATTTGGACCTGCTAGGTGGTCATATCGCAGAGTTTATCGACCAGCCTGACGAGATTGTGTCCTATCGTCGTGTACCGATTAAGCATGAGGATATCATTGCTCTACCAACGTATGAGAAGTGCCTTTAATCATATGACTGTGATGTTCAAAAAAGAGATGGTACTCAAGGCTGGGAACTACGAGGATGGTCTTTATATGGAAGACGATCTTCTGGCTCAATATGATTAGTGCTGGAGCTCGAACTGGAAATGTGGATCAAATTCTATGTAAGGTGCGCGTGGGAGCTGGGATGTTTGAACGTCGTGGAGGGCTCTTCGCTATCTCAAACTCTATCGTCAAGCACGTAAAGAGAATGCACGAGCGTGGACAGATTTCTTATGGTGAATACCTGAAAAGAGTGTTTTTAATCCAAGTTGTCGTTGCTCTATGTCCCAGGATTTGTAGCGACAGTTTATATTTTTGAAAACTTCTAAGAAAAAGCAAGTAATGCTTAGCTGATAGGATTTTAAAACTAATATCTTATCATTTGCTAGAAAATGTGATTCTGTGTAGGAGGATACCATTCTACATGAATATAACAGATTACGTCATTGATCTGGTTTAAGTATTAAATAAACAACAGAAACAAATTTTTGAGGGATTTTTGATATTGCCAGTATGGTCTTATCAATTATTGTTTCTATATTCTATTTTATGGCTTGATTAATCCAGCCCTGTAGACTATGTCATTTACACCAGTCTAACCTTCCTGTTCTATCAACTGATGATTGGTTTCTGGGGTCTTAACGCTAGCATTAGTCGCTATAGTAAAATCTACAGATTTATGAAGATTTTTCTTCGGAGTGACCATCAGTAGTGTCTTATCCTATGTGATTTGCTACGCCTTTTTGCCACTCTTTTCTGTCCGCTTTATCGTACTCTTTATCCTATTAACCACCTTTTTGATTCTCCTTCCTCGTATCACCTGGCAGTTGATTTACTCAAGACGTAGAAAAGGGAAATGGAGAGGAGAACACCGTCGTCACCTTCTTGATTGGTGCTGGGATGATGGTGGCGCGCTCTTTTATGGACAGCTACCAACATCCTACCAGTGACCTTGAGTTAGTCGGAATTTTGGATAATGATGAAAAGAAAAAGGCCAAAAAGCTTGGGAAAAATCCCAGTTTTGGGTTCTATGATGATCTACCAGAATTGGCCAAAACGCTACAGAGTTGAAAAAGTTATCGTTGCGATTCCGTCTCTAGATCCATCTGAATATGAACGAATCCTGCAAATGTGTAACCATATCGGTGTAAAATGTTTAAGATGCCGATGATTGAGTCAGTTGTACAGGCATCCAACCTCAAGCAGGTAGTTTCCAAAAAGATTGATATCACGGACCTGTTTGGGACGTAGGAGATTCAGCTCGATGAATCACGCCTGGGTTCTGAAATCACTGGTAAAAACCATCTTGGTGACTGGTGCCGGAGGATCAATCGGTTCAGAAATCTGCCGTCAGTTAGTGTTTCAATCCTGAACGTGTCATTTCTGCTCGGTCATGGAGAAAACTCTATTTATCTGATTTACCATGAATTAATTCGTAAATTCCAGGAAATTGATTTTGTTCCTGTCATTGCCGATATTCAAGATTACGATCGTTTGCTTCAAGTTTTTGAACAGTACGAACCAGCTGATTGTTTACCATGCTGCAGCCCATAAGCATGTTCCAATGATGGAGAGAAATCCAAAAGAAGCCTTTAAGAACAACATCCTTGGAACTTATAATGTTGCTAGAGCAGTTGACGCTGCTCGAGTTCCAAAAATGGTTATGATTTCGACAGATAAGGCTGTTAATCCACCAAACGTAATGGGAGCAACTAAACGTGTGGCTGAGTTAATTGTTACAGGATTTAATCAACGTAGCCAATCTACCTACTGTGCGGTTCGTTTTCGGTAACGTACTGGGTAGCCGGTAGTGTAATTCCTGTCTTTGAACGTCAGATTGCTGAAGGTGGTCCTGTAACGGTGACAGATTTCCGAATGACTCGTTACTTTATGACCATTCCAGAAGCTAGTCGTTTGGTGATTCATGCGGGTGCTTATGCCAAGGATGGAGAAGTCTTTATCCTTGATATGGGCAAACCTGTACGCATCTACGATTTGGCTAAGAAAAATGGTTCTACTCAGTGGTCATACTGAAAATGAAATTCCAATCGTAGAAGTAGGTATTCGCCCAGGTGAAAAACTATACGAAGAGATTACTTGTATCAACTGAACTAGTTGACAATCAAGTAATGGACAAGATCTTTGTTGGTAAGGTAAATGTGATGCCTCTTGAGATGATCAATAAGAAGATTGAAGAGTTCCGTACCTTGCAAGGTTCTGAATTGAAGAGAGCAATCATAGCTTTTTGCTAATGAAACAACTCATGTGGATTAAATATAAAAATAAGGTATATCCGTCAAATCTTCTTTATGGAGGTGACAGGTAATATCTTTTCTATATTTAGAGGAATTTTCAGCTAATTTTAAACATATTTGCTCTAAGTGAACAGATATGGTAAAATATAATAAATAACAATAATAGGGAGTATCTTATGATTAACGCTATAAAAGTTTCTTTAAAGGCTATGTAGATTTTTGCAGGCCGTTCAACACGTTCTGATTTCTGGTGGGTTTGGCTTGGAAATATGATTCTTTATATTCCTTTTCTTCTTGACATACGGAAATGCTCTAGCTAATTCACGAAACAAGAGCGCTCTTATTGCTTTTGGGCTTTATCGCTATTATCTCATTTTATTTTTGGCTTAGCACTTTTTCTTACCGTCGCTTGCTTTTGATGGTCCGTCGCCTTCGTGACGCTGGTTTCCACTGGGCACTTATCTTTATTTTATTCGTTCCACTGGGTAGTATTGTTCTTCTAGTACTTTTTGCTATGCCAACAAAGGAAGAAGCAACTCCAGTTATGAACCAAGTAAAAGAAGTTCAAGCTGAAGAAGTTGTAGAGGCAGTTGAAGCTCAAGAAGTCTCACCATTTGAAGAAATAGACAAGAACTAAAAGTAAAATTGTTAAAGCATCTCTAGTTGATAAGATCTTTTAAGATTGTAAAGCTAGATCCCAAAAAAATACTCCTAGGTCTAAATTTAAGATTTGGGAGTGTTTTTATGTCTATTCATAGTCGCTCTACAAATCTTATTAAGTATTCTAAACGATAAAAATAATAATAGGGGAGTAGCTTATGATCCAAGCTTATAAGAATTTTTCAAGAATTATGCAGAGTTCACCGGTCGTTCGACGCGTCCAGATTTCTGGTGGGTTTGGTTAGGGAAACCCTCATCCTTTCTATTCCTTTCTGGATTATCTATTTCTACACTGTATTTCTAGTACCGTGATGTATTCAGTGAGCGATTCAGCTAGCGAAGCTACTTTCATGGTTTTTGGTTTAGTTGCCATTATTTATGCAGTTTTCTACCCTAGCAATTTTAGTGCCGACTTTAGCTTTGTCAGTTCGTCGTTTGCGTGACGCCGGATTCCACTGGGCCTTTATCTTCCTTCGCTTCGTTCCAATGGGAGGAATTGCTCTTTTTGGTCCTTTTGCTATGCCAACAAAAAGAGACTGAAGTGGTAAACTATAGTGAACCTCAAACAGTCAAAGTCGAAGAAGTCATCGAAGACACACCGTTCGAAGAATCAGATAAAGCTAAGAGATTCTTGTTTTTACAGTTGAATCTGTCTGGTAGTTCTCACGCCTGTTTAACATATAATTAGGGAGTATCCTATGATTGAAGCCTATAAAAATTTCTTTTAGAGGGTTTGCAGACTTTTTCAGGACGTTCAACACGTCCAGACTCTTTGGTGGGTTTGGATAATGAACAGTGTTTTTATCCATTCCTCTTTATATTACCTATTTTCAGGCTGTCTTCACTAAAGAAGAAGTAGCAGACCCTATCGCAAGTGGGAATTTCTGAGTTTTTTTATATCATTTTTTATTTAGTGATATTCATACCGAGTATCGCTCTAAGAGTTCGTCGTTTACGTGATGCAGGCTTTCACTGGGCCTTCATTTTTCTCGCTTTCGCTCCAATGGGAGGGTTTATTCTTTTAGTCCTGCTGGCAATGCCAACCAAGGAAGTATCTGGCTAATAAATGGCGGACCGAAAGCAATCATCAAGTAAAAACACTCCATTTAATTGAGTGTTTTTGTTTAGGATCTTCGATTTGATAGTTGATGTAAAATGTCTGCTGGTTGATGTGCGACCCAGTCAGTTGATAGGTCAGTGAGGTCCTTCTCGTCACCAAATCCCCAAGTTACCACTAGTTTTTTAATGCCAGTTTCTTGGGCACCAATCATATCAAATTTTGTATCTCCGATAAGGACCACTTTTTCTGGGTCCAAGTTATGAGTTGCCAAAGCTTGACGAATGACGTCTGCCTTGTGCACTGCTTGGAGGACTTGAACCATAGATGCCGTCAAAGAAATGATCGATTTCAAAATTAGCTGTCATATGGACTGCTGTCGGAGTATTTTTTTGTTGTCGTGATATGAGAGGATATTGTTGAGCTAGTTCAGTGAGTAGTTCTGATTTGTGGAAAAGAGCTGGGCTTGTAAACTCCTTTTTCCTTATAGTAGGAGCGATAAAGCTGGATAGCTGGCTCAATCTGCTCAGTTGGTAAGCAACTAGCGAAACTAGTTTCTAAAGGAGGTCCCATAAAACCACGGATGGTTTTTGCATCTGGACTAGGGACTCCCAGTTGTTCAAAAAGTATAGGTGAGCTCATTGTGAAATACCGATAGAGCTATCCATAAGGGTTCCATCTCAAGTCGAAAAAGATGGCTGATAAGGATGACATTGATTCTCCTAGTAATCTTGAAATTAGTCGCCGAAGATTTCTTTTGAAGACGACGACCTGTCGGTGTGGATGCGAGACCACCTTCGGCAGTTTCACTGAAAGGCAGTTGGGAGGCTAGAGCCTACTTGGTACATGGCATCAATGACTTCAGTCAACTGGGATTTTTGATTCGATACCAGCTAGAGCCATATCAGCTGCGATGAAGGCGAAAGCTTGCTCCCATAGCATTACTGCTTAACACATAGGGAACTTCAACCAAACCTGCAACTGGACTCGCAGATAAGACCGAGCATATTTTTGATAACGAAGCGATAGCCTGGCTAGCTTGATAGGGACTTCCACCTGCAGCCCAGGGTTAGGCGGCAAAGACTCATGGCAGAAGCTGATCCCACTCAGCTTGACAGCCTCCTTCGGCCCCCGAGATAGAAGCGTTAGTTAGCAATGACGAGTCCAAAAGCACCGGCAGCGAAGAGGAAAATCTAGTTGTTGTTCATGAGTTAGATCTAGTTTTTGAATAGCAGAGTGAGAACTGCGGAAGACAACCTGCACTACCTGCGGTCGGTGGTGCACACACAAGGCCCATCTTGGCATTGTGCTCATTAACGGCAATAGCGTTACGGGCGACAGGACAAGACAGTGAAGTCTGATAAGGTCTTTCCTTTTTGATGTAGTGGTCAGCTTGGCTAGCATCACCACCTGTCAGACCGCTACGAGATTATTCTCACTGAGACCAAGCTCAACAGAAGCTTTCATGACTTCAGGGATTGCGCTCCATGAGGAGGAGAACTTCTTCACGCTCACGACCAGTCAGTTCAAACTCAGTCCTAATCATGAGCTCGGCAACATTTCCTTTGGAAAATCAAGTTCGGCTTGTTCGACTAATTCTTTGATAGAGTAAAACATATTTTCTCCTATTGAAAGAAATTGACATTGTGCAAATGAGGAATTTTTCCGAATCTCTTCGATAGATTCTTCACAGTTGCGACTATCAACTTCAATAATCATGATGGCTTTTCTCCAGCTTTTTCTCGAGTTACATTCATTTGAGCGATGTTGATACCAAAGCGAGAGAGAGCTTCTGTCACATGAGCAATCATACCAGGAACATCCTGATGAACGATGATGATGGTAGGGTGTTCATGTTGAGAGATACGGCAAAGCCATTTGAATTCTGTCACCTGGATATTTCCGCCACCGATCGAAATTCCTGTCACACTGATAGTCTTATGATCGTTCTTCACAGTGATTTTAGTGGTATTTGGGATGGGGAGCGTTACTGTCCTTTTGGATGGTCCATACGATTTTTAATGCCACGCTTATGGGCAATTTCTAAACTATTTGGGAATTTCTGGATCATCCGTATCCATTCCCTAAAATATCCAGCGACAAGAGCAAGGTCTGTTCCGTGTCCACGATAGGTTTTTGCAAAAGAGTTAAAAAGCTGGAACTCGACCTCGGTTGGAGTATCATCAAAGATAGATGAAACAATTTTACCGATACGGACAGCTCCTGCCGTGTGACTACTAGATGGGCCCAATCATCACAGGCCCAATAATATCAAAGACAGATTGAAAACGAAGTGATTGCATCTGTTTCCTTACAAAAGATTCTTACTCTATTATATCAAAGATTAGATGTAAGTGCTTAATTACATTCTGAAAATATATAAAAAGATTAAAAAGCCTTTTAATAATCAAGGGTTTTTGTAACAAAAAGTGGCTTTTTAAGTAAATAAAATCACAGTCTTTGTAACATTTCTACATAAAATCGTTAACAAATAGTAATATTAGAAAGGTATCATGGAAAGTATAAGAAAAAGGAGAACTCTTTTAAATGAAATTAAACATGAAGACTAAAACTTGCAGGATTTGCAGTTGTACTTGCTTTCCTTGCACCATCACTAACTTTTGCACAAGAAACAAAAACTTATACAGTTAAACCTGGAGACACTCTTTCAGAAATTGCTGAAACTTACAACACAACAGTTGAAAAATTGTGCAAAATTGAAACAACATTAAAATGTTGACCTTTGATCTTTATTGACCAAGTATTGGTTATCGATGGGGAAGCTCCAGTTGCTGAGACTACAACAACAGAAGCTCCTGTAGCAGAAGTTGAAGACACCTGCAGTTGCTGAAACTGTTGTAGAAGAAACTGATGAAGCTCCAGCACCTGCGTAGCAACAGAGAGCTACTCAGCACCAGCTGCAACTGTAAGCGGATCTGAAGCAGAAGCTAAAGAATGGATCGCTCAAAAAGAATCAGGCGGTAGTTACACAGCTACAAACGGACGTTATATCGGACGTTACCAATTGACAGATTCATACTTGAACGGTGACTACTCAGCTGAAAACCAAGAACGTGTAGCAGATGCTTACGTTGCAGGACGTTACGGTTCATGGACAGCTGCTAAGAACTTCTGGCTTAACAACGGTTGGTACTAAGAACTGACGAACAAAATAAGATGCAAAAGTCGAGGGATCTCCTCGACTTTTTTCGTGTTTCCTAATTGAAGGCCTCTGTCATCTTTCTTGTCTTCTCTAAGCAAGCATGTTATAATGAAAACTGCTCAAACGACCTTCAATCGTGAAGCACACACGACCTTCAATCGTGAATAAACGAATAGATGGGAGAACTACCATGAGTGATAACTCTAAAACACGTGTTGTCGTGGGGATGAGTGGTGGTGTCGATTCGTCGGTGACGGCTCTCTTGCTCAAAGAGCAGGGCTACGATGTAATTGGTATCTTCATGAAGAACTGGGATGACACAGATGAAAAACGGCGTCTGTACGGCGACCGAAGATTACAAGGATGTGGCTGCAGTGGCAGATCAAATCGGCATTCCCTTACTACTCTGTCAACTTTTGAAAAAGAGTACTGGGACCGCGTTTTTGAGTATTTCCTAGCGGAATACCGTGCAGGACGCACGCCAAATCCAGACGTTATGTGTAACAAGAAATCAAGTTCAAAGGCCTTTTTTGGACTATGCCATGACCTTGGGAGCAGACTATGTAGCGACTGGGGCACTATGCCCGAGTAGTGCGTGATGAGGATGGCATCGTTCACATGCTTCGTGGCGTGGACAATGGGAAAGGACCAGACCTATTTCCTCAGCCAACTTTCGCAAGAACAACTTCAAAAACCATGTTCCCACTGGGGACATTTGGAAAAACCTGAAGTTCGAAAGACTAGCTGAAGAAGCAGGACTTGCGACTGCTAAGAAGAAAGACTCGACAGGGATTTGCTTTATCGGAGAAAAAGAACTTTTAAAGAATTTCTCAGCAACTATCTACCAGCTCAACCTGGTCGCATGATGACTGTGGATGGTCGCGATATGGGCGAGCATGCCGGGTCTGATGTACTATACGATTGGTCAGCGTGGGTGGGACTCGGTATCGGTGGGCAACACGGCGGTGACAATGCCCCTTGGTTTCGTTGTCGGCAAAAGACCTGAGCAAGAATATCCTCTATGTCGGCCAAGGCTTTCTACCATGATTCGCTCATGTCAACTAGCCTAGAGGCCAGTCAAGTCCACTTTACTCGTGACATGCCAGAGGAATTTACGCTCGAATGTACAGCTAAATTCCGCTACCGTCAACCGGACTCGAAGGTGACTGTACATGTCAAAGGAGACAAGGCAGAGGTCATTTTTCGCAGAACCGCAACGCGCCATTACACCAGGACAGGCAGTTGTCTTTTACGATGGTGAAGAATGTCTCGGTGGTGGTTTGATTGATAATGCCTATCGCGATGGCAAAAGGTTTGTCAGTATGTCTAACTGGAGTTAAGTAAAAAAACGATGAGTTCTCAATTTTTTTATGCATTTATGGCATTTTTTTCGCTATAATGAACCCAATTTCAAATCTTCCTGCTTACATGGCTTTAGTAGCAGATGATAGTCAAAAATTTCACGAAAAAAATTGCTTTTTAGGAGTCTTTTTGATTGCCTTTTGTTATTGTAACTGTTTTTATCTTTTTCAGGAGATTTCATTTTTAAAGTATTTGGAATTACAATTGTTTCTTTCAGAATTGCTGGTGGAATATTAGTGGCCGTTATCGGTTATCATATGATTAATGGTAATCATTCACCCAGCTATAAAGGAATGGAGCAGCAAGCAGTAAATTCAGATCCAATGTCTATTGCTATTTCTCCTCTTGCAATGCCACTTTTTGCAGGACCAGGTACAATTACAACTGCTTTAAGTCTGGCTAATGGAGGTTTGCAGAATCAACTGATAACCGTAGTTGCTTTTGCTCTACTATGTGTCATCACTTATCTCCTGTTAAGAAGTGCAAAACAAATTGCAGGCTTCTTGGGAGAAAATTTGATGAAAATTATAACGAAAATGATGGGACTTTTACTATTCTCGATAGGAATACAGATGATTATCGTCAGTGTGCAGACCTTGCTCAAACAGTGATTTGCATTGACAAAACGATTTGATTTGATAAAATAACTTTAACAATAGTCATGATGGTCAAAGCTCATGGATGTTGCAGGCTTTTTGTCCTGCACTTCTTACGAGTTTTGACTGTTTTTGTGTCGTTTAGAGGAAAGGACAAAAATGACTCAACAAGACTTTCGGACAAAAGGTGAGAAATACGGTTTTTTTGGTGTTCGGGCGACAGCCTTTGATTCTCAAAATCGCAAACTTCTAGTCACCAAAAGATGAGGACAAGTATTACACTATCGGCGGTGCTATTCAAGTCAATGAAAGAACGGAAGACGCGGTAGTCCGTGAAGTGAGGGAAGAACTGGGTGTCAAAGCTCAAGCTGGGCAACTAGCTTTCGTGGTTGAAAATCGTTTTGAAGAAGACGGCGTTAATTACCACAATATCGAGTTTCATTATTTGGTGAACTTGCTTGAGGATGCCCCATTGACCATGCAGGAAGATGAGAAAATTGCAGCCCTGCGAGTGGATTGACTTTGGATCAAGCTTGAGGATATTCAGCTAGTTCCCAGCCTTTTTTTAAAAACAGCCTTACCAGATTGGGACGGACAATTACGACACATCCATCTTAACGAATAGGAGAGAAAATGATGGTTAAGCTTATTGCCCATGTACTTGTTCATAGTGGTGGTGATTATTTGCTCATTCAGCGTTCGGAAATTAAAAGAGGACAACCCAACGTTTATCCAACTTACTGGGATATTCCTGGTGGTGGGGTTGAAAAGGGTGAACTTCCGCGAGATGGAGCTCTTAGAGAATGTGTTGAAGAAGCGGGAGTTAGGCTAGACAGCAGTTCGCTCAAACTTCTTCACGAAGATAGTCAACTGGATACCTCTAAGGATACTGTCTTTACTCGCTTAGTTTATAAAGCAGAGTGGGTTGGGGAGAAGCCAATTATCAGATTAGATCCTGAAGAGCATACGCACTTTAAATGGGTTACTATGGATCAAGCTCTAGAGGAGGAGAAGTTAGTTCCTTATTTGCGAGAAATTTTTGAAAGGTTAAGAAATGACTTATAATTTTACAGAAGAATACGATATTATTGTAATCGGTGCGGGACACGCGGGGGTCGAAGCTTCCCTAGCTGCGAGCCGTATGGGTTGCAAGGTCTTGCTTGCGACTATTAACATTGAAATGTTGGCTTTCATGCCATGTAATCCCTCTATCGGTGGTTCTGCCAAGGGGATTGTCGTGCGCGAAGTCGACGCTCTCGGTGGGGAAATGGCCAAGACCATTGACAAGACTTACATCCAGATGAAGATGCTTAACACTGGGAAAGGTCCAGCTGTTCGTGCCCTTCGTGCGCAAGCTGACAAGGAGCTTTACTCTAAGGAAATGCGCAAGACAGTTGAAAATCAAGAAAATCTAACCCTTCGTCAAACCATGATTGATGAGATTTTGGTGGAAGATGGCAAGGTTGTCGGTGTTCGTACAGCTACCCATCAAGAATATGCTGCCAAGGCTGTTATCGTGACAACAGGTACCGCCCTCCGCTGGGAAATCATCATCGGAGATCTCAAGTACTCATCAGGACCTAACCATAGCCTAGCTTCTATTAACCTAGCTGATAATCTCAAGGAACTTGGACTCGAAATCGGTCGTTTCAAGACAGGAACCCCTCCACGTGTCAAGGCTTCCTCTATCAACTACGATGTGACAGAAATCCAGCCAGGAGACGAAGCGCCTAATCACTTCTCATATACTTCACGTGATGAAGATTATGTCAAGGACCAAGTACCGTGCTGGTTGACTTATACCAATGGTACTAGTCATGAGATTATCCAAAACAACCTCCACCGTGCGCCTATGTTTACAGGTGTAGTTCAAGGGAGTGGGACCTCGTTACTGTCCATCGATTGAGGACAAGATTGTGCGTTTTGCGGACAAGGAACGCCACCAACTCTTCCTAGAGCCAGAAGGTCGCAATACAGAAGAAGTTTATGTCCAAGGTCTCTCAACCAGCCTTCCTGAGGATGTACAACGTGACTTGGTTCATTCCATCAAAGGTTTGGAAAATGCAGAGATGATGCGAACAGGTTATGCTATCGAGTATGACATGGTTTTGCCTCATCAATTGCGTGCAACGCTTGAAACCAAGAAAATCTCAGGACTTTTCACAGCTGGTCAGACAAATGGTACATCAGGATATGAAGAAGCTGCTGGTCAAGGGATTATTGCTGGTATCAATGCGGCTCTGAAAATCCAAGGCAAGCCTGAGTTGATTTTGAAGCGCAGTGACGGTTATATCGGGTGATGATTGACGACTTGGTGACCAAAGGGAACCATTGAACCCTACCGTCTCTTGACCAGTCGTGCTGAATATCGTCTCATTCTTCGCCATGACAATGCCGATATGCGTTTGACTGAGATGGGACGCGAGATTGGGCTTGTTGACGATGAACGCTGGGCTCGCTTTGAGATCAAGAAAAATCAATTTGACAATGAGATGAAGCGTTTGGATAGTATCAAACTCAAGCCGGTCAAGGAAACCAACGCCAAGGTCGAAGCGATGGGATTCAAACCATTGACTGATGCAGTCACTGCCAAGGAGTTCCTCCGTCGTCCAGAAGTCTCTTACCAAGATGTGGTTGCCTTCATCGGACCTGCTGCTGAAGAATTGGATGACAAGATTATCGAATTGATTGAAACAGAAATCAAGTACGAGGGATACATCTCAAAAGCCATGGATCAGGTTGCTAAGATGAAACGCATGGAAGAAAAACGTATTCCAGCGAATATTGATTGGGATGATATTGACTCTATCGCGACTGAGGCTCGCCAGAAGTTCAAACTCATTAATCCAGAAACCATCGGTCAAGCCAGCCGTATTTCTGGGAGTAAACCCAGCAGATATTTCTATTTTGATGGTGTATCTGGAAGGTAAAAATCGAAGCATTTCAAAAAACTTAGAAAAAAAGGCTGACTAATACTCAATGAAAATCAAAGAGCAAACTAGGAAGCTAGCCGCAAGCTGTACTTGAGTACGGTAAGGCGACGCTGACGTGGTTTGAATTTGATTTTCGAAGAGTATAAAGACAAAGTGCTGAATTCTCTTTTAGGGAATTCAGCTTTTTTGATAGAATCGTCCTCTATTTTCGAATAAAGAGAAAAGGAGAAATGATTATGCTGACGGTAGAAGAAAAAAATTTTTTAGACCACTATAAAAATGCTTCCTATCATCGTTTTTATGAGATTGAGCGCTTTACTAGTCTCTGTCAAAAGTTAGACAAATGGCCACCACAGGCTGACAAGCTTTAGACTTTTTGATATACTAGAACAAATTAAAACATAGGAGAGAATGAATGAACGTATATGGCAGATTAGAAGAGGAACCAACTCCAACTTGGACTGGAAATCAAGAAAATTCAGCTGGAGGAGAGGAGCGAGAAGAGTTTGAAACACGACAATCGGCTCGCTTACCATTGTTTAAAATCTTAATTTGGAGCACTTTAGCGGTACTTGTGTCTGTAGTTCTTCCTTTTGTACTAGGACTGATCAGTCCAGAGCAGGCTCAGGATTTCTATATTGGATGGGCAATGCACCAAGGAGGAGAAATCTACACAGACTATTTTGGAACGAGTGGTCTCCTCTATTATTTCCTACAGTATCTAGCTAAAGGTAGCCTTTTATTTGCGGCCTTTAATTGGCTTGCTTTAGTGGGCGCTGGAATTTTTCTTTTCCGTTCAACCTATGACTTGACGAAAGAGGACGAGCAGTCTCGACAAGTATTGACGATTTTTTACCTTCTTGCAGGAGGTCTTAGCTTTGGTGGTGGCTATGCCACAATTCTTGCTCTTCCATTTTTATTCTACGCCCTAAACTTCGTCACAACCTATTTGGCAGAATCTAATCATGATAAAGGTTTCTTGCGTATCGGGATGAGTTTGGCTCTAGCATTTTTCTTGGCGCCTCTAGTCACAGTTTTATATACTCTTGTCTTGTTTTTAGCCTTACTAGCCTTTAATATCGGACGCGGTTACTTGGCTCGTGGCTTTTATCAATTTCTTGCGGTTTGTCTAGGATTTTCACTCTTCTTTTATCCAATCGGTTACTACACAGTTTATAAAGGGAGCTTCGGGAGTGCTATTAGTCAAATTCTCTATCCAGTAGATAGTTTGAAATTTATGTCCAACCCAGGTCTGTTAGATAATCTCCTCTTTTATGGATTATTAGCAATCGGTCTTGGAGGATTGACCCTTGTGTTTGCAGGCTTTTTCCAGTCTAAACCAAGCAAGCAATACGTCCTATCTATATTTGCTGCGCTTGCTCTTGTACTATCACTAGGCTTGGAAATTTTCTCTACTGAACCGATCCATGGAAGTCGTCTAGCTGAGTTGCTTCCTTTCATGTCCATTTTGTTATTGACTCGAATTCGTGCCAATAATGCAGAGGGAGTGAGTCGTAGTAGAAGATATAGCGAAGCCCCTTCAGTATGGGCAATCTTCCTCAAAGGAAATGTTTACCTGCCTATTTGGCCCTTGCTTACCTATTCTTGGCCCCTCTAGTAGCGCGCTATGTCCTTCACTCGGAACAATATCAAGAACGCGCTCGTATCGAAACTATTGTCAAGGGGCAAACGCAAGCAACAGAAAGCATTTATGTATGGGACAATTCGGCTAGTGCTTATCAGGCCAGCGAACGATTAGCAGCTAGTCAGTTACTAACACCGAAATTACATACAGCTTTATCTGAAAATCATACCAAACTGGTAAATGATTTACGTGATAACCAGCCTAAAGTGATTGTGGTCAATACAAAAACAGCCCTCTGGACGGAAGTAGAACAGCTTCTAGCAGAAAGATATCAACCAGTTCAAAGTGAATTCAAAGACTTTAAGCTTTATAAATTAAAATAAAATAATCAATATCTTGTGTATTTTTAAAAATTTTAGGATTTTTAACACAAGATATTGATTTTTCTTTTTAGAGTGGTATAATACTTTTTAGAAAGAACATTTTAGAAAAGAGCATGCATATGATTGCACTAGAAGAAAAAATTACAATTTTGCCAACTCTCTTCGTCGAGAAACGAGATGGGAGACGTGTTGTATTTGATGTGGACAAGATTGACAAGGCTCTCCACAAGGCGGCAGACAAGGTTATGGATGTGACACCCTTGGTCGAAAAGCGCCTAAGTAGTTTGATTGAACGTATTGTAGAAGAGATTCATAGTCGCTTTCCTCAAGGTGTAAAAATTTATGAAATCCAAAATATCGTAGAACACGAGTTGTTGGAAGCTAAAGAATATGCCTTGGCAGAGGAATATATCACCTATCGAACTCAAAGGGATTTTGAGCGCTCAAAAGCAACAGATATCAACTTCAGTATTCATAAACTTCTCAACAAAGACCAGGCAGTTGTCAATGAGAATGCTAATAAAGATAGTGATGTTTTTAATACCCAGCGTGATTTGACTGCGGGGATTGTTGGCAAATCAATCGGCCTTCAAATGCTTCCTAAGCACGTAGCTAATGCCCACCAAAAAGGGGATATCCACTATCACGATTTGGACTATAGCCCTTACACCCCGATGACCAACTGCTGTTTGATTGATTTCAAGGGCATGTTGGAAAATGGTTTTAAGATTGGGAATGCTGAGGTAGAGAGCCCCAAGTCTATCCAAACTGCGACAGCGCAGATTTCACAAATCATCGCTAACGTTGCATCAAGTCAGTATGGAGGCTGTTCAGCAGACCGTATTGATGAAGTCTTGGCTCCTTATGCAGAAAAAATTACCAAAAACACCTTAAAGATGCAGAGGAATGGGTGCTACCTGACAAGCGCGAAGAATACGCCTGGAAGAAAACTCAAAAAGACATCTATGATGCCATGCAATCTCTAGAGTGAAATCAACACTCTCTTCACTTCAAATGGGCAAACACCCTTTACCTCTCTTGGTTTTCGGTCTAGGAACCAATCGTTTTGAACGCGAAATTCAAAAAGGCTATCTTGAAACATTCGAATCAAGGGCTTGGGTATCAGAACACCGTACAGCTATCTTCCCTAAACTCATCTTTTACTCTTAAAAGAGGGCTTAACTTGGAGGAAGGTTCACCCTAACTACGACATCAAGCAGTTGGCGCTCGAATGCGCAACTAAAGCGGATGTACCCAGATGTCTTTGTCTTACGATAAGATTATCGAGTTGACAGGTTCTTTCAAGGTTCCGATGGGATGTCGTTCATTCCTTCAAGGATGGAAGGATGAAAATGGAGTAGAGGTCAATTCTGGTCGTATGAACCTAGGTGTGGTAACAGTCAATCTTCCTCGTATTGCCCTCGAATCAGAAGGCGACTTGAATAAGTTCTGGGAAATCTTCAATGAGCGTATGAATATTGCAGAAGATGCACTGGTCTATCGTGTAGAGAGAACCAAGGAAGCAACTCCAGCTAATGCTCCTATCCTTTATCAATACGGAGCTTTTGGCCGTCGTCTTGGGAAAGAAGAAAGTGTTGATCAACTCTTTAAGAATCGCCGTGCTACTGTTTCGCTTGGCTATATCGGGCTCTATGAAGTGGCGACAGTCTTCTTTGGCAACAATTGGGAAACCAATCCAGAAGCTAAAGAATTCACCCTTGATATCATTCGAGACATGAAACATCGAGTAGAAGAGTGGTCAGACCAATATGGCTATCACTTCTCAATCTACTCAACTCCATCTGAAAGTTTAACAGACCGCTTCTGTCGCCTGGATACAGAGAAATTTGGTTCTATTCCAGACATCACAGATAAAGAGTACTACACAAATTCCTTCCATTATGATGTCCGAAAAAATCCAACTCCGTTTGAAAAATTGGACTTCGAGAAGGTTTATCCAGAAGCGGGTGCATCAGGTGGCTTTATCCACTACTGTGAGTACCCAGTTCTTCAACAAAATCCAAAGGCCTTGGAAGCTGTTTGGGATTATGCTTATGATCGTGTAGGTTATCTAGGAACCAATACTCCGATTGATCGTTGCTACAAGTGTGATTTCGAAGGAGATTTTAATCCAACCGAGAGAGGTTTTGCCTGTCCTAACTGTGGCAATAGTGATCCTAAAACAGTAGATGTTGTCAAACGGACTTGTGGCTATCTTGGAAATCCGCAAGCGCGTCCGATGGTGAATGGACGTCATAAGGAAATTGCTGCGCGTGTCAAACACATGAACGGTTCTACTATTAAAACAGCAGGGCATGAAGTAACAAATTAGAAAGAGATAGCATGGGAAAATATCAGTTAGACGATAAGGGTAAGGCCTTGGTTCAACGATTCCACGAAAAGCATTCAAAGGGTGGAGTCAATAAAAAAGATCGAGTAGCCGGCCTTAGAGAACAATTTTTAAATAAGAACAAGAAAAAGTGAGAGTCCCCTCTCACTTTTCTCATAGCGGGAGGATACATGGAATTACGCAGACCAACATTTGCAGACAAAGAAACAGTTTTAGAGATGATGGCAGAGTTTGAGCAGACTCAATCAGCCCACAATGGAGGATTTTGGGATACTGAGAACTTTGACTATGAAAAGTGGTTGGAAACTAGCCATAATAAAGAAATGGGAATAGGATTGCTGGAAAATCGCGTTCCATCAATTCAGTTCGTATTGTTTGATGAATCAGGCCATGCTTTAGGTTTTTTAAATTTACGATTGAGACTGAATGAGGGTTTACTGAATTATGCTGGCCATATTGGCTATTCTATCCGCCCTTCCGAAAGAGGCAAAGGATATGCCAAGGAAGCTCTCCGTCAAGGTCTACAAGTGGCTAAAGAAAAGAACATCCATCGTGCTCTGGTGACTTGTAGCGCAGAAAATCCTGCCAGCCGAGCTGTTATCTTAGCTAACGGTGGAGAGTTGGAGGATGTTCGAAATGGAACGGAGCGCTACTGGATAGAGTTGGAGTAGAAGTATGACATGGAATACACCAAAACCTGGCGAGTGGAAGAGTGAGGAGCTTAGTCAAGGGCGTATCATTGACTATAAGGCTTTTAACTTTGTCGATGGAGAAGGGGTGCGCAATTCTCTCTATGTAGCAGGCTGTATGTTTCACTGTGAGGGCTGTTACAATGTAGCGACCTGGTCCTTTAATGCAGGAATTCCTTATACGCCAGAGTTGGAAGAACAGATTATGGCAGACTTAGCACAGCCCTATGTTCAAGGATTGACCTTGCTAGGAGGAGAGCCATTCCTCAATACAGGTATTCTTTTGCCCCTTGTAAAACGCATTCGAAAGGAATTGCCAGAAAAAGACATCTGGTCTTGGACAGGATACACCTGGGAAGAAATGATGTTGGAGACGCCTGATAAACTAGAACTTTTATCCCTGATTGATATCCTGGTAGATGGTCGCTATGATAAAAGCAAGCGTAATCTCATGCTTCAGTTCCGTGGCTCTTCCAACCAACGGATTATCGATGTGCAAAAGTCTCTCCAAAGTGGAAAGGTAGTCATTTGGGACAAGCTTAACGATGGAAAAGAAAGCTATGAACAGGTGAAGAGAGAATGAAGAAAAAAGACTTAATAGAACAACTGGTCTCAGAGATAGAAACTGGAAAAGTAAAAACACTGGGTATCTACGGCCATGGAGCTTCAGGAAAATCAACTTTTGCTCAAGAATTATACCAAGTATTGGATGCTGAAAAGGTAAATTTACTAGAGACAGATCCCTATATTACTTCAGGACGACAATTAGTGGTACCTAAAGAGACACCAGACCAAAAGGTGACAGCATGTTTACCGGTAGCACATGAGCTGGCAAGTTTACAAAGAGATATTCTTGCTCTGCAAGCGGGTATGGATATCTTAACAATTGAGGAACCCTGGAAGGCTAGTGAGGTCTTATCGAGAGCAAAACCAATTCTGATAGTCGAAGGGATGTCTGTGGGTTTTCTACCCAAGGAACTCTTTGATAAAACTGTTTGTTTCTACACAGATGAGGAGACTGAATTAAAGAGACGACTAGCTCGAGATACGACTGTGAGAAATGGCGATGCATCCAGCAATACGTAATAACTG
>BNJU01004902.1_pt1 | contig 25477 bp, 33 predicted proteins | sample 8539281 | NCBI WGS metagenome assembly BNJU01 (sample SAMD00202456, study PRJDB9452) | human saliva metagenome | isolation source: human saliva | place: Japan
AATGATTTGGTATCCTTATAATCCTGCAACGGGTAAAGGTGATCGACGGTATAGAAACGAAAATGCAAAATCATTAGGAACTGTTAGCTAATGGGCTTAGGGTATCGCCATCTTAGTAGAATGAGCATGCCTATGTTGCGTATCAATGCCTTTGTCGATCGCGCTTTTCTCCGAGAATGCTAATCGTGTGAGTAAAAGCTAGAATATATATCAGGCCTCAACGAAGTCCGTGCCAATGTATAGAGGTTTAGGGAGTGTGAAATCGCAATCTGATATGATACATTTACCGCAATCGTACTTCACATTTGATTTGGATGGGGGCCCTGCTTACTATATGCCACATACGTCTCAAAAGGTATTATCTGGATATGATGTAAGTTATGCTCGTACATTTAAAAATGCTCGCTGGGCCCGTGTACATGCGACCGTATATCATTGGAATGGTCTTAGTGTGCCTAATCATAGCAACGCATTATTGAAAAACGCTTGAAATTGAGCAGCAAATACGGATGGAATGTAGGAACTACATTGCAAAGTAACGCCATGTATCGCTCAGATTTAGGCTATACGGCGGATAGCAAAGATACTAGTGGTGCTTATGGATTTGTTAAATATACATTGGGTACCTCTAAGTTTGCATGGCATGGTGGTAAACATAGTGATGATACCATTACGAATGCTCGCGCTAGAATGCTAGATAAGGTAGACCGTAGTCCTATGACAATAGGCCATACATATGAAGAAGATTGGTATGTAAGACCTAATGATCACTTATAAAATTGACGATCATTTTATAATATGGAGAAAAATGTTAGTTTTATCATTGTCATGAGAGGAGACTATATATAATGTCAGGTAAATTATTATTGAAAACCATGGTTTTTAGGGACTATGACTTTCAGCATATATACAATAGGAATGGCTGCAGAGGTTCAAGAGGCCAAATGGTTTAGAATTCTGCACAACAAACAATTGCATCCGATACAGCTAGGAAAGAGGCTGTTCGTTCTAGCTGGATGGACCGATACAGATGTGGTAGTCGGCGTTGGTATGAAAAGATTTCTGAAAGAGACGCATAGTCAGCACCATTATGTTGGTGAATCATCGATGAACATGATGTCCCTAAATAGTGTAACTTCGAAAAGTTTAAAAGTCTACTGAAATCAATAAATTGTATATTGAGACCTTGCAACCTATAACTCATTATGATGAAAATGCTAAAAAGCGTTGTCTTTGTACAAAGGTCGGATTAGGGCGCAGTGGAGAAAAGATTTCATCTCGTGCATTAAATAATTATTGGGTTCCAGCCAGACCTGCAGGGACGTTTATAACACATGATAAAGCAAACAGATAAGAAAGAATCATTAGGAATGAATGCTAATATTGGCATTGGCTATCGTCGTCTTAGCAAAGGTGAACATGCTTATGTTGGTGTTAATGCGTTCTATGACCATGTGTTTAAAGGTGGTTATAAGCGCGTTAGTGGCGGTGTAGAATATGTGGCAGGTCTTAATGAATTTCATGCTAATCTGTACCGAAATCTGAGGACTGATGATAGAAAATATATAGGACTCCCGTGGGCGTAGTAATGTATTGGGTGATCCTGCAGGATTGTATCCATATGGTATGGATCCCTGATCAAAGTCTTTTATAATTATGGTGTGGTTTCTTATGAAAATCATTGGATGTTATCAGAAAAGGTTGCTGCCAGTGGATTTGATGTAGGATACTCACGGACCTTCAAAAATGCTCGATGGGCTCGTGTCTATGCGGACTATTATAATTGGCGTGGTAGAGAGGCTGTAAGAGTAGGGTATTATAAATTAAAAAAACGTGATGCCATAAAAGGTTTTAAAGTGGGTGCAGAATTCCATATCACACCGCATCTTACTCTTGATGCGGGTTACCAAACAGCATCTCATCATTTGAGTGGTCCTTATGCGACCTTGAAATATACCATCGGTACATCCAAGTTTGCTTGGCGTGGTGGTAAACATAGTGAAAGCGCGATTACAACGGCTCGTTCCAAGATGCTTGATAAGGTACATCGCAGTGATATGGTTGTACAAGAAACTGTAGAAGAAACTTATGATCATGGCGTTGTCGATGTAGGTTTATAATCTGTAACTCATAAAAATTACCTAAAGGATAGTAATTTTTATGTTGCAATAATAACTATGTGAGAAGGGTATAAATGTACATGTATCTTTAATACTAAAAGTTTAATATACGACTGCTACTTTGTGTAGCAGCTTGTACGATGTGTTGGACTATTGCATTAGCGGATAGTGCTGATACAAATACTGCTGTGAAAGTGAATTCTAGCAGTTATCAAGATTGGTCTGATAGAACTGATATTTCAGCGAAGTTTCAAACCAATCACAAGCCAATATATAGCATAGAGACCTTACAACCTATAGGTCATTATGATAACAACTCTAAGAGCGTAGTATTTGTACAAGGAAAAGTTAGCTCTCATGGCGGTGTAAGTCAAATTGCCAATGGATATGCGAACCATGTAACTCGTAATGCGGGCGGGAATTGTATATGAATATGACTTTAATCAATCGACACAATCTATAGGCACAACTGGAAGCTATAGGACTCGGCTATCGACGACTAAGTAAAGGAGAGCATAGCTATGTAGGTATTAATAGCTTTTTATGATTATGCTTTCAAAAAGAACATTATAAGCGTGCTAGTTTGAGGTGTAGAATATGTAACTGGTGAAAATGAGATTGTATGCTAATTTCTATAAATCACTAGGGAATGACGACGTCATCCTATCGTATTTATTTAAGCGCGATGAAATGATTCCAGCACCATATCAATATTCCGGATCATCATGTTTCCAGTTGGTGAAAGTCATGAAAAACGTGTTGCCTCTGGATATGATATCGGATACGCACGAACCTTTAAAAATGCCCGTTATATACGAGCCTATATCGATCGTTATCACTGGAATCGGATGAATGGAGAGATTAGAGACATAGAATGGTTTAACATGATATATAACTATAATATCAGATTCCTGTAAATGGTGTCTATAAAGAAATGGCATTAAAACAGGTGTCAATGTAAATGTGACACCTCACATTTCGGTAGGCATGAGCTATGATAAACCATTTGGATCACTCTGGCGAGTTTTATGTACAAACATTGTATACGCTTGGTAAATCTAAGTTTGCTCTCTTTGGTGGAAAGCATAGTGATAGTAGCATGACAACTGATCGTTCTAAAATGCTTGATAAGATTGAACGTCAAGATATGCAGGGCGCTCAATCTAGATAGGGAGATTTCACGTTCATTACCCTCATGATGATTTCTATAATATATGTAGCCTATATGAGAGTTATAACAAAAGGAGCTAGTACGCTGTGTACTAGCTCCTTTGTATTCTTTATTCTATTATTGCAAATCCTTAGGCACGCTGAGCGGTTTCCAGCTATCTAGTTCTGGAATATCTAAGGTCGTAATGGTACGTTGTATCCAGTAGTTCAAGGATACTTCGTTGCCAAAGTACTGTTCAAATAGGTATGTATTACCGGGAATGTCCTTTTGTTTGCCGTGTTCATCGACGATATGGCGCATCGATTCCTTGAGGTACAGTTGCACCCTAAATGGTGTGGACCGCTTGCCCTTGAATATGAAATAGGATGGCCCAATAAAATCGTGGGTACGAACGTTGATTTGTTCGTAGCGATTGCTCTTGAGGCCTTCCAATGATGCTTGTATCATGGCGTTGGCATCATCATATTCCTCGAGTAGGAATTGTTCTTGATCGACGTCGAGTACATAGTGCCACGTCGGTTTTTCTTCATCTATTTCGATGGCCCATGCATCTGAAAGCTCCGGTAAACGGTGGCTTTCATAAAGATTATGCCACAAATTGTGGGCATCCTCTACATTGAGCAGCGATTTATAGATAATCTCATGCCCTTCGGTTGAATCGTAGCCGTACAATCGAACTTGATAGGTGTCTCGTGGCATACGTTTAGTCTCCAGTTTATAGATATTCCGCAATTTGTCCGGAATGGTTAGGAAATGATTGTAAAAGCTTAGCACCACCGTATCTTGTGTGGATAGGGCCTTATCGATGGTTTCTCGGTCATATAATGTGGTATCCCACTGAAAGCCATTCATATTGACAGATAATCGAGCTGCATTGTGAGGCCATGTGGTAGGGGCCGGGCGCACGGTCGTAGAGGATTCGGTTATACCTTCCTTGTAATGCCAATGGTCATCTACCTTTTCGAAGGCTGCTAATCGTTCAGCCGCTTCATCATCTACCGGAATATCCTTAATCTCTTCGCTGCGATTGGCGAGATGTGACACGATGTACTGATGGGAGCTTTCATAATAATGGACTGCACTGTCGAGGTCAGGTGTTCCCGTCACATATCCTTTTTCATAGGCATAGCCCAAGGCAACGCGTGTGAGCGCACGGGTGATATCGTAGAAGAGCACGCGGTCCTCCTCTTGAAGCGCCCGTTTCTCTTCCTCTAACACGCGGGTCAAGGATTGAATAGCAAAACGGATGTTTTTGGTCACGCCGATGCCGTGAATGCGCATATAACTGATATACGGCAAGGAGAACAGAAATCGATCCTTTGTCGCCGCCATGTGTGTCAAATCGGCGATGAGACCCCAGTCGAGCGGGAGCCCTCCAATGTGAAAGATATAGTTAAATGCGGCTTGCAACGCTGCATAACCGGCGTCATTAAAGTCCTTTGTAGCTGCCCGTTGATATAGTTCAGTCGCCTTGATTGGATTGTACGGAATGGCAGCGCGCAACGCAGGTTGCTCATAAAAATGGTAGTAATAGTCGGCGAGTTCCGCGATACATTCTGGCTGGCCTAGTTCGGCGCCCTTTGTAAACCATGTGAAAGCCTCTGTAAACTCGCCCTTTTCGTGATGGTCGAGAGCCGTATAAAGCATCATGGTCGGATTGCCTAGTTCAGCGGCCCTGCGTGCCACGCGGCGTGCATTTTCATAATCGCCTTCATCGATATAAATATTGCGCAAGTTCCCTTGGAACATGGCGAGCCCTTGCTCAAGGGCTTTGGTAAACCAGTATTTCGCATGCTCCCGAGATTTTGCTTGTAGCGTTTCTTCGTCTACCATACCGCGCAAGGTAGCAATGACTTCACGTAAACTCTTGCTGCGCGTCGCTTGGTGTAATCGTTGACTAAAGCTAGCCTTTTCTGGGCCTAATAGTTGTTTAGCCTCGTTAATAACGTGGTAATCGCCCCAAAAGAATACGTTGCCTATAATATATTGGCAGTATGCATCGTCCTGCTTTGCATACTCATAGATGATGCGGAATGCATCGTCAAAGGACAATTGCATATCTCGCCTCACTGTAGGCGTAATAGACCCGGCTATTCGGAGCGCTTGTAATGTGCCGATTGGACTATTCCGGCGGATACTATCATGTAAACACTGATACGTGCGCATATTATCTTCTGGGAATCCAGACTCGGCCCACGTAAATCGCGGTCCAGCGTATACGCGTGCCAATAGGGCGTATGCATCTCCTAATTCACGTTCCTCAGGAGACAAAGCCTTCTGGTAGACTTCCTCAGCATCTGATTTACCAACGCTGCCTTGTGATGTAGCCGTGTTGCGCAACTCATGCTGAATCGGCTTTGTCACGTTTGATTGATTATTTACAATCGACTCTAATATGCGGAGACCCTCTTGAGCGGACTGCGGATCATAAGACATAAAAATTAAGTGGAAGACCCGTTGGAGGCGGTCTGTGAAGTATTGAGCCATAGGCCCTCCTTTCGTTTTTATACAATACACTACTATTATATACCGCGGTAGGAAATGGTAGAAGAGGAAAAGAACCGATGGGCCCAAAAATCCTTCACCGGCCGGGTCTGATTCGCCCTACGGGCTCACAGGGCCAAAGTCGGGTTTTTGGGCCCATCTGTTCTATCTCTCGGTCCATAGCTGACACGCGGTATATAATAGTAGTGAAATTGATAAAATCCGTTATTGCCAACCCATCCGATAGAAAGGAGGGCCTACGGCCTCTTTCTCTTCCGTATAACTAAAAAATAATTTCTAAGTTAGGTTAGAGTGCATATGAAAAAGACACCCCGTGAAAAAACGACTTTGGCCCTGCCCCGTAGGGGACAGACCCGGCCGGTGGAGTTTTTTCGCGGGGTGTCTTTTGATTATCGTTCTAGCTGCTGACTAGAAATTATTTTTTGTTAGCGTCACCAAACCATTTATCGTAAATTTTTTGGTATGTGCCGTCTTCTTTAAGTTCTTTAAGTGCTTTGTTAACAGCGTCTTGCAATTCTTTGTTGCCTTTTTTCACTCCCAAAACTATACCTGGGGCTTTAGTAGGTTCGCCTACGAGTTTAAGGTCTTTGTCAGCACCTTGTTTTAGGTAGTACATAGCAACTGCGTTATCGATGATAGCGCCATCGATTGTACCAGCTTTTAGTTCCATAAAGATATTGGCATTGGAGTCCATTTCTTTTACTGTTGTGTTAGGAATAGCTTTTGCCATGTCTACAGGAACGGTGCCGATTTGAACGCCTACAGTTTTGCCAGCAAGTTCATCCATGTTATGGATAGACGTGTTGTCTTTACGAACAACTGTGATGAAACCGCCTTGGTCAAAGTATACATCGGAGAAGTCCAATGCTTTTTCACGTTCTGGTGTTGAGTTGATACCGGCTGCGATCATATCGATATCGCCAGATTGAACTGCTGGAATCAAAGCGTCGAAGCCCATGGATTTGAATTCCATTTTTAGGCCCAATTTTTTAGCGATAGCTTCGGACAAATCAACGTCGAAACCAACGTATTTATCGCCTTCAGTAAATTCGAATGGTGGGAATGTAGTTTCAGAACCTACACGCAACACACCAGCCTCTTGTGTCATTTTGCTTTTTTCGCTGCCACAACCAGCCAATAAACCCATAGCAGCAACAGCTACGAGTGCGATGGCTGTTAATTTTTTGAATTTAAACATAGTATCCTCCTCAAACACGATACAAACATATTAATCTGTTTCTATTGTACGGAATTTTGAACCAATAGGCAATAACATTGTATAATTAAAGGTACGTAAACAAATTAAGTACACGAAATATACCTTTTACTAAATAAGGTCGATTATTTATACACATATTTAGGAGGACCTATGTCTCTTACTGAACAATTTTCCAGTGCTTCTGAAAGCTTCGCCCAAGAGGCTTTCACCATTAACTATACACTGGCGAAGAATCCAGAACTGTCTAGTCATGAATTTAAATCCGTTAAGACAATCGGTGCTGTCCTTGAAAAATACGGTATTCCTGTGACCTATGAGTTCTGTCACTTGCCGACTGCTTTTAAGGCGTCTGTTGTGAAAGTAGATAATCCTAAGGGCCGTTTAGCTATATTATGTGAATATGATGCGTTGCCAGATGTGGGACATGCGTGTGGCCATTGTGCTAGCGGATCTATGAGTGTACTAGCGGCTCTTGCATTGCATAAGATGCAGCAAGAAGGCGTAGCTTTCAACATGGATATCGACATCATTGGAACCCCTGATGAAGAAGCAATGGGCTGCAAGGTGGATATGTGCAACGCTGGTGTGTTCAAGAATTACGATTTTGCCATTATGGTGCATCTTGACGGCGAAGAAACGCGGCCTAACTCACAATTCTTGGCCCTTGATTGTTTCCGTGCTACATTTCACGGTAAACCGGCCCATGCAGCAGGCGAGCCGTGGAATGGCATCAATGCGGTAAACGGCGTGCAACTCGCCATCCATGCCATGGATATGATGCGCCAACAAGTGCGTCCAGAGTCGCGCATCGGCACGTGGATTATTAACGGCGGTACCGCGTCCAACGTCATTCCTGCGACTGGTGAATTAGAGGTTACCGTGCGTCATACAGAACGTGACTATTTGAACGGTTTATCTGAACAGATTAAAAAAATCTTTGAAGGTGCTGCCCTTTGCACTGGTACGACTGTAGATGTTGAGTTTTACGGTAACCCTTACGATGATATGAACCAAAACCATCGTGGCACACACCTCATCGAAGAGGTGATGACCGATATGGGCCTTGATTTTGAACCAGGTCCATCGGACATTGGGGGAAGTTCCGATATCGGTAATGTCAGCTATCAATGTGCCGCATTCCATCCTAAATTGCGCTTGGCTGGACCAGATAAGGTGTGCCACGCCAAAGAATTTGCGGACGCTATGCTAGAACCAACCATTGAACAAACCATTGTAGATGGCGCCAATATCATTGGGGTCACATTGTTGCGATTAGTAGAAAATCCAACTGTCTTAGAAGAAATTGTGGCTGAGTTTAATGCAACTAAATAATTCTCATCTACATATAATATTACTAAATAGTTTCTAGCTGATGGGACTAGTGCTAAATAAAATGTTTCCTGTATCTGTCTGGGGAGCTGTAATATCGTAGATAGAATTCATTGTCTCTTTCAGAATTACTGATAATAGATGATAAGGGAACATTGCCATTTATAAAACTATGATTTTGGGTAAAATAAGTGCCCACCTCAATGTCGTGGTGATGGAGCGCTCAGACCACGTTATTTCCAGCGATGACAGGAATGTATTTAAACTCAAGAAATTCAAATAAACTAGCTATGGTGATGCCGTCTGGTACGGTAAATTCTTCGCGATGATGACTCATATCATCGGCCGCACAAACGGCATCTCGATCGATAATTATATGCATATGATTTCACATCCTTTGAAATAGTCATTCTACAATCTTATGTGATTATCTATATTGTACATCAAGTAAAAATTTATATTGTATTAAAGGAGGTTTTATGTCCGCATCTGAACCATTAGACATTAAAAACTATATAGACCTTACTGGTGATAAGACCATTCGATTCATCGCGTCCGACGTGGATGGCACTTTAGTGAACGACGCGAAATCCGTGGATCCTGAGGTGGTCAATGCGGTTCGTGCCGCTCGTGAAAGCGGTATCCGTGTGGCCATCGCATCGGGCCGTGCGTGGCATGAGATGGACGATGTCATCGAGGCCATGCCGTGCTTGCGCTATTTTATGTGCACCAATGGCGCCTATGTCATGGATAAAGAAGAACAAAAGGAACTCGTTCACATTTCCTTTGATAAAACGCGTGCCGTAGATTTAGTACGAAAACTAATGACCTATGGTGTGTTTGTAGAGGCTTATGTGAAAGCCGAGATTTTCGGTCAATACCCTGTTGTTGGTAATGAGACAGCGCAAGCAGAACATTTCTTTAGACCGAATATTAGACCTTTCATTTTAAAAACACGTACCATGGTGCTCGATTTAATAGACCATTTAGAATCGTTACCAGAGGGACCAGAGAAAATTCAAATCTTTTACGGCGATGAACGTATACGCGAACGCATCCTAGCTGATTTGCGGGATGAGTTCCAAGGTGCAGCTATAGATGGCAAAGGGCGAGAACGCTTTTACGATGTCCTTGAATCGAGTGAAGGCAATTTAGAATTTGTGTTACCTCATACGACAAAAGGCACAGCCGTAGAGGCCTTGGCGAACCATTGGGGCTATACGCCTGACGAGGTGATGACCATCGGCGACAGCGAAAATGATCTATCCATGATCCGCTTTGCCGGTGCTAGCGTGGCTATGGGTAATGCACGAGATAATGTGAAAGCTGCCGCACGTTATGCGACAACGGATAATAACAATTATGGCGTAGCTCGTGCGCTCTATTCAGCTATTGCACATAATCGTGAATTAGAAACTAAATAGAAATACTAAGTGGCTAATAGAAATACTAAGCTATTAAGGGACATACTAGTCTACTAATAGAAATACTAAGAGGCTAATGGAAATAGTAATCGGATAATGGATAGATACTATATCTTATGATTGATAGAGAGGTGATGTAATATGGGCAATCTAAAATTTGATATAGACGATACCTGTGTTAAATGCGGGGCCTGCGCTGAGGATTGCCCTGTACAATGCATTGCTGAAGGAACTACAAAATTTATCATTGGTAGCGGCTGCATCAGTTGTGGCGATTGCTACTCTATTTGTCCCGTTGGGGCTGTGAAGATGCATAAGTTACTCAAAGATACTACAGGCCTGAAGTAATCTAAAAATAGGCATGTGAAAGGGCGACCTTAAACTATCAGGATCAGACATGTATTAGAAATCCGAACGTTAAAAAGTAATGTATAACTTTCATACGGAATATATGGAGTCCATATACTTCGTATGGTATAATGAAATGTAATGAAATTTAGCGTTTTGCTTGTTAAAACGCACCCCCAGTACAGGAATGTATGGACATTATAAATTGGTGAATATACTTTCACAAATAGATGCATACGGAGGAACTATGGAAAACAAGGAATTTGTTATTGTTGTCGATTTCGGTGGTCAATATAATCAGTTGATTGCACGCCGCGTTCGTGAAAATCATGTATACTGCGAAGTATATCCATACAACAAAGCATTAGAAAAAATTAAGGAATTGAAGCCGCAAGGTATCATCTTTACTGGTGGTCCTAACAGCGTGTACGAAGAGAATTCCCCTAAAATTGAAAAGGAAATCTTTGAACTTGGCATTCCAGTTCTTGGCATGTGCTATGGTATGCAATTTATGGCGCATACATTGGGTGGCGAAGTTAAATCTGCGGACAACCGTGAGTTTGGTAAAACACCTACTAAAGTGGACACTACATCTCCATTGTTCAAAGGATTGGACGAAGACCAAGTTGTGTGGATGTCCCACGTTGACTATGTAGCAAAAGTTCCTGAAGGGTTCGAAATCGTTGCGCATACAAAAGACTGCCCTGTTGCATCTATGCAAAACAAAGAGCGTAAATTATACGCTATGCAATATCATGCAGAAGTATTGCACACTGAACATGGTAAAGAAATGCTTCACAACTTCTTGTATGAAGTATGTGGTTTCACAGGCACATGGACAATGGCAAACTATGCAAAAACTGCTATTGAAGAAATCCGTAACACTGTAGGCGATGGCAAAGTATTGTTGGCATTGTCTGGCGGTGTAGATAGCTCCGTTGCAGCAGCTCTTATTTCTAAAGCTGTTGGCGACCAATTGACTTGTATCTTCGTTGACCATGGTTTAATGCGTAAAAACGAAGGCGACGAAGTTGAAGCAGCTTTCAAAGATTCCGGCATGCATTTCATCCGCGTCGATGCAGAAAAACGTTTCTTAGATAAATTGGCTGGTCTTGAAGATCCAGAAGCTAAACGTAAAGCTATCGGCGAAGAATTCATCCGTGTATTCGAAGACGAAGGCCGTAAAATTGGTTCCGTTGACTTCTTGGCGCAAGGTACAATCTACCCTGACGTTATTGAGTCCGGTACTGGCGAAGCAGAAGTTATCAAATCTCACCACAACGTAGGCGGCTTGCCTGCGGTTGTAGATTTCAAAAGGCCTTATCGAACCATTGCGCAACCTCTTCAAAGACGAAGTGCGCGAACTTGGTGCTGAATTAGGGTTTGGCTGACTACCTCGTATGGCGTCAACCATTCCCAGGTCCTGGTCTTGCTATTCGCGTAATGGGCGAAATCACGAAAGACAAACTCGACATCTTGCGTGATGCGGACTACATCTTCCGTGACGAAATTGCAAAAGCTGGCCTTAATCGCGACATCAACCAATACTTTGCAGTATTAACATCTACACGCACCGTAGGCGTTATGGGTGACTTCCGTACATACGATTACACATTAGCATTGCGTGGCGTAACAACAACAGACTTCATGACTGCTGACTGGGCGCGCATCCCTTACGACGTATTGGACACAATCTCTCGTCGTATCGTAAACGAAGTACAACACATTAATCGTATCGTGTACGATATTACATCTAAACCACCTGCTACAATTGAGTGGGAATAAAATATCTTATAATAAAAGGCTATAAACTTGGGTTTATAGCCTTTTTGAAAAATATAATAGAAAAAAATATAAGTTATTTTTGGAAGATTGTATCAGTAAGCGTTTTTCTTCCATGTTTATGAAGTAATGTTTAAACCCTAGAATCTCGAGTAGTGTTGATATACTTTATTGCTAAATTTTATTATACAACACTCTTATTAGTTTTTTTATTATAAATAGTGAGTCGTGACATATGTATGATTTAAAGAAAATAATAGAAAAAGAAGGGCCCAAACTTTCAAGCGAGTTAATAGAGTTAATTGTAGAAAATGATAAGGTGAGCAAAGATACTGCACGTAAACGTTTATCTAGATTAAAGGACCCAATAAGTAAAAATAAAAAGGGTTATTTTTCAGATAATCAAATCTTTTTATCATAAAAAAATTTATAAAAAAACCTGAATTTTTATGATGCCTTAATTGAAGCATTTGAATTATCGGGTAAAAAAATATTTTGCAATAATTAACTCTATTCAATATCATTATGGTTTTATTGATAAAGATCGGTTGGCAGCTTTTTTTCATTTAGTCCGACTAAAAATTTAAAGGGTCATAAACGAATAGATACTATGATAAGGGAATTAGTTGAGTTAGGTGTTATCCATGAAGATGGAAAAGAAATATAAACTTAATCGATTAATTTATCCAACAGAAAAATCATCAACATTCTAAATCATTAGAGATAGTTGAGAATTTTTCTTATTAGTCAATTTAATGATTGGGCTAGAGATATAGGTTTAACATCTTACCATACGGCAAAAATATTATTCCGAGTTTGGAAAAATTTTCATGGGCTTATGTATCGCCTTCATATGTATCAACACTTGTAAAAATATAATAAAGGAAAACAAGTTCCTGCATTTGTTGTAGCAGATATTTTGATTGGTAATAAAAAAAGAATGAAAGGTGATATTGATTTTTTTCTTAAAAATTTGAAATATTAAAAAAAGTATTACAACAATGCCTACATTTTCTTCCTTTTTTGATTACGGACTATTTAGATTTAAATATATTTAAAAAGTTAAAAGGAAAAAGGAGTTATTATTGCTCTGGTTGATAAGATGTTTGGTTATGGTTATAAAGAATTAATAGAAGCTTTAATAAATTCTATTACTAATGCGGGTGCTATTTTTAAAAGATAATCCTCAGGATTATTTAGCTCTTATGGAGTCAATAAATAGCTTAGCTATTGGCAAAACTAATAACTTAAGAGGCGATTTGTTTGAGATGGCTGTTGGATATTATCATGGTCAAAAATGCAAGAGCTTAAATATTGGAAAAATTATTAACTTTCAAGATAAACAAAGAGAAATTGATGTATTAGCTGTTTATGAGGATAAAGTTATAATTGCAGAATGTAAAGGATATAAAAAGTAAAATAAATAAAAAGAATTAGAAGAATGGGTAAGTGAAAAAAATAAACTTAATAAGGAATTGGTTGAATTCTAATGAGGCTTATAATCAGAAAGCGTTTGTATTTGAGCATTGGTCTACGGGGGGTATACAGTTGAAGCTATTGAATATTCAAATAAATTGAATCTGAGAAAAATATAAATTAGAGTTTATTGACTCTAATGAAATGTTAAATAAATCAAAAGAGATTCAATCAAAGAAATTTAAACAAATACTGAAAGAATATTATCTAACTGACTTATAAGATATATGTTGTAGTAGGCGTTTTTTGTTTTTATGCGGAAAAATAGTTAATTTATTTTTAATAATATTTGGTGTAATTAGGAATGTATTAGGTGTTTAGAAATATATATGGGGAGGATGATTAGTGATGGAAGAAGAGAAGACTATTTCTTATTTTAAGGGAAAAACTGAGGAAAAAAAGTTGACCTTCAGCGTATCAGAAATGAATTAGCTCAATTTTTTTACAAATGGATAATTTAAATTTTTTTAATTGAGGGCCGGTTGTTCTAGTCATATGGTAGAGGGTAATGAGACTGGAATACCAGGAATGGCCAAATTATATAAAGATTTTTTTGAAGAACATTCAAATTTTGAAATTGCTGGAATAGAGGTAAAATCTAAATTTAACGGTAATTTAGAATCAATGCTCGAAACTATGGGCGGTATTGCTGCTGCTGAGAAAGTAAAAATAATTGATGAGAATATAGGCGATAAAATTAAAATTATACAGAAATTTATTAGAGATAAGATTATTTATGGGTTACATGGCGACGAGGTGCTTCAGCTTTATCGTAACTTTTATATCAAAACAGTTTTTCGAGGAAGAAAAAGTCCAATTAATATTTTTACAACTAATTATGATTTATATAATGAACAGGCGTTAGATTTGCTTTCATTTCCCTATAACAATGGGTTTGTTGGAACCTATAAAAGAAGTTTTAACCCTGCAAGCTATAAGTATGCATATGTTGAGGATATGAACCTATCTAAACATATATGGGAAAAGGGTCCCTAATTTCTATAATTTGTACAAGCTTCATGGCTCTATTTCATGGGTTAAAGATAGTACTAAGATTAGAGAGATTGATTATAATCATATAAGTGAAGATGATACTGTTATGATTTATCCTACTCCATTAAAGGATAGATCAACTTTAATGACACCATATTCTGATTTGTTCAGGGCAATGGAAACAGCTCTATTAAGAAAAAAATAGTGTTTTGATAACGTTAGGGTTATAGTTTTTGCAGATGATCATATTAATAGACTTATTTTTAAATTCATTAGCAATACCAACATTTAAGCTTATTATTTTTTTGGGAAAAAGCGATGCAATAGATAAATTAATTGGGATGGATGATTCTCGTATTATAGTTATCAATTCAGATGATAAAATTCATTATTTTAAAAATTTTTGTAGAAAAGCCATGCCTGATATTCAGGAAGATGTTAAAGAAAAAAACAGATTTAGATGATATTTTAAATAGACTGATTGCTAATAATGGAGAGGATTAATGAGTAGTCGAGAAATTGGTAGGATTACTTCTGTAGGGGTTAATGGAGTAATAGTAGATGTAAACTCTGACTTAGGTAATTATATAAATACTATTGATGGAATACTTTTTTATTGGTGAAGTAGGATCGTATGTATCGATTTATGAAATTGGTAGAACTATTATTGCGGAAATTATTGGAGTGGATGAGAAAGTTCAGTCAGCTAATGTTAATGAATTGGCTAGACCAAATAGCAAAAAGGCAAATATATCTTAATTTAATTGGAGAAATAGTAGGCGAAAAATTTTTGCTTTGGTGTTTCTAAAATGCCATTAATTTTTTTCAACTGTTTATATGATTTCTCAAAAAGAATTAACTACTATGCTTGAAGTTGGTGAAGAAGCGATAAAAGTATCTGAAGAATCTGATGGTACACGGGCAATTTTACTCTCAGTAGGAAAAATCCGTTATTTTTCCTGATTATGAAGTTAAAGTTAATATTGATAAATTCTTTGGTTTTCATTTTGCTGTTTTTTTGGAAATACTGGATCTGGGAAGTCAAATACTGTTGCAAAAATTTTTACAAAACATTTTTTTGAAAAAAACAAAAATTATTCTGCAAAAGGGGCTAAGTTTGTAATTATTGATTCGAATGGAGAGTATAATAAAGCTTTTTCAAAATTAAATAAGTTTAATCCCCATATAAAGCATTCCCTTTTAAGTACTGATGAGGTTGTTGGTAAGAAATTTGAAATACCTGTATGGGCACTATCAGCTGATGATTGGGCTACGTTGTTACATGCTTCAGAAAAACACAAATGCCTGTATTAAAAAGGGCAATTGATATTGCTCGAATTTTTTTACAAGTGTGAAGAAGATGATAATAAAGTTAAGAATCATATATTGGCGTCTACTTTTACTTGGCATTATCCAGAGTTCGGATACCTCGCCATCTAAGTCTGATAAACTTAAAGCGATAGTTACAAAAATTTCATACAACAGAGATTAGTCTGAACTCAATAATAAAAGATAATAAAACATTAGGTGAGTTAATTGGTATTAATTATGGTTCTATGATAGATGAAGCAGGGCTATTTCTTTTTTTAATGACTTTTTAAATGAACAAGAAATATCAGATAATATCGTGAAAGCTATGGTTCCATATAGTTTATCTGATTTTATTAAAGCTGTTGAGTTTGCGACTTTATATGAAGGGAGTATTAGTTCACAAAGAATCCAAGAATATACATCGACACTAATGACTCGTTTACAAAGCCTACAAGATGGAGTTCAAGGGCGTATTTTTTTCAAAGACAGAGTTTAATACTGTTGAAGAGTATATTAAAAGCTTGTTGGACGAAAAATCAAATTGTAGATCTTGATATTAGTTCTTTAGATGATTCATCAGCGGAGGTAGTCACAAAAGTTTTAGCAAAGCTTATATTGGATTATTTAAAGGGTGTGAAGTAAAGGCGGAAACTCCAATTAACTTTATAATTGAAGAAGCACATAGATTTATAAAGAATGACACAAATTATGGTGTGATTGGATATAATATTTTTTGAGAGAATTGCAAAAAGAAGGTCGTAAATTTGGTATGCTCTTGGGGATATCCTCTCAGCGCCCTAGTGAATTGTCAAAAACAGTTGTATCTCAATGCAGTAACTTCATTATACATCGTGTACAAAATCCAGATGATTTACAATACCTAGCTAAGATGGTTCCATATGTAAACAATAATATGATTGATAGACTTACATATCTTCAAACAGGTAATGCATTGGTTTTCGGTAGTGCGATTAATTTACCAACATTAACACAATTTGCTCAAGCAAATCCTACGACTGATAGTGGTAATGCAAAAATATCAGAAAAATGGTATATTGAATAATTATTTAGTCTTATAGAACGTAGTAATATTGTTTTGGTTATCATCTTATTTTTTTGTAAAATAAGTACTATAATGTACCTGCTATTTGATAAAGAGAAAAAGATTTTTAAATTGGGTAAGTTGTTTATGTTGATAGGGGGAGTTGTATAACGAGATAATATGAAAATGACAAAATCTTTTGGCAGTATCCCAAATATTCTCTCCATGATGCAAGAGTACAAAAAAATAGAATATGTTGATGGTAATGTAATTTTTACCTTTGATTATATTTTTTTCTTATGAGAATGGTATTGAACAAACTCATAAGGCCAAGATTGTATTTGAGAAATGTGAAGTTGATGATTTAGAAATTCTTGTCTTTAATAGTACAATATTAGATACTTTCACAGGTAAAAAGAATTGAGTTACCTCAGTATCAGCAGGATTATAGTGAAAGTGAGTTCGAGGTTATTACAGAGACTTATAACTGGGGTCGAGCTGTACTGCAGGGGTGGTTATGGACCGAAGGGAATCCCGTACATTGTATAATGAACATATACTTTACAGGTGACATGTTATATGTAATTGATGAGAGCTTGTAAAATAAATCTTTTAACATAAACCCTATGGGAGTAAATAACTATGGGCTATAAAAATGTATGTGTAAACTGCCGAATCTCCTTGTCGGAGGGCACAAACTACGAGTTGTTTAATACAAATAAAACCTGTCCCACATGTAAACGTAAGATGTACTTTGTGAACGAGAAGTTCAAAGCGCCTAAAAAAATCTAATGATAAAGAATGGAAGATTATCGAGTATTTGTTGTTGAGCGGTTATGACTTCCGTAATCCTTATTGTGGACAAGAGCATGTATTTATTTTTGAGTTCCCTAAGAACCTACAAGAGGCAGAGGCGTTTATCCGTGAGATGCGACAGTTAAAGTAATCATTTGAAGGAGCTTTTTATGGCGATTACGTATACCGAAGAAAAAAACTTTACCCCTCAACAAGTAGCAGAGTTATTTTTGTCTGTTCGTTGGGTAGTAGGTAAATATCCAGATCGATTACATAAGGCTCTTATGAATTCATCTCGTGTGATTAGTGCTTGGGATGGCGATCGTTTAGTAGGTCTTATTCGTGTCATGGATGATAGTGAGTTGGTGTGCTTCATCAATTATGTACTAGTTCATCCTGAGTATCATGGGCGCGGAATTGCTGGTCATTTGCTAGAAATGGTGAAAGAGGCTTATAAGTCCTATTTGTACATTAATGTTATGATTGGTGATAGCAAGAATGCACCATTTTACGAGAAGCATGGATTTAAAATAAAAGATAATTCCTTGCCAATGCAATATCGTAATGTACTTAAATATACAAAAAGATAATTGGTCGGATAATCTGTATAGCAAGTAGGTGGGCAAATTGTTAATAAAAGGCTACACGTTCATAGAGTTACGTGTAGCCTTTGTCATGTAAACGGTATATACTAAAACCGATATGTAGATACGATGGAGAAGGATATGGATATGTTAATACGAAAAGCGACAACCGCAGATTTAGATTTAGTGACACATATAGAAGCAACCTGTTTCCCACCAGCCGAAGCAGCCCCTCGTGAAGCGTTTAAAGAGCGCCTTGCTCATTATGCAGACCATTTCCTTATTATTTTTGATGGTAATACACCTATCGGTTTTATCGATGGATTTGTAACGGATGATGAAGTCTTGACGGATGAGATGTTTGCCGATGCTTCGCTGCATAATCCCCATGGCGCATGGCAGATGATATTTGGCCTAAATACAATGCCAGCATATCGTAATCGCGGTGTAGGGGGGCAGTTGATTGAGGCTTTCATAGAATTGGCTAAAGAAGAAAATCGAAAAGGCGTTATTTTAACATGTAAGGAAGAAAAGATTCATTATTACGCCAAGTTTGGCTTTGTAAATGAAGGCGAGTCTATATCTGATCACGGCGGTGCTAAGTGGTATCAGATGCGTGTTGTGTTCTAGCCATATAATTAAATATAAAAGAAGAAGCTGAAATCTTGCAGATTAGCATTGATTTCAGCTTCTTTTTTGTTGGGAAAAGTATTGGTATTGTATTTAAATAATTTCTTTAACTTGTGCCACACCTTTATCGGTCAGCATATAGTATCCATTTGTTACATATAACAAGCCTTGCTTCTTAAGGTGTGTTGCGGCTTTGGTGTGTATAGTCTGGTTTCCAGTTTGAGGTGTTCGTGAATGGTGCCGATACCGTTTTCAATGGCCGCCACAGGTGTGTTCATATGGGTATAGATGTGGCAGAGCATCATTGTTTCTCGATAGTGACGACGCAAGTGGCGTTGGCGACGATAGGTGGCAATATAGCCCGTCTTTGGCGTGCAAATAACGGCAATTAATAAGGCGAGACCGATCGTTGTTGCGATAGCGCCTGCAATGGATACGTCTAGGGTGAAAGCGACTTCCGTACCGATAACAGCACAGATCATGCCGATGATGATACTGCTAGTGAGCATGGCTTTCACAGAGTCGGTCCATAAATAAGCGATAACCGCAGGCCCAATCATGAGGCCGATAACGAGGATGGCACCTACCGCTTGGAATGAAGCCACCACGGTAAGGGATACCATGGTCATCAGCACGTAGTGGATGAGGGCAGGCATAAAGCCGAAGAGCCTGCTAATAGAGGATCGAAGGTCGATAGTTGCAATTCCTTGTAGAAGAGCATAACTAATACGAGGTTGATGACCGCTACCCCCAGGGAAATCCATAGTGATACAGGACCTAAGTCGGTACCATTTATAATCCATCTGTCGAACGGAGCGAACGCGATTTCCCCTAGAAGTGCCGTATCTACGTCAAGGTGTGCGTTGCCGCTATAGAGACTGACGAGGATGATGGCAATGGAGAAGAGAAGGGGGAAGATGATACCAATGGACGCGTCTTCGTTGACGAGGCCCGTGTTATGAATCATTTCTGTAAGCCATACCGTTCCTACGCCGACTACGGTTGCCCCTACTAAAAGCAAAGGCGAGTTTAAGTCTTCTGTTACAAAGAAAGCGAGCACGATGCCGAGGAATACGGTGTGTGTAATGGCGTCGGCCATCATGGACATGCGGCGCAGCACGAGGAATACACCAGGGATAGCACACGCGATGGATACCGCAATGGCGATGAGTAAAATTTCTGTATGTACTGTCATGGGGCACCTCCTATGCGAGGCTGTCCACCCTCTGCTATATACATCTTTTGTTGTAAATCGGAGGGACTTATCTTTGCGGTTTCTGATAATAAAGCTTGTTTTGATTGTTTGTTTCTACGATATTGCCACAAGATGCCTCTATTAGGTGCAAATATGAGACTCAATAGTACAATAACCGACAGAATGACGATGATCGCAGGACCTGTAGGCAGTTTTTGTACTGTTGTACTCCAAATGGTACCGCCAATAGCAGATACCATGCCGAAACATCCTGCTAGTATACACATGGTACCTAGCTTGTTCGTCCACTGACGGGCCCCTACGGCCGGTGCGATGAGTAGGGAGCTAATCAAGATAGCCCCTACTGATTGAATGCCGATGATGATGGTCATGATCAATAGGGATCGATATAAAATGAGTGTAAAGGTGACGGGAATTTGCAATGTTTTAGCGTATTCTACGTCAAAGGAAATGAGCTTTAGTTCTTTCCAAAATAAGGCTGTTAACACGATAATGATGAGCGCTGCCGCCGATGTAATATACACATCGCGGGCTAATATGGTGGCGGCCTGTCCAAATATAAATTTTGAAAGCCCCGCCTGACCTGCATTATTTAGACTTTGAAGGTAGGTGAGTAGAACCATACCAAGACCAAAGAAAGCAGATAGTATAGTAGCTAGAGCGCCATCGAATTTGATTTTACTGTTTTCTACGGTGATGGTAATGAGCCACGCCGCAGTGATAGAGGACAGGGCAGCACCTATAATGAGTACCTCAATGTCTTTTATACCTGTTAGCAAAAATGCGATGACTACACCAGGCAGTGCCGCGTGGGAGAGACCATCACCGATGAGGCTTTCCTTGCGCAGTACTGCGAAGGTGCCTGCAATACCACTGGCAAGGCCCAAGAGAGCCGTGCCGAGCAATACCATCTGTGTCGTATAGGATTGGAGTATGGTCATACAATCCTCCCCTTGCCGTAGGTGCGCTCGATGGCCTCATCGGTAAAGGTATCTACTACGGGACCATAGGCAACAGTTTGCTTATTGACCATCGTTACCCAGTCGAAATATTGAGGCACTGTATTTAAATCGTGGTGTACGACGATGACCGTTTTACCGCGCGCTTTCATTTCTTGTAAAAGTGAGATAATGGCGTGCTCCGTTGTTTTGTCGACGCCCTTGAAAGGCTCGTCCATGAGATAAATATCTGCCTCTTGTACGAGGGCTCTCGCGAGGAATACACGCTGTTGTTGGCCCCCTGAAAGTTGACAGATTTGCCTGTTTACATAGTCGCTCATGCCCATTTTTTCAATCATGGAGAGGGCCAGCTCCTTATCCTTTTTACTTGGTCGTTTGAACCAACCTAGATGACCATAGCGGCCCATAAGTACAACGTCTAATACGGTAGTCGGAAAGTCCCAGTCTACGCTACCGCTTTGAGGGACATAGGCGATTTTCTTGTAATCCTTTTTGTCCATTGCAAGGTGGTGGTCGATATAAAACTTAACACTACCTGAGATAACTGTTAATAGGCCTAACATGGCCTTTAATAATGTAGATTTACCGGCCCCATTAGGGCCGACGATAGCCGCTAAGGAACCGATGGGTACCTTCATATCTACGTCCCATAACACGGGTTTTGTCGTATAGGCTACGGTCATATCTTCAACTTCAACGGCCCATTCCATAGAGACCTCCTTTTATCATTGTTTATTTAAGTGCTTTAGCGATGGTATCGATGTTAGCTTTTACCATGCCGATATATGTGCCACCTTCAGTGCCTTCAGAACCTAGGGAGTCGGAGTATAATTCGCCACCGATAGCAACGTTCCAGCCTTAGCCTTAGCTGCTTCTTGAACGGCTTCAATTGTTTTGTGTGGTACAGAAGATTCTACGAAGATAGCTTTAATTTTGTGATCTACGATGAATTGCACAAGTTCATTTACATCTTGTGTGCCTGCTTCTGTAGCAGTACTAACGCCTTGTAAACCTTTTACTTCAAAGCCATAAGCGCGAGCAAAGTATTGGAAGGCATCGTGTGCTGTTACGAGAACGCGAGATTCTTTAGGAATTGATTCTGCTTGAGTTTTGATGTATGCATCTGTTTCATCTAATTTAGTGAGGTATGCATCATAGCGTTTTTTGAAATCCTCTTTGTGAGCTGGGTCTGCTTTTGAAAGTCCTTCGTATACAGCCTTGGCTGCAAGTTTCCAGTTAGCTACATCGAACCAAATATGAGGATCTTTTGTCTTTACGCCGTCTTCTTCATCAAAGTCGAGTAGAGTAGCTGGATCAATAGCGTCAGATACGCGGATAGTAGCTTTATTTTGTTTTGTTAAATTGTCGAAAATAGAACCCATTTTACCTTCTAAGTGAACACCGTTGTACACTACAACATCTGCCTTAGACATAGTTGTTACATCGCCGGCGCTTGCTTGGTAGAGGTGAGGGTCTACGCCAGGACCCATGAGTCCTTGGACGGACACATGGTCACCGCCAATTTCTTTTACTAAATCCGTTAACATCGTCGTTGTGGCAACGACGTTTAATTTCTTTTGACTGTCTTGTGCTGCATCTTTTCCACAGCCTGCTAATGCGAATAACATAAGTGCTAATGATACGACTATTAGCAAGATTCGATTGAATTTCATAATAAACCTCCTTTTATAGGTACTGAGTTTAACATCTTTGGTTATCTTGTTAACTACCCTTATTTAAGCGGAAAAAAATAGCCGCTACTAACGTAGCGGCTAGTGGCAGTTATACAGTTTTCTGCTAAGGTCACGATTGTTTAGTGGATGAGAGATTGTAGATGGTTTGGCCCAACGAGGGCAACGATACCAAAGTACCATCATGACCTTCATTTGAATACGCTTTCTACGTCTCATGATGAACCTCCTTTGTGTAATTTTTGTCATATCAACTTGATATGTAAGTCCGAACAGTTATCTTGAAATCAATATATCACAAATGAGAAAAAAATTATCAATAAAAATTATTCTATACATATATTTTTTTACTAATAGACTACATTTTGCAGTTGGGTATTTTTTTCTTCATCTTTATCGAGTATTATATATGTATATTTATTATATTAATTTCGAGGGGGAACAAACCATGAATATATTAACTCGATTCGCGTGTGCTGCTGTTCTTACATTTGCGGTAGGTGCTATGATGCCTGCTCATGCTGATGCGGCTGCGGGTAGATTTACAGAAGCACCTCGTGAGGTATCCATCGTTAAACCTACGATGCCAGCTATTCCAAATGGAATTACCGTAGCAGATCATATGCGTGTACGATTCCTAATTAACAAACAAGGCAAGGTTGAAAATGTCTTTGTAGAACAATCCTCTGGTTATGGACCTGTTGATGAGGCTGTGAAAGCTGCTATTAGACAATGGGAATTTACGCCGGCTATTGGCACAGATCAAAAAGCCCATGCATCCATCATAGGCATGACAATTACATTGCCAAAGGGTAATGCTCCAGCTAAGTCCGGCAATGGTAAATTGACGGTAGACAAATCACAGTCTAACGATAATCATGCATCTGATGTGAATGCGAAAGCGAATGGTCCTAAGGCAAAATAAGGAGTGAAACAGTCTAGGACTCAATAATGAGAGTAGTCATAAGACTAAATGAGGAGAAAGATGATGAGTAATGTATTGCGTTGTGTTGCCTTAACGGCATTAATTATGTCCATGTCTACCGCTGTTTCTTTGGCGGCCACACCTTATGAAGCGCCAAAAGCAATATCTACACCAGGCTTTGATTCTGGTGTGCTACATGGTTATGCCGGTGATACAACTGTTGTTAATGTAAATTTTACTATTAATACAGATGGATCCGTTTCTCATGTAGAATTACAAGGAACCACTGGTAGTAGTGATGCGGATGCATCCATTGTGAACACAATTTCTACATGGAAATTTACACCGGCTACGGATAGTAATGGCAATCCTGTAGAGGCATCTAAAACTGAATATATTAATTTAAGGAATTAATAGAAGGCACTCATACATTGTATGGGTGCCTTTTTAGATTCTATAATAAATGTTGGGGTGACACCACTACGGTGTCACTTCCAACATTATTTTTTTAAAAAATAAGCATACAAGGCTCACATACTTTACAATAAAAAGTGACTAATTCCCCAAAGAAAGGATGTGAGCTTATATGCCTACTACTGATTATACTGAATTTTTTTACATAATGTAAAAACAAGAGTTTATTACAAACAGCTACGAATTGGACGGAACATTTATTTTTGACATAGAATTACCGGTAACACCACATATTTGCCCAAAATGCGGAAAAACTACAGAGCGTATTAAAGATTACCGCATACGTACGGTAAAATTTGGAAAAGTACAACGAGGACCATTAATTGGAAAATACAGACAACGTCGATATATTTGCCCTCATTGTAAGCACTCTTTTTCCGAGAACAATCCATTTGTACGAAAACATATGCAACTAAGTATAACCAATATTAAAATGCTATTTGATAAACTTGCTGAAAGTGTAACCTATACTGCTATTGCTAAAGAGTGTGATACATCTATTACTACAGTATTACGCTATTGCTCTATGATCACTATACCTAAGCCTAAAACACTACCTACTGTTATTGGTATTGATGAATTCAAAGGAAATGCAGAAGGCTATCAATACCAAGTCAATTTAACCAATCCAGATACACATGAAATATTAGACATTTTACCGAAACGTGATACGCAAGCATTAATCCGCTATTTTGCATCATTTAAACATAAAGACCGAGTACAAGTTAAGTTTATTGTAATGGATATGTCCATACAGTTTAAACGCATCATGGAGGCGCTATTTCCACATGCACACATTATCTGTGATCGATACCATGTGTGTCGACTTGTGGATTGGGCGGTAGAGCGAGTTAGAAAGCGTGAGCAACATAAACTGGCTGCTTATTCACGTATGTTAAAACAGAATCGACGTGTGCTAATGAAACATCCAGATCATTTAACGGAAGCTGAGCACATTAAGCTCTGTGAAATACTTCGAATATCTGAAGATATACGGAAAGCATATGCTTTAAAACTATCTTTTAGAAAAATCTTTTCAACCTATGGTAAACAAGGAATAGCTGAACATTTAACCCATTGGTTAGAATTAGTGAAAGCATCTGGTTTGAAAGAATTTAATAACTTCTTTACATCATTTCCTGTATGGATGACTCAATTAACTAATGCATTCTTACTTCCATATTCTAATGGATACACAGAAGGAACTAACAATAAGATTAAGGTATTAAAACGAATAAGCTATGGACTTCGCCACTTTGGTAGATTTAGAGTACGTATTCTACTTTTGAGCAAAAAGAATGGCACCAACCATACATATGATTGGTGCCAAACAAGACTCGTAGGGTGAAAACCCCAACATTTGACAGAGAGCCCCTTTTATGTGCTGGTGAAAGTACTTAAGGATTTAATTATATTGGGTGAAAGTATTTTGTGGCTCAATCATCTTGGGAAATGTATCTGTAGCAACTGAAAATCACTTTCA
>BNJU01001658.1_pt1 | contig 25440 bp, 45 predicted proteins | sample 8539281 | NCBI WGS metagenome assembly BNJU01 (sample SAMD00202456, study PRJDB9452) | human saliva metagenome | isolation source: human saliva | place: Japan
CATGGTGGATGCCATCGAGCTGTGTCTCATGGAGATGCTGATCTGCACGCTCGGCAGCGCTGCTTGCTGTGCGTTTGAGACCTGCACGTGGGCGGCACTCTCGGCCGCCGCGCTCCCGATCGGCTATGCGGGCATCCTCTCCTGCGGTGTCGCATACACCTGTCAGATTTTGGGGCAGGCGCATGTCGAGCCGACGCAGGCGGCGATTCTCATGTCGATGGAGGCCGTATTTGCCGCCGTGCAGGCTGGGCAGTCCTAGGTGAGACGATGAGCGCCGTGCAGGGTGCTGGGCTGCGCGCATGCTGCTCGCGGGCGCGGTCATGGCACGGGCGACACCGAAAAGCGTGAGAGAATAAGGAGGCGCGGATATGCCGACCGAGGGAATTATTCAGGCGAAAATTACCATCAAGGTGGTCGGCGTGGGCGGCGGCGGCGGGAATATCCTGCGCAGTGTGCGTGAGAACTACGATCTCGATATGGCCCTCGTCGGCTCAACTCGATCTTCGCCAGCTGCGATGCACTCTGAAAAACGAGGGATCACCGTGCTGCCCATCGGTGAAAAGCTGACGCAGGGACGCGGCACGGGCGGCAGAGTCGAGGTCGGTGAGGAGGCAGCGCGCAGCGAGGAAAAGGCGATTCGTCAGATGCTTGAGGGACGGATCTCGTCATCATCACGGCGACGATGGGCGGCGGCCTCGGCACGAGGGCGGCACCTGTTGTGGCGGAGATCGCACACGATAGCGATCCTCTCCATCGGCGTGGTGACGACGCTCGTTCCACTTCGAGATGCCGCGCAGATGCAGACGGCACAGGCGGGATCGCACGGATGCAGGGCATGACGGATGCCTTTCATCACGATGCGCAGCGACAACCTCCTGAAGATCGCCCCCGACCGCAAAGATGTCGTTTGTCGATGCATTCGCCCTTGCCGATGAGGTGCTGCGGCAGACGGTTGGCTGCGTGGCAGAGCTGATTTTTGGACCACAGGGGGTCATCAATGTTGATTTTGCCGATGTGACGACGATCTTTTCGGCAGAGCGCATCGAGCGAACACTGCTCGCCATCGAGTCCGATGAGACACCGCAGAAGGCGGTGCGAAAGGCGATGGAGAGCCCGCTGCTCGACCGCAGTACGGCGGGCGCACGCGACGTTGTCCTCAATCTCACGGGAGGTCCCGCGATGAGCCTGCGTGATGTGAGACGAGGCCGTACGCTATATCCATGGACACGCACATCCTGCGGTCAATATCATTGCAGGACTGGTCGTGCAGGAGACACATGGCGGGCAGGTACAGGCGACGCTGGTCGCGACGGACTTTGACGAGAGCTATGTTCCGCCGGGAGGAGGGCTGAGGTGGGGCGATGTATGTGAAAGGAGGAACGCAGATGGAAAAACTCCTGCATGAAAATGCACATGGATGAATGCCTATGCGCTCCTTTCGTACCACGTACCCCAGAGGTGATGCGCAGGATTCAGCTCAGGAATTCATACCGGCTATGTGAGCAGCATGCCCCGCGCACCCGCAAGCACCTTTGGGTGCTATGCGCTGATATAGCTGTACTGCGAGATCATCGGACTCTTTCACGATGTGGGACGCTTTCGCCAATATGCCCGCTATCGAACATTCAACGACGCCGCGTCGGAGGATCACGCGGAACTCGGACTGAAGGTGCTCGCCGAGGAGAATATCCTCGCGCCGCTGAGTGATGCAGATGCAGAGGTGGTGCGCTTTGCGATCAAGTATCACAACAAGAAGGAGATCGCAGAGACGGACGATGAGCGAAAGCTGTTGCCCAGTGATCCGTGATGCGGACAAAGCTTGACATCTACCGCGTTCTCCTTCCATTTCCTCACGCCGGAGGGCGCGGGCAGGCACCGAACTTCGTCCCATCGGACGCGGCGCAGGAGGTCAGCCCCGATTTCGTGGCGGACTTCGCGGCGGGACGACAGGCGGACTACTACCGTCTGCACGCACGGCGACCGCAGATTGTGCAGCTCATGTGGATGCATGACATCAACTTTATGTGGACGCTGCGCCGCATTGTGGAACGCGGCTATGTGGATGCCTTTATTGCGAGCCTCCTGCGCAGGAGATTTCAGGGGGTCGTACGTCTGCGCGCCTATATCGAACGACGCTGCGCAGGGAACGATTGATTGGAATTATACGGATAGAGGGATAGGAACATGGCGGACGTAAAGACATCGAATTTTTATCCGAAATATCATCGACGAAGATCTGCGCGAAGGCCGGCATGCGGCAGGTATTCACACGCGTTTCCGCCCGAGCCGAACGGCTATCTGCACATTGGACACGCAAGTCCATCTGCCTCACTTTCGGCGTTGCCGAGGACTACAATGGCCTCTGCAATCTGCGCTTTGACGATACGAATCCGACGAAGGAGGATGTCGAGTATGTGGACTCCATTCAGGAGGACATCCGCTGGCTCGGCTTCTCATGGGGAGATCGGCGATTCTATGCCTCGGACTATTTCGAGCGGCTGTATGAATATGCAGTCGAGGCTGATTAAGAAGGGGCTCGGTCTATGTGGATGATCTCACGGCGGAGGAGATCATGCCTACCGCGGTACGCTGACCGAGCCCGGTGTGGAGAGTCCGCATCGCGGACGTTCGATCGAGGAGAATCTGATCTCTTCACGCGCATGCGTGCGGGAGCTTCCGGACGGAGGCGCGCGTTTTACGCGCCAAGATCGATATGGCGTCGCCGAATCTCGTCATGCGCGATCCCGTGATCTACCGTATTGCCCATGTGCCGCATCATCGGACGGGCGATGCGTGGTGCATCTATCCGATGTACGACTTTGCCCATCCACTCTCGGATGCGATTGAGGGCATTACGCACTCGCTCTGTACGCTGGAGTTCGAGGAGCACCGCCCATTTTACGACTGGCTGCTCGAATCTCTGGGCTTCCCGGCGGGGAGCGGCCGCGTCAGATCGAGTTCGCACGTCTGAATCTCGGGCGCGATCACGAGCAAGCGCAAGCTGCGTCAGCTCGTTGAGGAGGGCATGTGCGCGGGTGGGACGATCCGCGTATGCCGACGATCTCGGGATGCGGCGACGCGGTTATCCGCCCGCAGCGGTTCCGTGCGTTCTGTGAGGAGATCGGTGCAGCCAAGAGCAACAGCACGGTGGACAGCGCAATGCTCGAGCACTGTGTACGCGACGAGCGAACCGCAACGCGCCGCGCATCATGGCGGTACTGCATCCGCTGAAACTCGTCATTACCAACTATCCCGAAGGCGAGACAGAGTATCTGCTCGCCGAGAACAGCCCGACGCACGGTGGGCAGCGGTACGTTCCCTTTGGACGCGAACTCTACATCGACCGCGAGGACTTTATGGAGGATGCGCCGAAGAAATTCTTCCGCCCTGAAGCCGGGCGGCGAGGTGCGCCTCAAGCATGCCTATATCATCCGCTGTGAGGAAGTCGTAAAGGATGCGGCGGGCGAAATCACGGAGCTGCGCTGTACCTACGCGCCTGAGACGCGCAGCGGCGGTACGGCGGCGAACCGCAAGGTGAAGGGGACGATCCAGTGGGTCGCGGCAGAGCACGCGCTCACGGCGGAGGTGCGTCTCTATGACAGTCTTCTGCGTACGGCAGAGGAGGGCGAGGAGGACGGCGGACTTCATCGCAGGCGCTCAACCCGCACTCGGCTGAGGTGCTGACCGACGCGAAGGTGGAGCCGAGCGTCCGTCTCACGGCGGCAGGGACGCGCTATCAGTTCCCGCGCGTCGGTTACTTTGTTGTTGACCCGGACACCACGCCGGATCATATAGTGTTCAACCGCATCGTCGGGCTGAAGGATACGTGGAGCAAAAATCAAGTAGCGCACTTTTTCTCGATGTGTTATGTGCCACGGACGGCAGGAGGAGGTTTGCTGTGGCAAGATACCAAAAGATTTGTCCGACAAGGATATGATGCAGGGGCACGAGGCAGAGGAGACTCTCGCCGAGACCATGCTGCGTCAGGAGCGGCAGGCAGAGGAACGTGCCCGTGCGGCGGCGGCAAAGGAGCCGCCCGCCGATCTCGCGCGTGCGGGACTCCAGTGCCGCGCAGGCAGAAGAACTCGGCAAGGCTCTGCTGGAGCTGAAGCTGGCACTCGCACAGGAGGGTGAGACGAACGCCGTTGAAGATCCGCCGCAGCGGCCGACAGGTAATCATCACGGCGACGTGATGGCGTTCTCATAACGAGAAGTAAGGATGTGTAATGATGGAAACAGCAACGATTGTGGCGATTGTCATATTCGTCGTCGCATCACGCGCTCATCATCTCCGAAAGGTGCACCGCACCATCGTGGGACTCTTTGGCGCGATGCTCGTGATACTCTTCGGGATCATCGATCAGAAGTCGCAGTTCACCATATTGACTTCAATACAGCTCGGACCGCTCGTGGGCATGATGATCATCGTCAGTATTACGAGTGAGACGGGGCTATTCAACTTCCTCGCGATATGGGCGGCGCAGAAGGTCAAGGCGCAGCCGATCGCGCTCCTCGTCGTTCTCCGACCATTACGATGGTCTGCTCGGCTCTCTCGACAACGTCACGACGGTTCTGCTTACCGTGCCAATCACGTTCAGCATCACGTCGCAGCTCAAGGTCGATGTCGTGCCTATCTCATCTCGCAGATTTTTGGCGTCGAACATCGGCGGTACGGCAACGCTCATCGGCGACCCACCGAATATCACGATCGGCAGTGCAGTCGGACTCGACTTCATGGCGTTCATTGAAAACCTCACGTTGATCTCAATAATTATCTTTATCTTGGTACACTCATTCTTATCGGCCTCTACCATAGGGCTGCATACAGCCGGAGCTACAGGATAAGATCATGCGTCTCCCTGCGGGGCGCAGATCACGGATCATGCTCTTCTGCAAGTGCCTGTCGTTATCTTCCTCACGATTACGTTCTTTGTCCCGCACGGCAGTCTCGGCCTTGGAGTCTGCAGCGGTCGCACCTCGGGCGCAGGACTCCTCCTCCTTCTCACGGCGACGCGCAGTGAGGGCGCGATCGTCAAGGTGCTCTCAAAAATTGAGTGGCCTGCGATCTTCTTCTTCGGCGGACTCTTCATCCTCGTCGGTGCACTTGTGGAGACGGGCGTCATCCGTACTGCTTGCGGCTGAGGCGATCAAGGCAACGGGCGGCAATGTCGAGGCAACTGCGATCCCTCATTCTGTGGATGAGTGCCTTTGCCTCTGCCTTTATCGACAACATCCCGTTCGTCGCCACGCTGATTCCGCTCATTCAGGATGCGGGACAGATGGGTCTCAGCAACCTCGATCCGATGTGGTGGTCGCTTGCCCTCGGCGCGTGCCTCGGCGGCAACGGAACGCTGATCGCGCGAGCGCGAACGTCGTCGTCGCGTCGATGTCGGCGCAGCGCGGCCGTCCGATCTCCTTCCTTGGTTTCATGAAGGTCGCGTTCCCGTCATGGTGTTCACAATCATCGTCTCGAACATCTACGTCTATATCCGGTATCTCTATGTGTAAAAAGGCAGTAGAGCTCTCGCAGCTTTCATCGGCTCGCTCGCTTACCGCAAACGGGGAAAGCTATGCCGTTATTTTTCTAAAGCCTTCCCCGTTATCGCGGAAGGGGACCACGTAAGCGGTGGAAGGCAGAGGAGGGACTGTTGTCACGGTTGCAAACTTCGTACAACGAGTCCACTCTTTCCTTCGATTCGTGTTATCCCTGTGAAAAAGGGGAGGAGGTACGCGATGATACTCAACACAGGGCAGCGGCACGGATATACCGGCGTTCTATGCCGTGGCTGGTGCATCGGCTGCGTGCGGGCGAGGTCTGGTCCGTAATCCCCTACGATATGCAGCGAGTGACACGCTATCGGGATTGACCCGCGCGTGGTTGAGCCCTCATTGGCTTCTGCACGAAGAATCCCGCACCGATGCTTCCCTATATGGATATCCTCACGCCGTTCGGGCAGTTCTGGTACGTCACCATCACGCCCCTATGGCAGGGATATTGAGCCGAATGTGCCGCCATGGGAGGAGGTTGTGCGTTCCTTTCATCAGCTCTCGTATGTTCTCGGAACGCGCGCCGTCGGGTGGCGTTACGACCCGATCATCCTTGACGCACATCATACGCTGGCGTGGCACAGGGACGATGTTCGCCGCAATGGCAGAGCGGCTGGCAGGCCAGACGGAGATGGTTCGTCATCAGCTTCCTCACGCGCTATGCCAAGACGCGCCGCAACTTTCCCGAGGGACGTGATGTTACGCACGCAGAGCGCATGGAGCTCGGTGCATTTATCGTCGAGACGGCACGGCAGTACGGCATGACTGTCTCATCCGTGCGGCGGCGGTGATGCACTCGCTCCATACGGGGCGGATACGGGCGGCTGCATGACCCCCGCGCATCTATGAGCGGGCACTCGGGCGGCGCATTCACTTCCCGCACTATCAGCCGCAGCGCAGGGAGTGTCCATGCTATCTCGGCGCAGACATCGGCGCATACGACAGCTGCCCGCATCTCTGCCGCTACTGTTACGCCAACACGCATCCTGCGCGCGTGCGCCGCAGCCGCCTCGCTCACGATCCTGCCTCTCCGTTTCTCATCGGCCATGCGCAGGAAGGCGACCGCATCCATGAGGCGCGGCAGGAAAGCTGGCTCGATCGGCAGGAGAATTTATTTTCGTGGACATGAAAACGTGAGAGCCATGCGAGACGATTATTCTGCGCATGGCTCTCCGTTTATGTGATTAGGGGAAGCACTGATAAATTCGGTACAACCATCTTGACGCATCTTTTTTGCCCGCACTTCGGCGGAAAATCCTCCACAGAGCACCACTCTGCGTCCGGTTTTCCACCTCGTTCGGACGAAAAAATCTACGCCAATCTGGCAGACCTCATTTTATCAGTGCTTCCTAGAAAATATGGTCGTCTGTATCAGCGTCACTCGCGAGGAGTGCGCCGGTCACGGCGTCGATGCGGAGCTTGTGGGTGATGTTGTTTTGCTGTGCATTTTCACCTTGTAGAAGGGGCGGAAGTCTGCCTGTGCGGCAGGATCAGCAGGCACGACAGGTGGCGCTGCGTCCTGCGGCGGGCAGCAGGTGCAGGCTGAGCATGTTGTCCCTCTGCTCCCGATCGCCGTGCTTTCCCTTTCTTGTGCCCTTTGCGGTCGTGGTCACGATCGCCGTCGTGATCTTCATTTTTCAGTTCGAGTGGGCGGAAGGTCAGCTCTGCCTCGGATTTTCCGATGGATTCGGCGGCGATCGACCGCACCTTGTCCTCATCGAGCAGAACGATGTTCCGCTGTGCTGCCTGCGCAGCGATCATTTCGAGCGAGGCCTGCCGCTTCGCGAGGGATTGTGCCTCGGCCTGCTGATAGTGGAAGTAGGGCTGTGCCGGCGGTGGCAACGCCGACGAGAACAGCGAGCGGCGGCCTTCTTCAGATGTGCGGGACTGAATACGCCCTTGACCTGCTCTTTGATTTTTCTGTGCTTCCATGATGAAATCCTCCTTTTGTTCGTCACATTTTTGCTGACAGGATATCCTATCGGAGAAAGTTAAACAAAGTGTAAACACGCGTAAAACTTTTTCAAAAATCGACGGACAGCACGGATTTTTCTGCTGAATCCATTATAATGGCATCATGAAAGTGAGGTGTCGCTATGCACCTGCGTGATTTGTCGCTGAAAACACAGCTCCTGCTGACCAATGCGCTGATGGTCGTCATACCGATCTGCGTCCTCGTCGCCATCGGTGCGGCGCTTCTTGGCGGACTACGCCATGCAGGAACGCTGCAGCAGCAGAGCTCTTGAACTGCTCTGGCCGGAGAAGGGGACGAATCTATCTGTTCCCCTTGCACTGGAGTTCACTGCGTGCTGCCGCAGAGCGAAGCAGTTCAAATGGAGTCACGTTGAACGTGATGTTCATCTGCTGGAGTCGGCGGGCGTCCGCGTCTCTATCGTGCAGGATGGGCTCCTCTATCTGACCGATGGGCAGATGCCGACGACATTCGGTATGCGGTGATGCGCGAATGTGCGCGCGCGCTCCGCACTGACATGGAACGAAGCGGGGCTGTTTTTCGCTATGAGGGTGAGCGCAGCGGCATTATTTTCATGGGGGCAGGTGCTGTTCCGATGATGCGGCATCACGATGAGATGCGCATTTCGCCGCCAATGCGGGAGACGGTGATCAACGCTGTGTTTATTTTCTTCATCGTCACCACCTCGGCAGGGATTTTCCTGCTCGGGCGCTATCTTGCCCGCCTCCTTTCGGCACAGATTCTTGCACCGCTCGCCGCGATGCGTGATGCCGCTGGCGCGATGCAGCATGGTGATTTCGACCATGCCCTGCCCCCGATGGGCAGTGATGAGGTGGGGGCGACCTGCCGTGCTTTTGATGCCATGCGCAGCGATCTGCGGCGCGCACGCCTGCGGGAGGAACAGGAGGAGGCACGGCGGCGGGAGTTTCTCATCGGTGTACTCCATGACATTGCAACGCCGTTGACTGCCGTCAAGGGATATGCGAGCGGCCTGATCGACGGGATCGCTGCGACGCCGGAGAAGCAGCGCGCCTATGCCGAGCGCATCGCCCGTGCGGCGGCGACGATGGAGGGCTGACCACACAGCTGCGCTCTTTTTGCGCACGGAGACAGGCGAGGTGTCGCTTACATGGGAGGTCGTTGAGGCGCAGACGTGGCTCACAGCATTCATTGATGCGCATGCGGCGGACTTTCGCGAGCGTGGCATCGAGCTGTCGATGGCGGAAGGCGGGGGCAGACGTATATCCGCATTGACCGCAGTGCATTTGCCCGCGTGCTCGAAAAACCTGTGGGAAAACAGCGGGAAAGTACCGCCGTGGAGAACGAGCGCACGTCTCATGTCGCTTTCCCATGAGGGAGCTTTTCTCGCCATCCGCTGCGACGATGACGGCGTTGGTGTGCGCAGGAGGAACAGGGGCGGCTGTTTGACCTCTTTTATCGCACGGATGCGGCGCGTACCCATGTCGCTGACGGCAGCGGGCTGGGGCTGGCGATCGTGCGCCGGATCGATGACGATGTTCGGCGGCACGGTGCGCGCCGAGGAGTCCCCGCAGGGGGCTGCGCATCGTCCTGCTGCTGCCGATTCAGAAAAAGGAGGATACGCATGAAAAAGATACTGCTGTGGTCGAGGATGACGCTGCCATTGCCGAGCTGGAGCGTGACTATCTCGAAGCGGATGGCTTTTGCTGTCGATATTTCTGCGGACGGCGATGCGGGGAAGCGCCTCGCCATGACGGGGGACTATGATCTTCTCCTGCTGGATGTGATGCTGCCGGGAGCGGATGGATTTTGCCATCTGCCGCGATGTTCGTAAGGCCTACGATATCCCCATCCGCATGGTCTCGGCGCGCCTTGAGGATGTCGATAAAGACGCGCACTCGGACTGGGGGCGGATGATTATATCATCAAACCGTTCAGTCCGAGTGAGCTGGTCGGCACGCAGTCAAGGCGCATCTTGCGCGCTATGAGCGCCTCAAAGGCAGTGCAGGGAGTCTGCTGTCCTGCATTTTTGACGCGCTTGAGATTCAGCCGCAGACGCGGCGCGTATTTCTTGGGGGACGAGGTGATCCTTGCGGCACGCGAGTTTGATCTCCTCCTCTTCTCGCACACAGCATCCGCAGGTCGTCTTCAGCAAGGAGACGCTGTATGACCGTGTCTGGGGAGCTGGATGCCATGGGCAGTCACGGCGACCGTCTCCGTCCATCATCAATCGACTGCGAGAGAAGATTGAACGCGATCCTCGCCCATCCGCAGTGGCTGCAGACGGTCTGGGGGCAGGGATACCGCTTTAATGATGAAACGTAAAAGGGCGATGAAGATATGACAGCCCTACCATCCGAACGGCAATAAAAAAATGCTTGCACTTCATGAAAAAAATGACTGTATAATACAGAGCGTTGAAATCCGTTCCTCAAGTCCTGATCGTCGTTCAATGAACAGAGTGAAGCACTGTTTATATATCCAGTGCTTGCCCGAACCATAATCTCAGTGAACGCTTTCCGAGTGTGGCGAATGGAGAGTCAAAATTATTTTTTTCAAGGGAGATTGTGGAAGAATGGCTTTTGAAGACAAAACCCTCGTATGCAAAGAGTGCGGCAAGGACTTCGTGTTCACCGCAGGTGAGCAGGAGTTCTACGCAGAGAAAGGCTTTGAGAATGAGCCGGCGCGCTGCCGTGACTGCCGCGACAAGCGCCGCCGCAGCCGTGACGATCAGAATCATGGCGAGCGTCAGATGTTCCATGTGGTCTGCGCCGAGTGCGGCAAGGACACGGAAGTCCCTGTTCGAGCCGAAGACGGATCGTCCGGTTTACTGCCGTGACTGCTTCAATGCAAAGCGTGCAGCACGTTTCTAAAACGATTTAGATTTCATGGGGGATAGCAGCACAGGCGGTGCGGCGTCCCCTTGTTTTCTAGGAATCACAGATAAAACAGTTCGTCGGACTAGCAATCATGTAGGGCTGCGTTTATCTGTGTGTCCTTTATCTTTTGAGGAGGTTTCCCATGAAGCTGAAGAAATTGGCACTCGTGCTGACGGGTGCACTCGTGAGCCTTTCCCTGCTCGGATGCGGCGCAGGCGGCGATCAGGCGAAGCAGGCAAGCAAACTCCGCGTCGGCGCCCTCGATCGACTTTGCTCCGTTTGAGTTCCAAGACGAGGGACAGAAGGACTATCAGGGCTTTGATATGGATCTCATCCGTGCCGTTGCCAGGAGATGGGCAGCGAAGCGGAGATCCAGAATATCGGCTTCGACGGTCTCGATTCCTGCCCTGCAGGCGAAGAACATCGACGTGATCATCAGTGGTATGACGATCAACGACGAGCGCAAGGGAGAAGGTTGCGTTCTCTGATCCCTACTATCAGTCCGGCCTGACGATGGTCGTGCGCAGTGATGAGGAGAACATCAAGACATTCAGCGATCTGAAGGGGCATAAGGTCGCCGCTCAGATCGGCACGACGGGTGCTAAGATGGCAAAGGAGATGGAGGGCGTCACCGTCAGTGAGCTGAATACGCCGGCGGACTGCTTCATGGAGCTGAAGGCGAGGCGGCGTGGATGCCGTGGTCAACGACCGTCCGGTCAATGACTACTACATCAATCAGGCACAGGCAACCGGTGTGAAGACCCTCGCAGATCGCCTCTCCGCTGAGGACTATGGCATCGCCATGGCGAAGGACAACACCGAGCTCCAGCAGAAAGATCAATGCGGCGCCTCAAGAAGCTGCATGATAACGGCGAGTACGATAAGATCTATCAGAAGTGGTTCGGTGCGAATAAAGTAAGTTCGGATCGAGCATAGAAACCCCCGCAGATGCAATTTTTCATCTGCGGGGTTTTTGTCTCATGGATAGACGAGGCACGCAGCGATCTGCGCCATGTCCGATAGGGAGGGGGCAGTCAGGAGAGCGTTTCCTTGGTGCGCGGATGCATCGAGGGTGAGATGCGCCGAGTGGAGCGCGTGCCGTGCGATTGGCTCCGTCGATTTCCGCCATAGAGATCGTCGCCAGAAGCGATGTCCGCAATGGGCGAGATGGACGCGGATTTGATGCGTGCGCCCCGTGTCAAAGCCACAGGCGCAGGGAGGCTGTATTGGCCGTTCGTATGCTGCGTTTCATAATGGGTGCGTGCGGGCTTGCCGTCCTCTGCCACGCAGCGGAGGATGATGCTCGGCAGGGCACGCGCAATCGGTGCATCAATACAGCCCGCAGGGGGATGAGCGTTCCCTCGATCAGGGCGAGGTACTCAGCCGCAGCGCGTTCTGGCGCATGATCCGGTACTGCACCTCGGGATGCTTTTGCGATGAGGAGCAGCCCGCTCGTATTGCGGTCGAGGCGGTGGCAGGGGTGAACGTCGATATGGACGCCGCAGGCGCATAGTATCCGCGCACGGCATTCGCGATGGTGCCGCGCGTTTCCTTTTGTCGTCGGATGGACGAGCTGTCCTGCGGGTTTGTCGAGACGAGCAGGTCGTCGTCCTCAAAGACGATCGAAAGCGGCAGCGCTTTCGGGAACGACGGTGCTGACGACGGGCAGGTCGTATGTGATGCGGTCGCCGTCCCTCACCATCGTGCGTGCAGCGATCGCGGGGCTGCCGTTCAGCGCGAATGCACCATGGTGTTTAATGCGTTTCCACAGGCTGCCCGAGATGCCGTGCACAGCATGAGGTATGCCTTGACGGGACCATTCTCCTGCGGGGAGATCAACGCGGAGCTCTGTCATTTCGGCGCGGCGGTATCCTTGCGCCGCAGGGCGAGGATGATGCGGAAGGAGATGGAGAGGATGATGGCGATCACGGTGGCAAGCGACATTCCGCGCAGGGTCACCGTTCCGATGGTGATGCTGGCGGTCGATACGCCGACACCCATGACGATGGAGGTCAGGAGGAGGTTCATCGGATTGTTGTAGTCCACCTTTGCCCTCGACGAGGATGCGGATGCCGAGGCGGCGATGACGCCGAAGAGCAGCATGGAGACACCGCCCATGACGGGGGTCGGGATGCTCTGGATGAGTGCGCTGCGAGTTTACCGAGGCAGGAGAGCAGGATGGCGAAAGATCGCTGCGCCGCCGATGACCCATGTCGAGTAGACCTTGGTGATGGCGAGGACGCCGATGTTCTCGCCGTAGGTGGTGTTCGGCGTGAGACCGAAGAAGCCCGAGAAGATGGTCGAGATGCCGTTGCCGAGGAGGGAGCGGTCAAGCCCCGGATCCCTTGGCGAGGTTGCGTCCGACGATGTTGCCCGTCACGATGAGGTGCCCGATGTGCTCGACGATGACGACGATGGCGGCAGGGCAGGATGATGAGGACGGCGCGCAGGTCGAACCCGGTGTATAGATGGTCGGAAGAGCCAGCCATGGTGCACTCTCGACGTGTGAGAGATCGACGATTCCTCGCGCAGAATGCGATGATGTAGCCTGCGACCACGCCGATGAGAATCGGGATGATAGAGAGAAGCCGCGGAATGCCATCGAGGCAAAGATGGTGATGGCGAGGGTCGCAATCGAGACGAAGATGACGGTAGCATCCGTGTTTTCCCCTGTCAGTCCTGCCATATTTGCCGCCGTCGGCATCAGTTCCAGACCGATGACGGCGACAATCGCACCCATCGAGGCGGGCGGAAAGATCACGTCGATCCAGCTTGTGCCGATCATGTGCACAATGAAGCTGACGACACAGAAGACGATGCCGACGATGATGAAGCCGCCGAGTGCCGCCTCGTAGCTGTATCTCAGACAGTACGATGAAGACGGGAGAGGAAGGCAAAGCTCGAGCCGAGATAGGCCGGGATTTTTCCCCTTGCAGAGGATGAGGTAGAACAGCGTGCCGATGCCGTTGAAGAGCAGAACGGTCGCGGGTTCACGTGAAAGAGGATCGGCACGAGCACCGTCGAGCCAAACATGGCGAAGAGGTGCTGCAGCGACAGCGGGATCGTCTCAGGAGCGGCGGGCGCTCCGTGGTATCCATGGTCTCTTTGCGACATGATGAATCACTCCGTTTTCAGATGATTGATCGACGGCGGGGGTCCGCGCGGCGATGAGGAAGATCCCTGCGCCGACTGCGCCGGACAGCACGGATGCCGTGATGATGCCGAGTTTTGCCGTGGCGAGGCGGGCGGGATCGGGGAAGGCGAGTGCGGCAATGAAGAGCGACATGGTAAAGCCGATGCCCGCGAGACAGCCCGCGCCCGCGAAATGACCGACGCTGAGCACCTTCGGCAGCGGCAGACGCAGGAATTTGTTCAGCAGGGAAGACCGCACCACAGACACCGAGCGGTTTGCCGATGCAAAGTCCGACGACGATGCCGAGCGCGACCGGCTCGGTGAGTGCCGCGAGATTGCCCGGCAGAACCACGCCCGCATTTGCAAGCGCGAAGACGGGCATGATGACGTACGCCGACCACGGCTCGAGGCGGTGCTCGAGCGCATAGAGCAGGGAACTCTCGGGATGCGTGCGGTCAATCGGGATGGCGAACGCGAGGATAACGCCCGCAATCGTCGGATGAATGCCCGCGTTGAGAAAAGCAGAACCACGCGAGCAGTCCGAGCAGGAGATACGGTGCGATGTGCAGCACGCCTCTGCGGTTGAAAGCGCAAATGCGCGGCGAGTGCCGCCAGCCCCTGCGAGCAGGGCAATGAGCGAAAACTGCCCGTGTAGAACAGCGCGATGACAATAATCGCGCCGAGATCATCGACGATGGCAAGTGCCGTCAGAAAGATGACAATGGCGGTCAGGGGCGCTGCGTGCCGCGACGGAGAGAATGCCCAGCGAAAAGGCGATGTCCGTCGCCATCGGGATGCCCCAGCCCGCCATTGCTGCAGGGGCGCCGCCCGTACTGACACCGCAGCGTAGAGGAGTGCGGGACGAGCATCCCCCGACGGCTCGCACAGACGGGGAGAACCGTCGCCGAGAGCGACTGCAGCTCACCGAAGAAAAATTCGCGTTGATTTCAGTCCGATGACGAAGAAGAAAATCGCCATCAGACGCGTCGTTGACCCAGTGGAGCACACTCAGATCGAGATGATACGCCGCAGGCCTGCGATGGAACAGCGTCAGCACAGCTGATAGCTGCCCGAAAAGCGGACTGTTCGCGAGAATGATGGCAAGCACGGCGAAGAAGAGCAGGAGCAGCCGCTGAATGCCTCGTGCCGGAAAAAGGACTGAATCGGCTCCAGTGCCCCTCGAAATGTGATGTTTCATGAAAGACCTCCTATTCGCCTTTGACAGGCGTTCCTATGCGATACCATAGACAGCGGCGGGAACAATCACGATTTCTTCCACCCTTTTTAATCCTTGCAGTTTTTCGGCGGTATTCGGTAAGATAGTCCTATGAATGAACGTGGAAAAGGATGTGACCTATGAAATATCCAATGAAGCTCCAAGCACCGCTGAAGGACTATCTCTGGGCGGACGCGTCTGCGAGACGAGTACGGCAAGCGCACGGAGCTGCCAAAGTGGCAGAGAGCTGGGAGCTTGCCTGTCACCGTGACGGAAAAGAGCGTGATTGCCAGCGGCGCAGCGGCAGGGGGAGACGCTCGAGCGCGTGGCTGACACGCGCGGGGTAGAAGCACTCGGCACGAGGGCTGCGAAGTTTCCCTATTTCCCATTGCTCATCAAGCTGATTGATGCACACGACAATCTCTCCGTGCAGGTGCATCCGAGCGACGACTATGCCCCTGCGCGTGGAGGGGAGTACGGCAAGACGGAGCTCTGGTACGTCGTCGATGCGCCCCGGGCGCAGAGATTCTCTACGGTTTTTGTGCATGCGATCGCAAAAGATGAATTTCGCAGGCGTAGTATGGACAACACACCTTGGAGGTCGTGCGTCATGTACCGGTACAGAAGGGGATGCGTTCTTCATTCCTGCGGGGACACCCATGCCATCGGCAAGGGGCTGCTCATCTGTGAGATTCAGCAGAGCTCCAACGCGACGTATCGTGTCTACGACTATGGGCGCATCGGCACCGATGGAAAGCCGCGCGACCTGCATGTCGAAAAGGCTCTCGATGACATCGCTCGTGCCCGTTTCGCTGCGTGCAGAGCAGCTTCCTACGGCGGATGAATTTCGTGGCGCGGAGGTGCGCCTGCTCGCCGCATGCCCGTATTTTACCGCCCATCATCTGCGTATTGACGGCATGTGCGAGAGCACGGCGGGGGCAGACTCCTTTCACTGTCTGACGATTCTCGCAGGGACGTTGACGCTGACGTGGGCGGGTGGGGAGCTCTCCGCCGTCAAGGGGAGAGTGTCTCTATCCCTGCGCATCTTGGACATATATGCTGCACGGGATGGGGAGCTGATCCTCAGCAGGTGTGATCTGCCGCAGACGGCTTTCATGGGACTTGACGCCTTTTGTTATAATGAAAACACGATACTTTGGGAATCGCTGAGTTTATCAGTGCTTTTCTTCATGGGGAGGTTTAGGATGATCGATTTTCGACCATTGAAAAGAAGACAAGCCATTGCTGGATCGATATTTTTTCATGCAAACCATTACGAGAACTCGCATTTTAATTTTACGAATCTCTATATGTGGCGCGCGCCGTTCTTCGTGCATATTGCCGAAGAGGATGATGTGCTCTATGTGGCGAGCGAGTGGAAGGGGATCCTTTCGCTGCTGCAGCCCTTCTTGGATCCATCGCGCTATCCCGAAGCGACGAAGAAGCTGATCGCCTACTTTGAGGAAGTGGAGCAGCCGCACCTTTACGATATGGAGCGCGGTTATGCAGACTATCTCGCGCAGCTGCGATTTTCGCAGACTTTTGACGTGGTCGCCGACCGCGACAACTACGACTACGTGTATCTCTCGGAGAAGCTCATCAGCCTTGCGGGGCGCAAGCTGCACTCGAAGAAGAACCATCTGAATGCGTTCCGCAAGGAGCACCCCGAGGCAGAGTATCTGCCCATCACAGAGGATGTCGTCACGCAGTGCAAGCTGGAGCTCAATAGCTGGGACAAGCAGCACATCCGCGAGGGACGGGACGATCGACCCGTTCATTGAGTACGAGCGCACGGCAATCCTCGAGGTGCTGGAACGATTTTGACTACTTTGGTCTGCAGGGCGGTGCCGTCCGCTTGGGAGGGCGTATCGTCGCCTTTACCTTCGGCGAGCAGCTCAACACGGATACGGCCGTCATCCATGTGGAGAAGGCGGATCCGAGGTGCGCGGCGCATATCCCGCGATCAATCAGGGATTCGTGGAGCACGCATGGAGCCATCTCACCTCACATCAACCGCGAGGAGGATATGGGCATCGAGGGGCTGCGCAAAGGGCGAAAGGAGTCCTATAAACCCGAGAAGCTGATCGAGAAATTCAACGCGCGGCTGCGCTGAGAAAAATACATGGATGCGGGGAATCATCGCGATGAATTATCAGAAATATACGAAGGGCTACTTTATGCGCCGGAGATCCGCATGGACTGGCTGAAAAAGGATGCACCCGATCATGCACCGATCTGGTGCTCGGTCGATCTGCGCGACGGCAATCAGGCACTCATCGTTCCGATGAGCCTCGATGAGAAGCTTGCCTTCTTTGATCTCCTCGTGCGCGTCGGGTTCAAGGAGATCGAGGTCGGCTTCCCTGCGGCATCGGATACGGAGTATGAGTTCCTGCGCCGTCTGGTGGAGGACAACCTCATCCCCGATGATGTGACCGTGCAGGTTCTGACGCAGGCGCGTGAACATATCATCCGCAAGACGTTTGATGCGCTGCGCGGGGTGAAGAATGCCATCGTGCATGTCTACAACCCCACGTCTGCAGCACAGCGCGAGCAGGTATTTGCACGCTCCAAGGAGGAGATTCTGAAGATCGCCGTGGACGGTGCAAAGCTCCTCAAGGAACTGACGGAGGAGGCGGGCGCGAAGTACCGCTTTTGAATACTCGCCCGAGAGCTTTACGGGCACAGAGCCGGAGTATGCGCTCGAGGTCTGCAATGCCGTGCTCGACGTGTGGCAGCTGACGCCTCGACCGCAAGGCGATCATCAATCTGCCCTCGACGGTGCAGATGTCGATGCCGCACGTCTACGGGATGCAGATTGCCCTATGTCAACGATCGGCTGAAAGTACCGCGATGCGTTGTTCTCTCACTCCATCCGCACAACGACCGCGGCTGCGGCGTCTCGGATGCGGAGATGGGCCTCTTGGCGGGGGGCGGATCGCGTCGAGGGGACGCTCTTCGGCAACGGGGAGCGCACCGGGCAACGTCGACATCATCACGGTGGCGATGAATATGTTCGCCCTCGGCGTGATCCGCAGCTCGATTTCTCCAATCTGCCGCATCTCGTCGAGGTCTGCAGAAGGTGACGCGGATGCAGGTCAACCCGCGCCAGCCATATTCGGGCGCACTCGTCTTTGCCGCGTTCTCCGGCTCACATCAGGATGCAATCGCGAAGGGATGCACTACTGGGCAGAGAAGCATCCGGAGCACTGGTGCCTGCCGTATCTCTACATCGATCCGAAGGACATCGGGCGTACCTACGACGGCGATGTGATCCGCATCAACAGCTCAGTCGGGGCGCGGCGGCGTCGGCTATCGTCATGGAGCAGCAGTACGGCATCGATATGCCGAAGAAGATGCGTGAGGATCTCAGCTACCGCGTCAAGGCAGTCTCCGATGTTGGACACAGGAACTGCAGCCGGATGAGATCTACAAGGTGTTGCGGACACCCTATGTCAATGTCGTTTCTTACGAACTGGCGGACTTCTGCCTGAACAAGCAGCCGGACGGGTACGCGCGCGGCGACCTGCATCTGCGCGTGGACGGCGAGGATCGCACCTACGAGGCGCACGGCAACGGACGTCTGGATGCCGTGTCGAATGCGTTGCAGGGAAAACCTCGATCTCTCCTACTGAATCTGACCTACAGCGAGCACGCCCTGGAGCTGGGGCAGAGCTCGCGCGCATTTCCCATCATCAGCATCACCGGCGAGGACGGAAAGGTGTACTGGGGCGCAGGGATGGATACGGATATCATCACCTCGTCCATTCTGGCACTCTTCTGCGATCAACCGCATGAAGGCAGGGGCTCTGATGTGACCGATATTGTTGCAGAAAAACTGAAGCTGCTGCCGGACAGCCCGGGCGTCTATATCATGAAGGACGACCACGGGAAGATCATCTACGTGGGCAAGGCAATTGTCCTCAAGAACCGCGTCCGGCAGTATTTTCAGAGCAGCCGCAATCACACGCCGAAGGTGCGCGCGATGGTCTCGCATATCGCCGACTTTGAGACGATCATGACGGCGAACGAGGTGGAGTCGCTGATCCTTGAGGCGAACCTGATTAAGAAGCATCGGCCGCGTTATAATATACGGCTGAAGGACGATAAGAGTTACCCCTATGTCAAGGTGACGGTGCAGGAGGAATTTCCGCGCGTCTTTATCACGCGGCGTGTACTGCGTGACGGCGCGCTACTTCGGCCCCTATACGAATGTGACGGCGCTGCGGGACAGCTTTAAAGCTCCTGCGGCGTCTTTTTCCTCTGCGCACCTGCCGCACGATGCCAGAGCGTCCCTGTCTCGAGTATCATATCAAACGCTGCCTTGCCCCGTGCATTGGCAAAGGTGGAGGCGGAGGACTACCGTGCCATGATCCGCGCCGTGCTCCTCTTCCTGAGGGCAGAACGGATGACGTCGAGCGCGAACTGGAGCAACGCATGAATGCGGCGGCAGAGGCGTATCACTTTGAGACGGCGGCACGGCTGCGCGATCAGCTGAGTGCTGTGCGCAGCGGCGGCGGAGCGGCAGAACATCGTGACGGGGGCGGGCGATCAGGATGCCGTCGGCATGGCGCGCTCGGCGGCGGGCGTCTGCGTGCAGATCTTCTTCATCCGCGGCGGCAAGATGATCGGGCGCGAGCACTTTCTCCTGCGCGGCAGCGAGGAGGAGAGTGACGCGGATATCCTGCGCGCCTTCTTGAGCAGTACTCACAATCAGGCGACCTTTGTCCCGCGTGAGGTGCTGCTGCCGTGTGCGATTGACGCGGCGGCGCAGGCGACCATCGAGGCGCTGGCTTGCCGCACGCAGAGGGCGGCAAAGGTCACTCCTCACGCCGCAGCGCGGCACGAAGCACGATATTGTGCAGATGGCGACGGGCAACGCGCAGAAAGTTCCTCGCAGACGAGGAGACGCGGCGCAGTCTCTGGATGAGCAGACGCTCGGCGCCGTGGAGGAACTCGGGCGATACTCGGGCTGAAGCATCCGCCGCGTCGCATGGAGTGCTTTGATATCTCGCACAATCAGGGGCAGAGACCGTTGCCTCGATGGTCGTCTTTGAGGACGGCGCACCGAAGAAATCGGACCATCGCCGCTTTAAGATCCGCAGCACGGAGGGCAAGCCCGACGATTTCCTCTCATGCGCGAGGTGACGACGCGCCGCTATGTAGGTTTGCCCGAGGAAGAGCTGCCCGATCTCATCATCATCGACGGCGGCGAGGGACAGCTCTCTCCGCCCTTGAGATCATCCGCCACGCGGCAGGGGCATAAGGATGTCCCTGTCGTCGGCCCTCGCGAAACAGTTTGAGCTCGTCTTTACGGAGGGGAATTCAGAGCCGGTTGAACTGCCGCGCCGCAGTCAGGCGCTCTATCTCATCCAGCGCATTCGCGACGAGGCACACCGTTTTGCCATCACGTTTCATCGAAAACTGCGCGGCAAGCGCAATCTCGTCTCCGTCCTCGACCATATCGTCGGCATCGGCCCCAAACGGCGGCAGAGCCTGCGCACCCACTTCGGATCGCTGGAAAAATCAAGGAGGCGTCCGTGGAGGAACTCGCTGCCGCTCCCGGCATGAATCGCACTTCTGCCGAGGCCGTGCGCCATTTCTTCGATGCACAGCAGGAACTGCGTGGAAAACAATAGAAGATAGGATTCTCATACTCAAAATGATGAATTATCTAATTGAAGGTTAGTTCTGATAATTCTATAATAACAAAAGACGAAATATTAACCGGCCTTTTGAGGAGGTATCGCCTGTGTTCTTTCATCGAAAAGCAATGCTCGCCGTAGCTGCGCTCACGTCCCTGTCGATGGTGCTCAGGCTGTGGCGGCTCGGAGCAGGCATCCAAGGCAGAGGATAACACACTTGTTGTATACAACTGTAATACGGACGATTGGACGGCGCCGATTGTCAAAGAGTTCCAAGAACAGACGGGAATTCAGGTGCAGCTCGTTGCCGGCGGCTCAGGAGAGCTGATGGCACGCGTGCGTGCAGAGAAGGAGAATCCGCTTGACGATATTATGTGGGGCGGTTCGGCAGATGCCTACGTGGCATTGGAGCCATATCTACAGCCCCATGAATCGAAAGAAAAATCTTCGATCGATCCAAACTTTGTTCGAGAGAACAATGCTTTCTATAATGTGACGATGGATCCCTATGTTCTTGCCTATAACACGGATCTCGTCAGCGAGGCAGATGCACCGAAAGGTTGGAAGGATCTGCTGGATCCGAAATTCCGCGGACGCATTTCTCTTGCCGATCCGGCAAAATCGAGTTCCACCTACGCAGTACTCCTCACGATGATGGATAAGCTTTCGGCGGCGATACGGCGGTCATCGGACAGCTTGTTGACAATCTGGACGGCAAGATCATCAGCGGATCGGCGGCACAGATTAAAAGCACTCTCGGATGGAGAGTATGCCATCACAGCGACATTCGAAGAGCCTGTGCTCAAATATATTACGAACGGCGCGCATATGAAGATTGTTCTATCCCGAGGAGGAACAGCGATTTCCTCCGGCGGCATCGGCATCATCAAGGGCGCCAAACACGCGGAAAATGCACAGAAATTCCTTGATTTCGTCATGAGCAAGAAGGTGGCATGAGCGTTTTCGGTGACTATCAGCGCCGTTCAACGCGCGCCGATGTTCAGCCGCCTGCGTCTATCCGACCGGTGTCGGAGATTGCTACACCGTTTGATACCCAGCGTGCTGTTTCCTTTTGCGACGAGTTCCTGAGCAAGTGCGCGCAGCGGTTATCAACAAATCCCCATTTCCCCCATCCCCCATTCCCATATTTTCCCTTCCAAGACCGTCACATTGCGTGGCGGTTTTTCTTTTGAAAGGTTGTGTATTATGAGTCTGTCCGTTCGTATACAAGATGCTGTAAAGCGCTATGGTGATTTCTACGCCGTCAATCATATCACGCTCTCCATCAACGGAGGGGAGTTTTTTACCCTGCTCGGACCTTCGGGTTGCGGGAAGACGACGCTGCTGCGCATGATCGCAGGCTTCAACGAGATCGATGACGGGAAGATCTTCTTCGGTGATCGGTGCATCAATGATATTCCGCCTCACCGCCGCAATACGGGCATGGTCTTTCAGAACTACGCCATCTTCCCGCATCTTTCCGTTGCCGATAATGTCGCCTATGGACTGCGTGCGCGCAATGCCAGTGCGGCCGAGCAAAAGGAGCGGACGGCGGAGGCGCTTGCCCTCATGCAGATTGAAAATCTGGCAGAGCGTATGCCGTCCCAACTCTCCGGCGGACAGCAGCAGCGCGTGGCTCTGGCTCGCGCGATTGTCATCCGTCCCGATGTCCTGCTCATGGATGAACCTCTCTCAAATCTGGATGCAAAGCTGCGCCTGACGATGTGGACGAATATACGCCGAATCCAAAAGGAGCTCGGCATTACAACGATCTATGTAACGCACGATCAGGAGGAGGCACTTGCCATCTCGGATCGGATCGCAGTCATGCAGGCTGGGTCGGTCATGCAGCTCGGCACCTCGCGTGAGATCTATACACATCCCGAAAATATGTTTGTCGCGGACTTTATAGGGACATCGAATTTCCTCGCGGAAGAGCAGAGGCATCATCGTTTGATGTCCTTGGGAAAATCTCTTTTTCCGGAGGACTTTCAAATGGGTCATCAGGGGGCGCTGAAGATCTCTGTGCGCCCCGAGGATGTCGAGCTCGTTTCGCCGGAGTCCAGTGCACTGTGCGGGACGGTTCGTCGTGTCACCTATCTCGGTACGAATGATGAGTATGAGATCGGGGCCTCGAGGGCGAGAGTCTCTGATCAGCAAGATCTATCGCACATGGAGGACAGGCATACAATGTTGGAGATGCGGTCGGCATTGCGCTTCCGCGCAATGCGCTGACACTTTTACACGGAGGATGGAAAGAGCACCTCATGAAATACGCCCTCTTGCGTGAAAAACTGTTGATCGCTTGAATTTCTGGACGATTGTCACAGTTCTTGCCTTTATCCTGATTCTGATTCTTCATTGTTCTATCCGTTCTCGCATTTGCTGATTCGATCCTTTGTGATGGAGGACGGCAGCATCTCCTTGCATTACGCTGAATTCTTTCCAGGAGCAAATACTACCTGCGCACTTGTTCCAACAGCTTCGTCGTGTCCGCCTCTGCAACGGTTCTGGCGCTTCTCATTGGGCTGCCTGCGGCATATTTTACATCACGCTATCGCATTACCGGCAAAATCCGTTGTCGATCATCTCTGCATTCTTTGCGATGCTTTCGCCGCCTTTCATCGGAGCATATTCATGGATTGTGCTGCTTGGGCGTGCCGGCGTCTTCACGCGTTTTGCCGAGGATACATTTGGCTTCTCTCTGCCGTCGATCTATGGGTTTTTCCGGGATTCTCCTCGTCTTTACGCTCAAGCTGTTTCCCTACGTTTATCTCTATGTTTCGGCCGCCTTGCAGAGCATGGACGCATCGCTCGAGGAGGCGGCGGAGAATCTTGGGACGAGCGGATGGCGGCGTTTCCGCGAGATTACATTCCCTCGATCCTCCTGACGATTCTCTGCCGCACTTATGGTCTTTATGACGAGTCTTGCTGATTTTGGTACGCCGGCGCTCATCGGCGAGGGATCCGTGTTTTGCCGGTCTCCATTTACGATGAGTATATGAGCGAACTTGGCGGCGGGAATACGGCATTTGCGAATGTCCTCAGTGTCGTTGTGGTTGTCTTCGCACTGATGGTTCTGCTGCTTCAAAAAGCGCTTGCCGGGCGTGATTACATGATGTCGGGGCTTCGTCCGATGAAGCGAAAGACACTCTCCGGTGTGCGCAATGTCGTTGTTACGCTGGGAATTTATTTCGTTGCCTTTCGCTATTTTACCCGCAGTTGACCGTTGCCGTGACATCCTTCGTCAAAACGAGCGAGCCTGTATTTCTTCCCGGTTTCGGACTGAGAGCTATACAGACGCATTCGGGAAGATGTCCGATGCGATACTCAACTCCTTCCTGTTTTCGTCTTCTGCCATTGCGTGATCATGGTGCTCTGCGCCCTTTGATCTCGTATCTGATCGTACGGGAGCAGTCGCGGGCGAGTGCGTTATCGACATGATGGTGATGTTTCCCTATGTGATCCCGGGGGCGGTTCTCGGCATTATGTTGTCCTCAACATTTCAATGGAGCACTCTCCCCTTGACAGGAAACGCATTTATCCTTATTCTGTCTTATGTAATCCGAAAACTTCCGTTTACGCTGCGATCAAGTATCGGTATTCTGTATCAGATTGATCGCAGTGTGGATGAGGCTTTCGATCAGTCTGGGTGTGACACCGCTGAAAACCTTCTTTTGGTGACTGCGCGGCTGATGCTGCCCGGCGTTATGTCGGGCGGGAATTTTCGAGTTGGATTGCGACGATGAACGAGTTGAGCTCTCGCTCGATCCTTTATACCGGCGGAACACAGACCATCTCGGTGGGCCATATTTAACGAGGTCACGAGCAAGGCACTTTGGCACGGCAGCTGCTCTTGCGACCATTCTGACGGCGGCGACGGTTCTTTCTCTCGTTATTTGCCGCAAAACTTGCGGGTGGGAAAAATAGAACTTTGAGTTTATGATGATCCATTACGGTATCAACTATCAAAAGAGACTGCTGATCATCTGTTGACCGGAGGTTTTTGCCCTGCTCGCTTGTCCGGCATTATTCTGCGCCGCCGGACATATGCGTATGAGATGACGCAGGAGCAGAGCGGACGCACAGAAGCGCAGAGGATCTCTGTGAAGTCGATCATCTCATCTCCAGCTATCAGCAGATGGTATCTCCGCTTTTGCGCGGGGAGATCGGTGCTCTTTGAGAGGGACACGGATGGACTGGAGCATATCTATGGCGATCTGTATGCGATTCTGGCAGGACGTTCCGGTGAAGCGGCAATCTATCTCCTTTCGGCAGACGGAAGCCGCGTCATTGCGACGGATGACTTGCCGCGCGATTATCGCTTTGCCGTCAAATCTGCATTGGGGCTGATCGGGCAGGCCGTTCAGCAGCAGGGTGGGCTCTTTTATCTGCGGATCGTTATGCGCTGGATCAGAAGGATACCGTCTTTCGATGGCGACGTGCCATTCGGGAGGGATAATCTCGGCTTTGTTGTCATTGATGTGCGGCGTGAGGCGCTTCGTCGCTCATCCAGCGCGTGCAAAACCGCAGCGAGGGGCAGATTATCCTGACGGATCGCTATCACTATATCATGATGGATATGCACGATCGTCGCCGTGAGGGATTTTTCCACGGTGCTTCTCCCCATCTGGGAAGCGTCGGAATCCTCCTTTCGTGACTACGCCTACATGTCGCCCGATACGGGCTTTGCCGTGCATCTGCGGCAGCGTCTCGACTCTGCGCCTCTGGACTATCTCTCTCGTCTTGTTCTCACAGTAGATGCGGTTGCGCTCTGTCTCGACGGCATATTTGGCCTATCGTCTGAGTCAACATCATGGCACCCGCTGCAGGAACTGACGATGGCGATGGGCGCGTGCGCCGCCAGGATGATTTTCCGTGCAGGTGGATGCCGGCCGCAGCGATGAGATTGGGGAGCTCGCGCCTGACCTTCAACAGCCTAGTCGAACATATTCGCACGCTCCTTGCTGAGAAATCGGGAGCGTGAACGGACGCTGCGTGTTGCGCAGGTAAGTCGCTCACGGAGATGATCCGCCCTCATTTTATCTATAACACTGAATCTCATCAAGTGG
>BNJU01001944.1_pt1 | contig 25389 bp, 25 predicted proteins | sample 8539281 | NCBI WGS metagenome assembly BNJU01 (sample SAMD00202456, study PRJDB9452) | human saliva metagenome | isolation source: human saliva | place: Japan
TTTGAATAATGCTTCGTTGTAGAATAATCCTGTTAGACGTAGAACATTTGTGCTAAGTAGTGTTTTCCGTCTCCGTAAGGGTCAGTTACTGTTGATCTAAGACATTGTTTAATTTTTCAGAAACTGTTTTTGTCTTCTAAATATACTTTCATATCAAATAATCCGTACAAGTCAGCTAAAAGCTTTTTCTTTAGTAAATGGCTACCATGATGGCTACGTCCTAAAGCTAACATTACGATGTCTGGTAATCATGGCTTTCATTTGGGAAACGTAATTTTATCTTAATTTCCCTTATCACCGAGTCAATTCCACTTTAACGTTTGAGGTTTGCCTCTTCATAAGCTTTGATGATTGCTGGCCACATTCTGCACCAATAACCACTTTCTAAAGGCAGCTGATAAAGAAGTGCTTTCTCTCTTTAGAGCTCTCCTTGGTGAGTAGTTGAATCTGTCACACTAGTGCTGTTGCTCAGTTATTTCCGCAAAGCTGCTAAAGATTACAGCTGCTAATATGCTGCAACGATAGATAATACTTTCTTTCATGTTGTCTCCCCTAGTTCTGTACTTTTATAAAGACTCTTTTGGTTTCACAACGAGACCGCTTTCACAATAGCTATTTTTGCTTTTGACATGCTATTTTGCTCTCTTTGAGGCTGGTATCATCTTTCATTGGCTTTACATACAAACGCTTTGAAAACCCTATCTACAAAAGGGTTTCTCGACGTGGGTAGGTTTCCATTTCTGTCTTTATTTAGTTGGTGCGAAACTTTCTTCCAAAGATTACCATTGTTTGGTCCATGACAGCTCCACTAGTCCATTAATGATGCTACAGGTCCAATCGTTGGCCGTGTCCCAATATCGCGGCAGTGATATTTGACACAGCTCGCATCGATAAAGAACTTATTTTTAGGGATTGAAGGTTTTGATTTCTCATGTAAAAGCAGAGTGTTGCGGCAATGCGGTCCAACTCCCTAATTCAGACTAGCGCATACACTGCACACCCCATGGCAATTAGCCAATCCCTACGACCATGTGCAACCACTTTTACTGCAATATCCAGTGCTGCAGAGTCCTAAAATCGAACAGTTCAGTAAAGAGGCTGTAGAACATCCTACAACCGTGCCAAAGTCGAAATATATCTCCAGTTAATACCCGGCGTATTATGCCAGAATACAAGAGAAACAGCGGTGCTTGTTTCCATATCCACATTCAAAAGTGTGTCGTACGACCTTCCCACACAAGAACGGCAACGTCACGCTCTAGTAGTCTCGAGACACTGCAACTTTGCGCCTGGTCGATTAAGAAGCAAGCGTGACTAATAGCACACGAGTCGCGGTCCTAAATAATCTTTTAATCATCATTTCTCCTTATTTCCGGCCCAGTTTTTCAGGACTCACATCCGTCCATCCAACTCACCATGTGCTTACGTTCAATTCGTTTGCTTGTTCTAAGAAGGAGGTTTTGCGCTTACGCAGCAATGCGTGCTGTACTCTTTTGCTTCTAGAATCCGTGCGATCAGAGTGAGATGAATTTTCCTCAATAATCTCATGTGAGCTCTCCTCGCCAATAGACTGCAGATCTCTCGAGTTCCAATCTTTCATCCTGGTTCTCTTTGATCCACTCTGCAGAGTTTGTTCTGCATGTGCCCTCCATCGCTTGTGCTCGCTGGATAAACCCACTCTGCGTGTCTTGTATAACGTTTCCGCGTGGTTCTCTTTCGTTGCGTATTGTAAATATTCACGAGTAACGCTTGTTTTGCCTCTTGAGTCTTATAATCATACACGATGCACTTCCAAAAATCAGTAAAATAACTCCACCCCATCGCATTGGCTAAAGGCTTGAAATGGGCGCAAGAGTTCAGAAATCGTAAAGCTCTACTTCCTCCTGCACGGAAGGCTTCTTCTTTTCCACCCCGATGTCACAACGATTCCAGGTTCGTAATTTGTTTTCAGTGCACTCTTACTCATCACCAGTATCAATCCATTCCTTCATGACAGAAGGCTTGGTACCAATACGTCAGAATTGAAGAGAATAAAGGCGTTCAGCCCCGGAGTCTACTAAGGCTTTTCTATCTATTGCTCTGGTAAAATGAGGCTTTTCTCACTCCACACTTCGTCTAAATGTGAGATCGTTGCAAGCTTCTTCTTTTAGGTTGCGAGGAAAAACGTGGCCAATGATGACGAATGAACTGTTGGATGGCTAATCACCACCATTGTCACATATTACGCGTTTCCCTTTCTCGTGAAAGTTCTTCTAGCAGTGCATTCGTGTTGTCCATGATTTGACAAAATACTGAATCACAAACGGTGATGCTGCATCATCCCTAAGAATGCTGGGTGATGCCATTCGCGCATCGACATCCTGTTCCAATAGACCCGAAACATCCTGGAACGTGTATTTCCATATAATTGGCAATCTTCTGTCCTAAAGTTACTTCAGGTGTGCCACTATCGCAAATTTCTCTGTCACACTTTTGACAACGTGACTGCAGCATCATTATGCACTGACTGGTGGTGTTAAAATCCATTCGATACTTCCTTTTTGTCCGTATACATCTGCGGTTTGGACAATCATCTTTTCAGATTGCTCGGTCATCTGCGTTCCAACTTCTTTATTAAACGTGCGAATCGTTCCTTCACTTTCTCTGGAATCACATTCCATGTATTTCCAGCTTCGATATGAGATGCAGCTTAATACCACCAGTTCATAGTGGAGATGTATGACGAGCGACGATGGCGCAGGCGATGGCAATCGCTTGGCAAATGGGCGTCACGATGGGTCATTTCCCATTGTGCGGTGCTGCCGTATTCCTCCTGTAATTTCGGCTGAATTGGCCGACTGCTGCCATGGTGGTCCTTCCTTCCTGATGGTTCCAACTGGAAGTTCTGGTTTTGTTATAGAGCCAATAATCGATCGACTCCCTCAAGCACGCCTTCAGAAATCAATGCGCGTGCTCCTTGGTTCTCTCTTCGGCCGGTTGGAAAATAATGAACTTTCCTTGTAAAGTCGCTTCTTGTCCCTTTCAACACTTGCGCGGCTCCTAGTAGGCTTTGCTGTAGCATCATGTCCACACATGCATCAGCTCCTTCATTTTTCAAGCGTAGTCTAATCCAGTTGTTCGACAATCGGCAGTACGTCGATATCAGCACATAAAGCTAATATTGGATCATCATCATTTCCGATTTCTGCAACACTCCTGTTTTGATTGTAAATCCCAATGCGATTCCCATTGCTTCTAAGGCATTACGGATATCCTGTCGTTTCAAACTTTTCCGTTCCGGATGCTTCGGGATACATATGTAAATGACGGCGATGTGCCGTTGCTTTTCAATATTCGTTTGTAATCATAACTCTCTCCTCAATGTGTTTCCTACATTGTAACAAACAAGCGAAGTAATGCGCCATGATTCCCTTGAAAAACAATAAAAATTCAGTTGACCCCGCAAAAAGACTCGTTTCAAAGAAACAAGTCTAAATGCAGTCTTTCTTTTGGAGTGCCACCATTTCGGCATATTGACCATTTAGTTGCATCAGTTCATCATGCGTTTCACGTTCCACAATTTCCTTTATCAACACAAAGAAATTTGGTTGGCAGAGCAGTCAATGAAAGTCGGTGAGGCAAACCGTCATAAAAGTTTGTGCGTCCTTCTTTAACGACATTAATCGCATTTTTGAATAATCTCTTCCGTCTCGATATCAATATGCAGAGTCCTTGCATCTAAGATCAAGTTTTTCGGGTCAAGACAATCGCTCTGTAAAATAAAATCAGTTGGCGTTCCCCTGAAGAAAATCCATCCCTTTTTCTTTCACCTCGTAGTCGGAGTCCTTTCTCCTCTTTGTGAGTAAATGTCCTCCGCCCACTGCAGTAGGCGCCTCTTTAATCATCTCAGGTTGAATCGATTCATTATTGAGCCCGACATTTGAAACATAATCGTTCCTGTAAATAAATACGGATCTTGTAACACCGTCCCATCTCGGTTCAGACACTACGTCTATTAAAAGTCACGCGTGTTCTTGCCATCAATCAGAAAGCTCCACTCGTTGGGATCTAATGATCGAAACAGTAGAGTTCATGATGGAAGGTTCCTGAACGTGGCTACTAGGTACCACGTCTGCCCAGGTTCTACAGTAAAGATTCAAGTGCATCAACACGGAACGCCTGGCGTATACGCAAAGCTCATCTTTGAATTCAATTCGTCGCTTCATCAAATGAGACTCATCTCCCTGAGTCCCTCCTGGCGTATCATTAATTCAAACGACACGGTCACCGCAGCCATTGATTGTTGAAGCCTGACACGACATTCATAAAGGTTTGAATCGGCTCTAAATACGGTTGACATAATCAATAAAAGGCATAGGAGCCCTGCTGAAATCCCAGATGTCCCTCCGATAAATTGCATTCCAAGTAATAAACAATTCCAAATAAAGTAAAGTTTTCGAAAGTAAGCATAGCTAGACTCCATGGAGAGTACGACTCAAGTTAATTCCCTACTGACGATTTCAACCCCAAGACATAGCCATCGCCTCATATTCTACAACAATCTTGTCTTCTTGTTGGAAGGCTTGAACGATACCAACACCTTGAATACTTTCATTTAACTGTCCACTCAATTGACTGTACAGTTCGATTCTCAGAATAGTATTTTTCTGCATCACGAGCAGTTTCTCTGCCATCCTCATCACGTTAGAGGAATAATAATACGAATGCAAGTGTTGCATTTAATAAGAAAATCGTTACGTACACGCAACAAGCATCACGACGGTACTAAAGCAGGTGTGGAAATCCCATTCACGTAGAAGTTTGCGTAGCGGATTCCGTATCACTCCCGTAATTCTAGATACGACTCCAGCGGTAAATGGTCAAAATACGATACTGGCAAAGGTTGTACATGCTCGAACACTTCGTCACGAATGCATTTGGCCACGAGTTCAGAGAAGTCTTCGCCCTATAAACGGTTTAAAATATCACCAGCCGCTCCGACTAAGTTTCACCGTTACGTCAAATCGCAGGAGCAGGCTTCCGCATTCAAAGACGCGGTGTCCATCGGCGTAATCACATTATCGATAATGTATTTGCAACGAGGCGGCCCTATTAGGGTTGCCCCCGTTGAGAGTAAGAGCAGAAAGAGTCCAATCAGAACTCCCTTTTTCTCATAGCGGAGGTAGCAATAATCCTTCATCGTTTTCATTCGATTTCCTCCTCTATCTCTTGAATCAAGTACTGTTCATAGTACTAGCCACGTTGTGCGAGCAACTCCTCGTAGGTGCCGCGCTCACTAATACGTCCTTCATTCATCACAATAATCTCATCGGCATGACGATCGCAGAGGTCGATGGGCAGAAATAATATTCATACAGCCGCCACGTTCTTCTTTTGCAAGTGCGCAATAATTTCGCGTTCTGTTTCATCACGCCAGATAACGCATCATCTAAAATTAAACATTCACGGTTGCATGCAGAAGGCACGCGCAATGAATGAACGTTGCTTTTGCCCACCACTGAGCGATACTCCTCTCTCTCCGACCATCGTATCTTAAGCCCGTCTGGCATGCGTTTCACGTCTCCATCAAAGGACGCCAACGTCAATGCTTCCCAGATTTCTTCATCAGTTGATCCTCTTTCCCGAAATAACATATTCTCATAGTCATTGCATGAAAAGAGCGTGTGTTCTTGTGGCACATAAGCTAGATGCCCTGCCACCGATTGGGGTTCGTACTCAATTAACGGCTCACCATTAATGAGAAAGCTTCTCGCCTCTATAGGAAATTGATGTAATAGTGCATCAATAGCGTCGTCTTCGGAACCTGTTTTCCAACGATTCCAAGCGTCTCGCCTTTGTGTAATGTCAGGTTAATCTCTTTTTTAATAGATAGGTGCATTTCCTGGATACGTAAAGTTAAAAGTCGATAAACTGAATCGATTCAATCATCTCAAGCACTTTTGTTCCACGCGTTCAATTTCATCATCATGTTTCAATACTTCATTAACACGCTCAGTCGCCACTTTCCGCGTTTATGGTTCATAATATGTCTCCAATCGCAAACATCAGCCACATAATCCTTCATATAGACTTGGAAGGCAGTAACATCCCCCACTAGAATGGTCCCAGTCGATACAGTATCACCGTAAAGAAGTGCGATGGTAAAAGCTAATCATCATAAATAATTGCGCCAATGGCATAAAAGCGCGATTCAATTTCCGACTTTGATAATATTTTGTTTTCATGGCCTTTTTCGTTTTCGCACTGAAACTCATCCATCATCGCATCTTCTTGCCCATAAGCACGTATGACGTAAGTACCGTCAATCATCTCTAACACTTCATTATTCAGTTGAGGACTGCATTTTGCATATTGTTGTACTCTTCTTCAGATCGAAATCCCCATTTATACGAGATACGAAAGGGTGGTAAGGTAAAATCGCCGCAATGGTGAGTGGCAACGAAAATCGTTATGACCATCATATAAATCGATGCACTCCCCAACAATGCAGAGGTTCATCAACATAAACATTTCCAAACCCCATCATATCGCCTAATCGTCATTACATCTTCACTGCTACGCGTAATAATATCTCCCGTTCTAAAATGCATAAAAGCTGGAATCTTTTTCTTAAGTTATTTTCTGAGTAATTTCACGTAATTCTTTTGCATTTCATAATGTCCAATAAAAATATAGTACGTCAAATACTCTCCGTAATATACGCTGCGAGAATAATCCCGACTAAAATCACCAGCTGCGTCCGCCACTCGGCATTCAGTTCCTCATACGATTTTTATCGACGACATCCGATGATTCGTGCGGGTAGACTGCTGCAATACTACTTCAATCATCAAAACCGACTTACAAGATAGCGCATCAGGTGTTTTTATAAAAGATTCATAATCACTCTTAATAAATCGTTCATCTTTCCTCCATAAAACAAATAAATCACCTTCCCCACAGTGGAAAGAGTAACGGCTCACTTAAAAGTATCTATAAAATGCGCTATATCGTTCATGCCACAGAATTGGAAGGTCAATCCTGTTTTTCCACTTGTTTTTGCGTTTAAGTTGTTCATTGATTTCTCCTCCAAGTCTGATAAAGTTTAACGTTATGCTTCGATTATACTCCAAAACGCGTCATGCTCAATGCTTTTCAGAAAGTTTTCACAATCGAAAATTCATTGATAATCATTCTCAGTAACAGGTCTAATAGACTCATTACAAAGTTAGAAAAGGATGAAAGATTAACAATATGGCAAGAGACATTCGCGTTTTGCTACTATAAATATGTTCCAATCGAGAATGCAGGAACAATTTGCAGCTTGAGATCGTTAGCATTCTGCCAAATCAATCGGATTAAAGGACGTATCCTTGTCGCTATTGTAGGAATTAACGGAACTGTATCTGGTGATTACGAAAACCGCTCAAAATATATGGACTATGTTCACTCTCTCGAGGATGGAAGACTTGTAGTTTAAAATCGACGAAGAAAGCGAAAGCGCAAGCCGCCAGAGAAGATAGTTTCGTTCGTTACAAAAGAAATCGTGCACCTTGGTTTGAGAAGACGCAACTTCGATGACGATATTAACCCGCTGAAACAGACAGGGCTTACACTTTCTCCACAAGAGTTCAAAACGCCTGCTCGGCGAAAACACTGTTGCATCCTGGGCACTCCATGTAGTGACTACGAGTACGACTTAGAATCCACTTCCGCGGTGCCATCCGTCCTGACATTTCGCACCTTCCAGCGAATTACCACAATGGGTTCGCGATAACAAAGAAATTCATGGACAAACGTGTCGTTGTTTACTGTACCAGAGTGGCGTTCGCTGTAGAAATTCTCTGGCTGGATGGTTTCGTAGAGGGCTACCAAGATGTCAGTCGAATTACGGCAGAATCGCAACTTACAGGAAAGACCCAGAAGTTCAAAGGCCGATTATGGGATGGATATGCACGTATTCGAGCGAGCGCGTCGCTGTTGACATCAGCGTAGACCCAGTGGTGATTAGGAAAGATTGGTTCGATGGCACTCCTTGCGGGCGATTACGTAAACTGCGGCAGCCAGAATGTAACCGTCGCATTTCTCTGCTCCTGAAGAAAATGGGAACCAAATGCTTACGTGGTTGTAGCCGCGTCTCAGCGTTCATCCCGCTAGCCGCTACGTGAAGAGCACAACTTATCGCTAGAGAGAAGTCGCGACTCACGTCTTGGGCTATCGGCGAAGAAGACCTAGATACAGTAAATGGCTTAATAGAGGAAAACGTATCTAAAAGAAGTTATCTTTGGTGAGTACCTTCGAGATCCTAGTGGATTTTATCACTGCTTTCTATTATGGGGTTTCCGGTTCGGGTATAGTCTCTCTCCTTTCAGTAGCCTCAAAGCTGGAGTGAGGCCGATTCCTAACTCGAAAAGCACTCCTCGCATTAATACTATTCATGTGTGTGGTGCATGAAGCCCTGGAATATCAGTTTCAGTATCTGTTATAAACTACCTTTCGTTCTCTCTCTGCTAAGTTTCGTGCCCTTTCTTGCACCGACTGCCACCTGCTCTCCTGTGAAAGCGAAAATACCCACATTTTGCCATGGCGGCAAAATAGAGTATTCTGCGTTTAACGGAATTCTTTGTCGACAGTTTTTCTAATGCTGCGGCGATGACTTGATGCATATCATGTGCTGATACTGTCCGAGGCGTCCTCCGAAAATCACTTACGCGGAACCGTCTGCGCTGATTTCTTATGCTGTGCGTACAAGTGGGTATGCTGCTTTATTATTCACTGGGTAATGAGGCATACACTCTCCACTCAGCAGGATGCTCACGCGTAGTACCAAAGTTTTCGGCTGGTGCCAAACTCAAATCGCTATGCTCGATGATACGAGTGTGTGGCGTTTCGCTGGTCTATGTAGTTCACCACCGCATTTTCCTTGGCGTTTCTCACCACGTCCACGACTTCTCGCTTCAAATCGTAGTGAACGGTGTTCCAGCGTTCAAGTTCATAATCGAGAGAACTCGTCAATCATTTCCCGTAGAAGACGATTTACGCTCCACTATTTAAGTACTCGTCTTTTTCGCGACGAAATCGACGATCAACTCTGCTTCCGTAATATTCTCGCGGGTCTAGCATGGCTTCAATCATCTTCACTGTGGCCGCCAAGTCGGAATTCCTTGGTACGTATGCATTGAGTAGTTGTTATCGTAAAGTATGGCGAACAGAACCCAAGCGGTGACGGATAGATAAACGCTGGTAGTCTTGGCAGCCGGACGATCCCCATTGTTTCTCCGTGTAGCCGCTGAGTGAGTTTTATAGTAAATGTCTTCAACAAAGAGAAATCGCCTGCTCTTCTAAGTTTTCGGCTCTTTTACCTACCAAAGCACTTGCACGCTGCTCAGCGATTTTGCTTCAGCTTCTTCGTAGCGTCCACACCCCATAATTTGTTAAAGTATTCGCTGTTAAAAGAGCGTGCCAGATTTCTCACGTTGAAAGTTGCTGCGACTGGAGTATTCCGTATAGCGATTAAATGTCGCAAACTGATGCACGTAGTCCCACATCTTCTTGTCGCTTGTGTGTGGAAAATACTTGCGCACCCATGTTCGTGCCTTGAATGCGCTTCACTTCTTTTGTATAAATGACTTTCCCGCTGTATATGCTTTCTTTTCTCAATCACTTTTACTTTATAACCGCGTGTCGCTGCTTCATGCTGCAAAGGTCGCACCGAATAATCCAGCACCCACAACGATAGCAATCAAATGGTTTCATGTGAGACTTTCTCATTTCTTATTTGTCTTGTTTTATTATGCCACTTGGACCCTCAAGGCGAGACCAAATCGATGAAGCACGCTTTGCAAAATTATCATATATGATAATTCCATACTTACCAGATCAGTGCCAGCGATGTGCTCCTCTAAAGTAGACACTAGCGACTACTTTAGAAGTGTGGCTAGTTTCAAACATACAGCAAAATTAGATCGATTCATAGTGTATTTGGATGGTGTGCTTTCGTGAGGCTGCATAGATGAGATATGGTTTGAAAGATTTCACCTGGAACATTTAATATGTATGGCAGACTATAAACACTATGGACCTTCACATTGGAGAAATCGAGATGGAGTTTAACACTTATACAAATGAATTTAGAAAAGGTGGTTAAAGAGTGGAATCGAGAAACCTATTTAACAGCAATCATAAAGAAAATACAAAATTCCTTCTGCTGAAGAACTGTGCGAGAATTGGACTGTGAAGTATATACTAATGAGCCGGGCCGTGAGGCCTGCATCCTCAAACCAGAGTAGTACACTATGCACATAGAAAAACATCGCTGAAGAAAGGTCATATCGTCCAGGAGACTGTATTCAAAATCAACAATTAAACTATAAACAAAACCGCTCGAAATGCGCATCCTCTTACAATTTGTGTATCAATGGGTTATATCATATGCTGATGGGTTAATGAGACGGTCGAGGAAAAGCGAAAACCCAGATAATATACACAGACAGAAACTGGGCGTATTCATTGCAGAAATAGGCTATATTAAAGGCACAGAAACGAATTATTTAGAAACAGAAATGCCGCACTAAAATTACAAGAAGTGGAAAGCAGAGCTGATGTTTGCCAGACGAGATTTGAAGCGGAATATCAAACGATTAAAAATTAAGTAAAGAGGAGTCCATATTCACTCAATTATGTAAAAGTGTTAAAAGTCAGTAGGGCTGAAAGCTGTTATAAATGTGATCAGTCCGTGTCCCTTCGGAATCTGAAAAACGGCTTCGTCGTTTATGGAATGTCTATGCATAGTATATGAATCTGTTCAAGGTATATGTGATATCATCGTGTCACGATCTACTTTTAAAGCTATTCTAGAAATGCAAAAGTAGATCATAATGTATTCAGCATCTTATAGAGCTAATGGGATAGGCAGTTATAAGAAAAAACGTTATCGTTATAATCAGACACTGGAAGGATACACAGCTAATATTTTTAAATCAAATTTAAAAATTTTTAATAGCGCTCTACTATTAACAGATATCACTGAATTGAAGTATGGGAAGGAAAAACTTTTAAGTGCAGTTTGATTATGGTGCAAGAAGATGGTTGCATATCAAATATCTAAACAAAACAATAATCAAATCGTTAAAATGCTTTTGATCGAATAAAAGTTAATTCCAACAAAAAAGAGTTCATAGTGATGATTCCAATATTGCTTCTGTTTCTTTAAGCACTTTATGAAGGACTAAAATAACACATAGTATGTCGTCCTGGAAGATGTATCGATAATGGATAATTAAACATTCTGGGGGACATTAAAGGGAAGAGTATATCGTTTATATCATTTTCAAAACCTATGGATCTTTTCAAAATTGAAGGAGTATATTCAGTTCCTATAATAAGAAAATTACTTTATCAATGGATTAAATCCCAGCATAAATAAAAGACAGTTCTTATGAATTCATCCTTTTATAATTATTTTCTGTCTACTTGACAGGGTGCATACTTAGCAGTTCAGGAACTCTATTTGAATAAAACCAATGAATCCGATTTATTATTGTGTTAAAGTCCATTTGATAGTACTTGTACAGGTTTTTGCTCGTCATTGTAATTTTGCGCGCTTTTTACTAGATGGAATGGAAGACTTCTGGATTGGCTTCTTTTAAATCATAAGCAAAACTTTTTCTTCTCTTGATGCTCTGTTAGTCCATTATTGAGTAACACAAGAAATCACGTTGTGTAATCTCTAAGTGGTTGTAATAGTTCTTTAAGACAGTTGGAAATTGTAATCGCTGTTGTAATTCGCCATCAATAATTCATTACTGCAGAATTTGTTGGTCGAGCTACCGACTAATCTGACTTTTCGTTCACGGATTGATCTTACGTCCGATAAAGTAACGGTAGAAATCCGTTCATATAGAATAAAGTCTTGCTGTATTCGGCGGTGCGAAGACAAACAAATTATCCGTGAACGTAATAACTGTAACTGAAGGCCTGATTTGAAAGTAAAGTTCAATGTGTAAATGAGTAGTGCATCATCATGTATTTTCCACGACGAAGCGACTGCATCATCAAGTAAACACTTGATTTTTCGAGAATGCGATATAACGCAGATTTTCTTTGTTTTCCGCCTTCTTTTTCCATAGACGAAGTTCGTAATGAACCACATCTACCCCTGTTTCTTCAGGCGTTGTAATTGTTCTAGGATTTTAAGTATACGCATCCACCCAGTCATCCTCGACGTCACGATGCGCCCTGTTGCGTTCGCCATACCCATTCGGCTCCACCATGCCTTTATTTTCTGTGATGGATGGCACGTAATCGTTGGATAAGCTGCAGCATATTGGTCAGCAATGCGAGCAGTGTTGTCTTTAGAACTATCATTAATAATTAAAATTTCAACCTCTTCGCCACCAGCAAGACGTTTGAGAACAATAATGCATATATTCTTGAGAGTTATAGCATGGGACTGCAATGGTTAATAATTTCATGGGGAGTTACCTCTGTTTCTAGTAAGCTTATCTTATTCACTATACCATTTTTTCAGTCATTTTGTCAGTTTGACTCCTTAATCCTCTTATAAAAATCTCCATCGGAAGAAACTTCAACAATACTATTATTTATTTATGCTTGTTGTTTTTGTTCTCTTCGTGTAATCCATGGAAGGACGAGTCCGAGTCCAAGAAGCGCAAATGGCATAATGATATTTGAAATTAAGACAAACCACCATTCAGATGGATTTTGCGCATAATCTATTTGTGGCACCATTCCGAGAATACATTACAAGAGTACGTGAAATATCTAGAAGTCCCATTAAAACAAGGTCTTATAATATTTGTATTCGGATCTCCTTATATCTGTCCCATGGCGATATAAGAACATAAGCGACAAATACCGAAGCACATTGGTGACACAATGGCATTCAAGTTTGTCATCCATACAACGACTGTATCAATTTCCTTAAGTCCAAGAGCCGGCATGATAATTAATGCTCCTGTTAAGATTCCTGTAAGTAAGTATCCATTCTTCAACGTTCCGTTCTTTGTACGTGCACGAAGCCAGCGAGGAACATATTCTTTGTCAGCACTACCTAGGAAGAGTTTGAAGCGGCGCATCAGTGGAGAGGGCTAGTGTAGCTGTTTCGTCCGACAAACTGCGTCAACGTACGTCGTGACAAGCGCATTTCCAATATTCCAGCAAGCTTTCCTAGTACCTCAAACGCTTGCAGGCCCTATTTCCTCGTCAGTCCTGGAGATATTATTGCTATCAAAAATCATTCATCGCAAAGGATCCATCAGCAATCAAATCCTTTACCATGACCGCCATCAGCAATCATCCTTTTGGAAATACGCTTCTGCTGGATAGTCGAACATAAGGACGACAGGACTCCTGCCCCACCGACTGAAAAGACAAAGAAGCGCAATCGTTGTACAGCACTGCGAAAATCAAACTTTGCACCACAGGAATGTACGTTTCAAAAGCTATCCATATTCGCAATTCGCTGGTTGTAAATCCGTCATCGGTGGAAACACCGGCTGCTAATAGGATGAATAAAATTGACATGGACAAACATCGCACTGCCCGCAATCGTTCTCATTTTAATACCCGATTCCTTTGTTGAAATATAAAGGATGAAAAGAAAGAATGTAGACAGACCGTTACCAGTAGCAGAGTTGGAAGTTCATCGATAATTCCTAGGTGTCGCTGAATGCCCATCCAAGCGCTATCAGAATCGTCTGTGGTTTTTGCTAAATAAAGATTTGGATGACCAAAATGTCCATGCAGCAAAATACGCTAAGCTTCTTCGTAGACATGTTTTATCAATCCTCACCCGCCTTCGCTATCTTGAAAAGTTGAGCCAGTTGTCAACCATCAATAATACGGGATAAAGTAGATGACTAAATAATGAGCCGATGTAATATACAATCCTTGTTGGGCAGAGATTTAACGACATTCTAATCCCCACACAAAGTTAAATGCAATGAGGATATCATCAGCCAGCTCTTTGCTCATCTTTTCTTCCATTTTGCTAACCTCCTAATACCCGTGCCATTAGTCACTCACTGAATAATGGTTATTGATAAATTACTTGCAACCAATAATACTTTATCGGTAAAGCTGGCTGTCTTTTTCTTCGATTAAGGTCACTCATTGTTGATTTTCTGTTGAAGTCGATTGTTCACCTTTTTTCAGAGGCATCAGCTTTAGCAATCATCGCTTCTCCACAGGACAAGTATTCTTTTGATAACAATATCTGCTTGATGTTTCTAAATAGTGCATCGCAAGTCCTGCGAATTAAGCGGCTTGACCAGTAGAAGGAATCCATTGAAACCTGCAGTAGTGTTTGCAAAATACGCGGCGTTGTGTCACTTGTGTAAGAAATGGTACAGCCGTTGTAAATGGATTGAACCATAAGATCCATTGAATTCCTGTTGTATCATGCGGACGATTTGGACGGAATTTGGAGGATAGCCAGTTTGACTAGTACGATTAATCCCTACTGTGCAAAACGACGATTGCTCTTATCACTAAATTTCCATAAGGATCGTACTGGTGTAAATTGATAATGCGTGCTCTGATTCTTTCATCTTCGACTGTAATCTTGCGATATGGAACGCGTACCCAAGGAATTTCAAAGGTGGAGATTGTTCCACTGGGTTAAACATGCGTTGAATATCCAAGCACGAGGCGTATACAAGCGGTCTTATCTCGTTGAGAACCAAATGCATCTTGGATTGAATGATTCTCCGTCAAGTTCAAGTTCAAGTGACGAATCGCAAGTCTTTCAAATCAGGATACATAAAGTTTCTTTCTTCAAATCAAAGTCGCTGCCGAGTTGGTTTGGATTCACCACGCATCATCCGGTACACGGCGAGCCATCAGTGATGTCCCCAATCGATTCTAACCACCAGTTTCATTCACGTAAATCGCAATCCGTTTGATTCATAGGTTCCTGCCGTTTCAAGGAAGTGTCCAGACGTTGACCCCTTGCGCGCAGTTTTAATAAGGCAACCAATGTGATGTCTTCTTCCCAATCCCGTTTCCACAGGTGGGTCGGCTCTAGCATGGTTGTCAAATCGTTTCTGTCGCTTACCGCTACATTATAAGCATTAATCCTGCAGCTCCCAGATTCCTTCGTTATTGATGGCATTTGGCATGGCTGTATAACGAACTGGATTATCATTGTCTGTTTCTCCAATGTCTGCTTTATAGTGACGTGTTGGTCTTCTGGACGTACCACAATAAATTTTTTCGGATGAACTCTCCATTACATGTCCTCTGTACTAGCGTTGAACCATCATAGCTGACCTTCTTTCCGACAAGAATCGTTGTACATGAATCATGTTCTTGGTCAAATCTCATAAAACTACCCCTCCATTCTTTTGTTTCTACATTTAAAATTATAGTATGTTGGACCTTCATTTCTCAAAAGGTCTCACTCTTTTTTCTCTAGATTTTCTTCCCTAGGATAGGTAAAAGAACCTAGCGTAAACTAGGTTCTTCCATCAAATTATTGTTTCATTCTACCTTTAAATAATACGTACAGCATAATCGCTGTGGAAATAATCCATAAGATTCCAACGATTGCGAGCACGTACTGAATATTAAATGGGTGCAGCCATACAAAGAATCATCCTACAGCCACTACATAACGAAAATTAAAGGGTGCTACACGGTGAATACCAAAAGAAATCTTAGGTTTTGTCTCTATAATCTTCTCTGTCTTGAAACTTCTCCATAAAACTTCTCAACCATCTGAATCCTCTATTTTTATCCGGAATTACCCAAATAGATAGTAAATAATATATCAGCGCCGTGCAATTTCACCGCAAAAATCAGGGCAAAATGGAAATAGCCATCAAAATATAGATAAACAATAATTTTCTTTTTTACGACTACGCGCAATCGACTTCGTTTCACGGTAATCTGCGACATAGAGCTGATATAGTTTTGTCTGCTGGAACCATGCCTCAAAACAGTAGAACTCTTGAGAAGACACTGTCAACAAAGAGAAACGGTGTCGTCGGTAGTGCAAGTACAATCCGATAAGTCCTAGCGCTAGCGAAATCCACGATAATAAAATAAACAACTCGCATTCTTTTCTATTCCTCCTCGGCTAATTGCGCCCTCTTCGATCAATAAAAACTCTAATATTTTGTCGAATAAAGGTACACTGACAAATAGAAGAAATAGACAAAATAACTGATGGAGACATTAATGGCTAGAAGGAAGGTCGCCACAAGCTCAACACCCCAAAACAGCTTCAGGGCGAGGTCCATCTTTGCTTCTTCATCCATTGCTGATCGGTTGTGTATTCACCCCTTATCAAGGTGCGATAATTGTATCAATAAACTTGGTAAAACGTTCTTTCAGCACTATCTCCTCTCTTTTAGTAAGCATAGTGTGCTTCCCTAACCACTAGTAAATTTATTTTAATCGATTTTTAATAACAAAAAACTACTGTAGCCCTAGTCTTCAGAAATATTTTTCAGTAATTCTGTTGATGAATTTCTTTAATAATCTCATTGTTTTCTCTCGATATCCTAAAATCAAGCTCTGGAAAACTGTTTTTTGCTAATAATCAACATATTTATCGTTTCATATTTAAGTATATCCACATGTCAAATTATTGTAAAATATTTTTTGTTGTCCTCTTGCTTTGAAAAATTCCAATAAATCCTTTAACAATTCATTTTTGTTTCTGTATTCATCTTAATCTTATGTTATTTACCCCAATAGATCTTGCTCTTTAAATAAAGAAGTAGCTGCTTCATTCTTTCATATGTTATTTATTTTCATTCTTCGTAATGAAGGTGTTCGATACGATCTAACGCTGTCTTCAAGTCTTCGATTGGTAAGCGTAGAGATACGTAAGAATCCTTCCTAGTCCCAAAAGGCTGTTCCTGGAACAACTGACTGAAAGCGTTCTTCCTCCTACTAAGCGCGTGCCAGATTCTTCGAACTCAAAGCGAGTTGAGAGAGTGTTTCGAAGATGTAGAAAGCTCCAAATGGTTCCAAAGCAGGAATGCCTAGAGTGCTGTGAAACGTTTCGCGAGTAACAGCGACGTTGGTTGTAGCATCGCGCATTTCTGCCACATGTCCTCTTCTGAGTACTGAGGGCATCACACCCGCATATTGGCTAAAGTGTTGAGTGCTGACATAATCGCAAATTGAGGTAGAATCTTATACATTTTGTTCCCTTGATGGTTGCTGGTGCTAAAGGCATATCCAAGTCTCCATCCCGTCATCGCGAAATGCTTTTGAGAAGCCTCCGAATTAAAGATCGACACGGTCACGCATGCCGTCGATTTCGACAACAGATACCGTGAGAGTTTTCCTGTGTACTAATTCTCGTATAGTTCATCCGTAGCAACGATAATATCGTGGCGTTTCTAACCGTCGCGACCGTCTGGGTCTTACGTCCCATTACCGCCCCAGTCGGGTTTAGTTTAGGAAAGTTCAGTAGAATCCGCTTTTGTCTTTGAGTGTAATCACTGCTTCAAATCTTCTGGTGTGATACGGAATTGGTTTTCTTCTTTCAAAGGAAGAATCACAGGAGTCCCGTCTGCCATTGTAACTGCTGGAACGTATGACACGTAACCTGGGTCACAAATAATCACTTCATCCCCTGGGTTCAAGAGAACACGCATTGAAATATCAACGGCTTCACTTCCCCCAACGGTAATCACACATTCGTGCATTGGGTCATATTTCACCCCATGACGGCCCTCTGTAGAGACACACACTTCTTCTGAAGCTCTTAACCCTCCATTGGCTATATAGAATACGGCCCTTGCAACGCTTTAATCCTTCTTGACGGATATGCCAGGCGTATCAAAATCAGGCTCTCAACCCCTGAGGAAACGATATCTTTATATTCACTCGCCATATCCACGACAGATCCTAAGAGGCTTCAAGTCCTTAATTTTATTATTTAACATATTTTCTAAATTCATGGAGTAACACCTGACGTTTATCATCTGCTTTACCGACAAACATTGTGCCGTGATCTTTGTATTGTTTTAATACAACATGTGTTTTCGTAGAGTTGTACTTCTTCAATCACTGAAAGACGTGAAGATACGAAGTTTGCGATTTCACGCATTGGTGCTTTTCATTACCCGTGAAATCATATCCACCTGACAGTTAAATAGACAGCTTCACTTCTGAAATGATAGATTTTTCACCAATACGGTCGAACCCTTTTCCTTTTTGAGGTTACTTTTAATTCGATAATCGCTGGAAACATTCCCGTTATCGGTTTTTCCCCAGTTGATTAATATGGTAGCCACAAATAATTTTGGCTTCTTCCATCTCTTTAATACGACGTGTAACTTCATCTACATCGATTTCTAATAGAGGCAATTTCTTCTGGTGTTAACGACTATTCTTCTCGATTAATTTTTAGATTTTGCTCATTCCTTCTTTGAACATAGGCTTTCCTCGCTGGTCGCGTCCCGCAACTTTACTGTATCTATTGTTGCCCTTTTTCGCTAGAATTCCTAAATTTATTGCGACTTTATAAATTCTAAATATTATCACTCTCTTCATGATGAAGAAGAGAGCTTTATATCTTTACTCGCTGTTTGTTTGTTCAAAAGTGAGCAACTAAGTCGTTGATTACTCCACTGGATACAGATCGTGTCGATTTGTTTCATCGCATGGTACACGCTATCTGATTTTTGAAGAACGTGTGATTTCGACTGCTCCTTTAAGACCAAGGCACTGCACCTCCGGTGTGAGTAGTCAATGTGTTCTTTAATCCGTAGAACTATTCTTCAATAAAGAGCCGCCAAGTTTTCCTTGAATGCCTTGCCCCTTGATGCCTTCTTTTTAGAGTCGCATCATCATAGCGCTGTTCCTTCGATTGTCTTTCAATACAGTTTCCTTGAATCCGTCTGTGACAACCACCGCGGCACCAGTTAAGATTTCACGGCTTCACATTTCCCGATGAGGTTAGCTATCGTCTTCTTTTAGAGGTCCGTAAAGCTTCTGCGAGTTCGTTCCTTTTCCTTCAGCTCCATTATTTTAATAAACCGACTGTTGGGTTCTCCTAACCAAGAACGTGTTGAATAATAACTTCCAAGAATACCAGTGTGGTGAACGTTTTCGGTTTTACATTCCGCGTTTCACGATCCATCATAATAAATTGACGGTTTTCTTTTCCAGAACAGGCAACATGGCATTAATCCTGGACGGTCAGTTCCTTTAATACGAGCCAACCACTAATAATCAGCCGTTAGAAGACCCCTGTGTTTCCACAGAAGAGCGCATCTGCTTCCTTCTTTCACAGCTTTAGCGCAACGACCGATGAAGCGTCTTTCTTCGAACGAATCCTTTAACTGGTTCGTCATCAGAGTTGATTTTCTGAACAGTGAATCACGCGAATATTTGGAAGATTCCTCCAAGCATACGTTCACTAGCTTCGTCTCCGTATAATTGAAACTCGACGGTTGGCATTTCCTTTGCTGCAAGGACGACCCTTGGACGATTTCTTTTGGGCATTATCTCCACCCATCGCGTCAATTGCAATTCTTACCATTGTTGTTCCTCCTCTTCTAGCCACGTGGCCGTGAAGTTATCCATTGATTTCTTTTCGTTGTTTTGTTCGATAAATGCCTTCATGCGTTTTGTCTCAGCTTTTCTCCTGCTGGATCTTCCGAGGCATAAAGGATTGCATCTTTACGTGCTTGTTCTAGTATATCATAATCTCGTATTAAATCGGCAATCTTAAAGTCTGGAATACCGGACTGTTTTACCCCCAAATCATCCCCAGAACCACAGGCTCAAGTCTTGAGCTGAGATAAAAGTCCGTCCGTCGACTCGCACTAATGCGCGGCGTTCTTTCCGTTTTCGGTCTTTGGACTCGCCACTAAAAATACAGCTTGAGGCATGTTGTCCACTGACACGTCCACAGTGATTGGTTACGCCAATTGAAAGCGGTCCGCATCTAAAATCGACCATCACTGGCATTCAGCATCACCCCCAACTTCAATCACTGTTGTGGAGACGAGTACTTGTAGCTTGTTGGCTTTAAAGTCCGCCATCACCGCTTCTTTTTCTTCCGCCGGCATCTTCCCGTGCAGGAGTCCCACTTTCACGCGGTCTGAGAAATGCGCTGAAATCATGCGGTAAATCTCTTCAGCGTTTTGACATCGAGATGTTCCGACTCTTCAGTCAGTGGCAATCATATGCTTGTCGCCCATGCAGTTTGACGTTCCACGAAAGTTAAAAATCTGCTCCATTTCCTGCTCGCCAGACCCAAAGATGTTTGATGAGCTGACGTACGCGAGAATTTCCTCGAAATAGACGTATCCATTTCCCCAAAGCCGTAATCGCCAGCGTACGAGGATCGGCGTTGCCGTCATTTGAAGGACGTTCACGCCTGCTCCTTTTCGGCAGGTACTGACGTTGTTGCACCCCAAAGCGATGTTGCTCGTCATGACGACAAGGCCAAAGTCTTTAAAGTTCATCTTGTTGGAACAAAGCATGTCGCCCGATACAGGTTTGCCTCGCCACTCTCAATTTGTGCGAGTAACTCTTTTACGCTTCTTTCTGCGAACGATTCATACTACCAGTTAACTTTCTCGGCCTTCAACGGTGTGCCCTTGAATCAATTTTCAATCGTCAGCATATGTTGTTCCGCCAGTTTCTTGGGAACCATGAGCGCTAACGCTTGCCTGTTAGAGCCGTTGCGACCATGGCAATCGTCGCCACAGTCGTCTTCCCGCTCCCTACATCCCTTGCGAGAGACGATTCATCTCATAAAGGCGCGCAAGTCAGTCTAAATCTCATTACGACTTTCTTTTGCCCATCTGTCAGATTTCAAATGGCAATGTCTGAATAAGGCCTTCAACTCCGGCATTATCGCCTGCACGCTTGCCCTTTTGTTTGCTGGTGACGTTTCTGACGCATCCGGTGCAAGCGCAGTTGATAAGAAGAGTTCCTGATCAGACAAGCTGATATTGCGCCTCTGTCTTTCCAGTTCATCTTTTGGAAAATGCATCGCCCGTACAGCGTCCCTGTGCCCCGATAAGTGGTGCACGCCGTCAACTCTTTGGCAATACCTGCGAATTTTTATCTTCAAAAACGATCCATCGCCGACCAGACGAGTTTGAGAATCGTCGCCTGCTTCAACGGTTATTCGTGCGATAAACCGCCTCGACTTGGTCGCCTTCTTCATCCTCACGTTTTCGGTTCGATAAGATTTTCATGCCCCATCAAAGGTAGAACGCTTTCGCATCCCATTTCCCGTAGATAGCAATCTCTTCGCCTGAACGACTTTATCTTTTAAATACGGCTGATTAAAGAACGCAACGGATGACTTGAGAATCAATCGCCATGCAGAAACGCCAAACGGTTCTTCTTGAAGCCGTAAGACTCTAACCGGTTGCGTCGCTACAAGCCCTTTTGGCGTGACTTTTCTCTTCGGTCCCATGGTATTTACATCACGAATTTGAATATCTTCATATCAGAACGAAAATGCGTTAACAAGTCATGAGACTGTTTCGATGCCCAGTTCGGCTAATGGTTCCTAATCGTTTTGGTCCAACGCCCGGCAAGACTTGCACACTTTGAAGACTTCATTCATCAATCATCCTTTCTACTTTAATAAGTGTAATTCATGTTCTCTTTAATCATCAAGAGGAAGAAAGTTACAGCAGTCGTGAAGATTCTCTTTGAGTTTTTCATCGGTATCACAATCCGCACCTCCTGAGTCTTCGTCTCAGGGTTACCAAGCTTCAAAGCGAGGCTAGGAATAAATTCCTAATCCTCGCTAATTCCACGTGTTGCTTACTCAGTACTTGATTCCGATAAATCTAAAGATCTTCACTCCTTCAACTTTCCTTCCTCTCCTTGACCGTTACTGTGCTGGGAGTTTCTTTGATGTGCATTCCACAAAGTTGCAGTTCTTCCCTGCACTTAACGCATCTAAATGCTGAGCACCCACTCGTCTCTTTCCCATTTGAGGCAGTGAGACTCAAAGCGCGAATGAAAGCACTCTGCTCGTGCGATACCTCATGCTGAGCACGAAAACCAACCAGTACACTTACTTGTAATGGCGAAAAACAGGCGAAGTGACGGAGAACTTGCGGTTCTATAATAACTGATAATGAGGATAATTGTTAAATGCGATAAAAGCTGGGTTTGAATTTATTCCCTACTCCAGCTTTGAAACTAAAAGATTGAGAGACTTCGGCTCAGACGGTGCGATATAGTTTCTATATAGAATCCAATTAGAGGAATCCAGAGATTCGAAAATCTTTCGATATTCAGGTATTCTACAGATAATAAAGTAAAGTTATCTAGTTTGGTTTCCTTCATGGACTTCAACCTCTACATCAGGGTATTTCCTTCTACAGCTTCAGTGATTTCTTCCACTTCGCTTGCTTCTGCGTCTTCTGTAGATGATTGTTAGGATCTCAGATCGTCGTTGAGTCATTTTATCAATCGTCGCAGAGTTGCTTCCTTACGTCCGCCAATGCTTACTAAAATCTTGCCGTCAACAATACCCATGAAGTCGTCTTTCTTAATTTCAACGCCATCAATGTTTGGTATCGCGAAGCAGCGTTAGTGATTTGACCAGCTTGATACAAGCGCCATTTGTTCCGCTCATCGCAGCTTTGTTATCTTCTAAAGCGCTTCTGGGTTGAGGCTAATAATGAAGCTAATCCTTCTGAAGATCGTACGAGGTTTTCAACGACGGCAACTGCAGCATCTTCTGATACTTGCCGCTTGGTTTGCAGCCATTTGAATGTTTTTGTTGTTTGGTAATACAGTGACTCAGCAGGCTTCTTTTACCGCTGAAGATATCTTCTGTGCATGGGTTCATTGTTTGACCACCGTTGATGATTGTCGTTACACCCATGCTCTTGAATAATTCTTGAATCCTTCACCTGCAGCAACTGCTACGATTCCGTATTCCGCTTTATGTTTTTGCGCTGCTTCTTTAGCTTTTGCAGTGTAGTCTGTTTTTAACACTTCTTCGTGTTGCAAGCGCATGTGTCCACTTTCACTTTCATTAATGAACCGAAGCGTTGTCCGTAGTTCATGACTTCCCCTGGACGTTCTGTATGCACGTGTACTTTGATGATTTCATCGTCAGCTACTACTAATAAAGAATCTCCAAGTTCGTTTAAATAGTTACGGAAAGTATCGTAGTCGAAAGTATCTACGACTGTTTCGCCTTCACCGATTTTCACCATGATTTCAGTACAGTAACCGAATTTGATGTCGCCTGTTGATACGTGTTCGTAGTCAACGCCTGCTTCGTGGTGAGCCACTGAAGTTAAATCGAATTTATTGCTTTGTAATGATTGAACGAGACTCGCTCCCTGTGTAGCTTGAAAGAATCCGTTGTAAATCGACTACTAGACCTTGACCACCTGAGTCCACTACGCCAACTTCTTTTAATACTGGTAATACATCTGGAGTTTTCGCTAATGCTTTTTCAGCACCACGTAAAACAGATCCCATTACTTCGATGATGTCGTTTGAAGTTTCTAGTTTACGAACACCACGTTTTGCTGATTCACGAGCAACAGTAAGGATTGTACCTTCTACAGGTTTCATAACCGCTTTATAAGCAGTTTCCACACCGTTCGTAAATGCTTGCGCTAATTCTTCACCAGTGATTTCTTCTTTACCGACAACGGCTTTGAAATCACGGAATGGTGAGATAAGATAACCCCTAGAGTTCCCGAGCACCATTAATAATCCTTTTTGCTGATCTTGTGCTAAAGTACCTACAATTTTGTTGCTGTAGAGGTTCGCAACACGTTCACCAGATTTGAATGAGGCATCATGTTTGTCCCTGTGTCTCCATCTGGTACTGGGAATACGTTTAATGAGTTTACGAATTCTGCGTTTTCAGATAAACGCATTTCACCGATTTCCACCATCGCGCGGAAATCTTGAGCCGTAATAGTTTTCATAGTTGCCATATTATTCCTACTTCCTCCTGACTAGAATCAACAAGCATTACGCTTCGATGATTTTAACTCATGAACATAGACATTCACTGTTTTTGCAGCAGAATCTAACATTGTTTCTAAAGTTATATTTCACTTGTTCTTGTACGTTTCTACAAATCGCAGAAATTTTTGTACCGCAACCTACAATAATGTGAGACATCACTGCAACACCATCGTCTTCTTGACGAATCACAACTCCACAGGTGAAAGTTTTCTTTCTTCAGGTTTCATTAAAGTTGTCCTGATTTGATTGCGGCTTGCCATATCAACAACACCATAGTTATCTGTAGCGGCACCACCAACAACCGTTGCAATCACTTCATTGCTAAGTTCAATTTGTCCATTTTCTGTTTGAATTTTTGCTGTCATACAAATACCTCCCTTAAATGTATAAAGGTGTCTGTCTAATTTTTAGACAGATTGACTGTGTTCTATACTATAATATCATATTCCAAGCGGTTTACCTAGCCTTTTGCAATTTTTAACCCTCTGGAAAACTCATTAGCCAGCTACGCTTGCAATCTATGGTCCAACTATGCTAAGTGTTTGGGTATGATGATTTTAGTTCAAAAATTATATCAGCTGATAATGAATTAAATAAAGGAGGAGAATAACAAGCTAAAAGTATGTATTTCACTGGACGTCGTGCTGAAACAGGTAACACTCGTTCTCACGCTATGAACGCTAACCGTCAGTGCTTGAAACCAAACTTACAAAAGTTCGCGTTTTAATCGATGCCAGACCCTAAAAGTATAGGGTTTCAACTCGATGCATTAAAATCAGGTGAAAGTAGAACGTGTTTAATACAGAGCACGCTATAAAAGGCTTGGGCGATATCCTAAGCTCTTTTGTTTGCCTAGTAAATAAGCCGAAGGCTTGAAGAAAGTGAAACTGCTAAAAGACATTCAAAGATATTTGAAGGAATGCTAGCGGAATTTGATTAATGGTACCGGCAGGGACCTGTGGTCTCCTTGCCTGCCAAAGCTTCAAACCAAGGATAAGCGAGCGAGTCGCTAACGCATAGTAATTCACGTGGTTACTTATTCATTACTCTCAACCGCTGTTTCCTCAAATATCTTTTCTCTCTCTAGAAGTTTTCGCTCTTTTCAAGCCTCTTATAAACTCAAAGAGTTGAGATCGCTACTCTTTTCAACTCTACTTTACCTGAGATTAATGCAGGAAACCAAGGACCATGGGTGTGTGGTGATATTTTTCTTTATCTTGATTAATTTATATCTAATGTTTTTAGCTTCTTGTTCTCTCCTTTATAACTACATGTTCTATCAAAAATGCGAAAAAGCCTTACAAGCAAGGCTTTTCATTATCCATTTGTTACAAGATTTTATCTTTTACCAGCAAAGCTACACTTTCAGCGTGTCGAGATATGGCTTCTATATTATACGAAGTGATAGAGTGTTTTATAAAAATGTACTATAAAATAAAAAGATTACAC
>BNJU01001673.1_pt1 | contig 25385 bp, 46 predicted proteins | sample 8539281 | NCBI WGS metagenome assembly BNJU01 (sample SAMD00202456, study PRJDB9452) | human saliva metagenome | isolation source: human saliva | place: Japan
TTAACAAAAAGATAGCAAGAAGTCTCTGGCTTCTACAAGCGGGAGATGAATTGCTTTTTTGTAAAAAAATTGAAAAAAAGGATATATTTATGATATAATTTACTCAGTGAAATAATATAAAAGTAGGTAATAATAATGTCATATAATAGCAATTATCATTCAGTATTTGATATAAATTATCATATGATTTTTTTGTATAAAGTATCGAAGAGAAGTCATTAATGATGAAATTTCTAATAGATTGAAAGAGATTTTTTTGAAAAAAATATGTCCGAAGTATAACATTGTTCTTAAAGAATGGGAACATGATATTGATCATATTCATATGTTGATTAATGCTATGCCTAATACTGAACTTTCTAAGTTTGTAAATGCTTACAAAAGTGCTTCCAGCAGGTTGATAAAAAAAGAATTTCCTGAAATAAGGGGAAGATTGTGGAAAAGAATATTTTTGGAGTAGAAGTTACTTAGTTGTAAGTGTTGGAGGTGCACCATTAGAGATAATTAAAAAAATATATTCGAAAATCAAAAAGGAGGTGTAATCTTATGAAATATAATTTAGCATTCAAATACAGAATTTATCCAAATAAGGAGCAGGAATTATTGATAAACAAGACTTTTTGGATGTGTTCGTTTTGTTTACAATACGATTTTTGTACACTGCTAATAAAAATTTATGAAGAAACTGGAAAAAAATAAAAATAATTACACCTGCCAGTTTGAAAAGTGAAAATCAATTTTTTAAAAAGAAGTGGACAGTCTGGCACTTTCAAATGCTCAATTGAATGTAAAATGATCGTTTACGAATTTCTTTCAGAAGAGAGCGAAGTTTCCAAGGTTCAAATCTAAAAAAAGAATAATATTAAAAAGTTACACGACAAATTGTGTGAACAATTCGATACGAATTGAGGAAAAACAAATATTTGGTTTTTGCCAAAATTGAAAAAGAGTAAAAGTTGAAATATCATAGAGAAATACCAAAAAATTATAGAATAAAGTCAGTAACATTGACAAATAGTAATGGAAATTATTATGTTTCTGTTTTTGACAGAATTTGAAAAAAAGAAATTCAAAAAAATACCAAGTAGTAATAAAGTAATTGGGCTTGATTTTTTTCAATGTCTGAATTATTTGTCAGTTCTGAAAACCAAAGGGCTGATTATCCAAAAATATTTTTAGAATGTTGGAGAAAAAAATTGAAGAAATTACAGAAATCATTATCGAGAAAAAGTAAAATTTTCTAAAAAAATTGGTATAAGCAAAAAAATGAAAATATCAAAAATTGCATGAGTATATTAAAAATTGCCGAAGAGATTTTTTTGCATAAATTATCGAAAAAAATTATCTAAAGAGTATAATGCTGTGGTTGTTGAAAATTTGAATATGAAAGGGATGAGCCAGTCATTAAATTTTAGTAAAAGTGTAGGAGATAATGGATGGGGAATGTTTTTGAGGATGCTTGAGTATAAACTGATGTTTTTAGGAAAACAATTTTTGAAGATAGATAAGTGGTTTCCATCGTCAAAAACTTGTAGTAAATGTGGAAACGTTAAAGAGGAACTGAAATTATCAGAAAGAAACTATAAATGTGAGTGCTGTGGGATTGAAATTGATAGAGATTACAATGCGGCATTGAATATAAAAAACATTGGAAAAGAAATGTTGAAATATTAAGAAAATAAAAGAAGACAGGGTAGGAACTACCCGAAGAGCTTGGTAAATATATTTGGCTAGTCATGCGCAGATACTTCCCAAGAAGCTCCCGCTTCTAAAAGCGGGAGTAGTTCACAAATAAGGTGGTAAAAGGATGGAAGAATTAAATACATTTGAAAAAAACTTTACCAGATAAATTAGATTTTTCTAATTAAATTGAAGCAATTCGTGAATTTAGAAAAAAATAGTTTGGAAAAAGTTAGTTTAGCAGTTATTTTTTTAGAATTAATGCAGAAAAAAATGGAAAAAAAGTGTAGAAATAAAAAAATTAATGGACTTGAATATGTTTATGAAAATTCAACAGGATATTATTTTTTTAGTTAGCTCAAAAAAATCAGGAAATTGTTATGATTATATTATAAAAAAATTTTTTTCATGAAAAGTTATTTCAAATGGAGTAATTGATAAAAATAATAGGAGATTATTCTTCTTTTTGATTGCGTAAAAAGAAAGCGCAGAATATTTGTTGAGTAGATGGATAGAAATTGGGAAATTAGATTTTTATGTTTCATTATTGGATTTTGAAAATATAAATTTAAAAATGGAAAAAAATTAAAAAGTTGAAAATAAATGGAAATTAATTATATATGAAAATATAAAAACTTCATATGTTAAAGATTATAATTTGGACACAGAAGAAACACTGTATTGTGATATTCTTTTGGAAAAACTAAAAATAGAACCTTTGTATGATAAAAATTCAATACAATGAATTTTTTTGAAAAAAATATCTCCTTTATTGAAAAAAAGGAATTATTAGATACAGCTGAAAATTATGAAATTGAAATATTAGTTGATAAATATCCAATTACAAATAATAAAATGCAATTTTTTTAGATGATGAAATGGATATTTATATTACTAAAAAAATAATTCAAATATGCATCCTTTGGAAAGTTATCCTGAAATATATTTTTAGAGATACAGTGAATTCTTGGAAAAAAATGTGAGATTATGAAAAGTCGAAAGCAAAAAAATATTTATTCTAAATATAGAGCTTAATGAGGAAAAAAATGGAAAAAAATTGCCAGAATTTAAGATAATGCCTAAAATAGAGCATAAAAAAATGTATTCCCACCTGTTTTTTAAAAAAATAGAAAATAACATTTTTGATATAGTTTATATTCCTAGAGACTGGGATGATGATGACCTTGGATTTAGTGTATCAGAAGAATTATTAAAGAAAATGATAGGATTGGGTTATGATGTTGAAATTATAAGTAATAAGGATAGGTTTTTTAATACGCATTCACCATATAAACTAAAAACGGAAAAAGATATTTTATGGGTTTATTAAATAGTGCAAGAACACTCGCGACTTTATTCGTGAGATGAATTGCACGAAAATTTTAGTAAGCATATAGGGAAACTTGTATGTAGACACGGAGCAAAACCGTGCAACAAAGAAACTGAATTGCTGGGAACTCTTAAAGCTAGTATGACCACAACATAATACCTTCGTTCAAATATGGTATAAGTGTGAAGGTAGCGAAAGCAGAAAAAATATACTAGATGGTGCAAGGTTAAATCCTAAACATCATGATAATAGACAATCAGCAGCTAATCCTGAAAAGGAAAGTTCAACGACTATCCCTCGTGAGGGGAGTACAATACAAGCGATAGGTATTGGAAGTGGTTTCGCCTAAGTCCTTGAAATAGGATATGGATAAGATATAGTCTGTGCTTGTTAGAGATAACAAGAAGTTCATAAGAGAACTGCATAAGTAGTAGCGTACTTATGTGAACGACGCTTCCCACTGTTGTGGGGTTTTAAAAACTTTAAAAATATTTAAAAAATATTACTTTTTAATAGATAAAATGTAGAATATACGGTATAATATCTCTGATGAAAAGGAGGTGATATCTATGTATTTAACTTTAAAACAACAGGTAAAACATCTTAGTAAAAAAAGGAGTTTAGAAATTTAAAATATTTGTGCCATATAGCTAAGAATTTAAAGAATCAGGCTATATACAATGTTAGACAATACTATTTTAAAAAAATAAAAAAAGTATTTAAGTTATAATGAAAAACTATAAGATGCTTAAAAAAATAGCGAAAAATTATAAGAAATTAAATTCTAATATGGCTCAACAAATTCTAAAAGAAGTAGACAGAAGTTTTTAAATCATTTTTTTGGACTTTTTAAAACTTGCTAAGAATGGTCAATATAATTTTTAAAGATATAAAATTACCTAAATATCTTGCTAAAAGATGGTTTTACAACTCTTGTTATAGGTTTTGTTAGATTAAAAGATGATATTCTGATAGTTCCTTATTCAAATGCATTTAGAAAGACACATAAGGAAATCGCAATAAAACTACCACCAGTATTAAAAAGGCAAGAAGGTAAAAGAGATTAGAATAATACCAAAAACAACATTCTAGGTACTTTGAAATTCAATATACTTACGAAGTAAAAAGAAGTTCAAAGGAATTAAATAAAAAAATGCACTGGGAATTGATTTAGGTATAGATAATCTTTGTACTTGTGTAACTAATAACGGAGCATCATTCATAATAGATGGTAGAAAATTAAAATCAATAAATCAATACTATAATAAGACAAATGCAAAATTACAAAGTATAAAAAGATAAGCAAAAGATTAAACGGACAACATTAAGACAAAAAGCGAATAGCTAGAAAGAGAAATAATCGTATAGAAGATTATCTTTCAAAAGCAGCAAGAATAATTGTAAATTATTGTCTTAATAATGATATAGGAAAAACTAGTTCTAGGATATAATGAAGATTTTCAAAGAAATTCAAATATTGGAAGTATAAATAATCAGAACTTTGTAAATATACCATATGGAAAAATTAAGAGATAAATTAATATATCTATGTAAACTATATGGAATAGAATTTAAACTGCAAGAAGAAAGTTATACATCAAAAAGCAAGTTTCTTTTGATGAAGATGAAATTCAATATATGATAAAGAAAATCAAAAAGAATATATATTCAGTGGAAAAAGAATAAAAAAAGAGGACTATATCAAACAAGCACAGGTAAAATCATAAATGCGGATTGTAATGGAGCATTAAATATATTAAGAAAAAAAGTAAAGTTGTGGATTTAAGTATCCTATACAATAGAGGTGAACTGAACACACCTAAAAGAATAAGGGTGGTGTAAAGCTATCAAACTTCTTAGAAAATTTTTAAATATTTTTAAAGATTTTAGAACCCTGCGACTTTAGTCGTGGGAGGTTCAGGATTATGAAAATAATTGGTATATATTGCCGCTACTGGATTTTTGATACATTAGAACGAAAAGTTATAGATGGAGAAGTTATAACATACACGACTACCTCTGTACAAGTATATCATGAAAAATATTGTCCAGACGGGAAGTTGTATTTTCAAAAATCAGAGATAAAAGATTATGGGATAAGCGATGCAATTCATTTGGGATTTGGTGAGTGGGTTGTTAATGAATATCAAAAGCTGATTGAAAGTTATAAAAGTAAAATTTAAGTATCTAAATTAACAAGGAGGAAAAAAATGCCTTACATTTTAAAAGAAGAAAATATCGAAGAATTTTTGAGAAAATCAGAAATGGATGAATTTGAAGAAGAGGATTTTGGAGAATTTTATCCTGATGATTACAAAATGGTTGATAAAAGTGGAATGTTTGAGGATTTTAGGTTTAAATTAGTTGTTTTGGAAAGTTTACTTGGGAAAAATGCGAGTTTTGTTGATGAATTTAAAGAATTTACTGAAAAAAATTAGAAGAAAAATATGATGATTATGTTTTTTTGAAATTGGAAATTTTATTAATCCTGTTATAATTGAACCAATTTTTGAAATTTTTTAGAAAATGTAGAATTGACAGAAGAAGATTTAGAAAAAGTAGATGAAATTTGTATTGATGGCGGACTTGAAATTTATGGTATTCTTTGTCCAAATTGGGATGGAGAAGATGAATTATTTGAAATAAAAAAAGTGTAAAAAGGATTTGAGAAATTGAAAAATTTGAAAAAAAGTAATTTTTTATCTCTTGTTGTGATGAGGAATTGCTAGATGAATTTAGGAAAAGTGGAATTGAAGTAGAATAGAATTTAATTTAAAAAAATTTAAGAAAAAGGAGATTTATGAAAAAAATACTGATTTTATTTTTTTGGTTATTTTTTTCGTTAAATTTTTTTCATTTGAATTAAAAAAAGAAAAATTTTGAAATTATGAAAAAAATAAGAGTTTAAAAAAATATCGGAAGAAGAAATGAAAAATCAAAAGTGAAAAAAATTGTTGAAATTTTTTTAATAAAGAAATTTCAGATAGGATAGAAAGTAAAAAAATAAGGGTATTGAATATTCGGAAAATACTAATTTGGAAACAGGTGAAAAAAATTTTTAAAGTGAATGTACCTGATGTTTTGATGAATAATAAAGTCTATGAAAAAAACAATTTATGAAATTGAAAAAGATTAACTTTATTTCAAAAAAATAAAGTGGAAGTAATTTATACTGAAAAAAATTACCGAATATTTTTTAAAATTATGTTTTCTGAAGAATTTAATAAAATGCTAGAAGGTAAAGTTTCAAAAAGAATTGGGATATAAATTGGATAAGGAAAAAAATTCAAAAAAATTATCCAATGAAGAAAGACTGAAAGCAAATGCAATAATTTTGTCTGAATATCAAAAATGAAATGATAAAGATATTGGATAATAATCAGTTTGAGTATATGACTAATAAAAATAAGATGATTTTGGAAAGAAAGAAAAAAGGATGGGAATATAAAGATGAAGAAACATTAGAAAGTGATGGTTTTGATATTTTTGATTCTATGTTTGAAATTTTGGAAAATAATTTGAATAAATGAGGATGAGGTATGAGTAAATGAAGAAGATGTTAATGTTATTTTTACTAACAGCAAGTCTTGGATTTTCAGCAAATTACAAGGTTGAAGTTAAGCCTAATGTGAAAATTCAGCAGTCAGAAATTGAAAAGAACAATTTGGAAATTGAAAAAGTTTTTTTGGAAAATACAAAACGAGATACTCTTGAAGGAATAAAAGAGGTTGACAATCAGATTGCAGAACAAAAAGATGAATTGGGAGCAAGATTTTTTGGTGAAATTTTGAAAGAATATATGAGAAATATGGAATATCGTATTAAGGAGATAAATTATAATTCTAGTTCAAGTGCAGATTTAAAAATTTGTTTTAAAAAGCACCCTAAATTAAATTTTAACTCTCTTTTGGAAGTTGAAGACCAAGAAAAAAATAAATAAAACATTTGAGCAAAAAAACTGGAAAAATCAATAAAAATATTTGTCAAATGTTTCAGGGAAGATTTTTCAAAAGAAATGGATGCCAACCTTGATAGATATAATATCAAAAACGGTTTCAGATAAAAATTAAAAAAATATAAAAAGAATTTGATGAAAAAGAAGGAACTGTAGAAGCAACAAAAAAATTAATGGAAAATGGAATATTATAATGAATAATTTAAAATAGAAAATTAATAAGATTGAATTTTTTTAATATAAAAATTAAAAAAATTTTTTTGTAACAAAGGAAGGATTGAAATGGCAAAAAAATAATAGACACACATACACACATTTACGACGAGCAATTTGCAGAAGATTTTGATGTGGAATTGAAGTTGAATAAAATTTAATTTAAAAAAATTTAATATAAAAAAAGGAGATTTATGAAAAAAATACTGATTTTTATTTTTTTAGTTGTTTTTTTCGTTAAATTTTTTTCATTTGAATTAAAAAAAGAAAATTTTAAAATTACGAAAAAAATAAGAGTTTAAAATTATCAGAAGAGGAAATGAAAAAAATCAAAGTGAAAAAGTTGTTGAAGTTTTTTTAATAAAGAAATTTCAGATAGGATAGAAAGTAAAAAAATAAGGGTATTGGATATTCGGAAAATACTAATTTGGAAACAGGTGAAAAAAAATTTTTAAAGTGAATGTACCTAATGTTTTGATGAATAATAAAGTCTATGAAAAAAACAATTTATGAAATTGAAAAGATTAATTTTATTTCAAAAAAATAAAGTGGAAGTAATTTATACTGAAAAAAATCTCCGAATATTTTTTTGAAATTATGTTCTCTGAAGAATTTAATAAAAAAACTGGAAGATAAAGTTTCAAAAAGAATTGGGATATAAATTGGATAATGAAAAAAATTCAAAAATTATCCAATGAAGAAAGACTGAAAGCAAATGCAATAATTTTTGTCTGAATATCAAAAATGAAATAATAAAGATATTGGATAATAATCAGTTTGAGTATATGACTAATAAAAATAAGATGATTTTGGAAAGAAAGAAAAAAGGATGGGAATATAAAGATGAAGAGACATTAGAAACTGATGGACTTGATATTTTTGATTAAAAATGCGGTCGCACACTCGTGACGCAAGGAATGAGTTAGACCGAGAAGTATAGTCAGCATATATAGAAATATGTATGTGGAGATAGCAACTTAAAAAAAGCTATCCAATACTACTCGAATTGCTGGGAACCCCTAAAGCTGGTATAACTACAACATAACATCTTAAAATAAGATGCAAGTGTGAACGTTGCGAAAGCAGAAAAAATATACTAGATGACATAAGGTTAAACCCTAAGTGTTGAGATAATGGGCAATCAGCAGCCAAGACCGAAAGGTAAGGTTCAACGACTATTCCTCCTGAGGGAAGTACACCAAAGCTGGTGGAAGTGGGTAGACCCAAACAGGTAGAGCTGTGGGATAAGATATAGTCTGTGCTTAATAGAAATATTAAGAAGTTCATAAGAGAACTGCATAGGTGGTAGCGTACTTATGTGAACGACAACCTCTAAAACGACTAAGTCGGTTTTTAGGTTCATATATTTAGAAAAATTTTACTTTTTCATTTACTTACAGTATAAAAAATAGTATACTTATGTATAAGTAAATGGAGGTGAAATCAAATGGAAAAAGCATACAAGTTCAGATTTTTATCCAACTGAAACTCAAATAGAAAAAGTTAAATTGTACTTTTGGCTGTGTAAGATATGTTTATAACCATTTTTTTAGTTTTAAAACAGGAATTATATAACAAAGAGAAAAAAATCTATGTCATATAATCAATGCTGTAAAGTATTGACTGTTTTTAAAGCAAGAGAAAAAAATGGCTAAAAGATGTAGATAAATTTTCTTTACAAAAATTCTTTAAAAGATTTAGATAAAGCGTATAAAAAAATTTTTTTAGCGGAAATGGCTATCCAAAGTTTAAATCTAAGAAAGATAATAGAAAATCGTACAGAACTAGTTATACTAATAATAATATAGAGTTTTTAGATAAATGGATAAAAGTACCTAAGTTAGGAAAACTAAAAATAGGAGATAAGATGAAGCCGCAAGGAAGAATAATAAATGCAACAATAACACAAGCACCTAGCGGAAAATATTATGTATCTCTATGTTGTACAGATGTAGAAGTAAAAAAACTAGAGAGCACAAATAAAAATGTTGGAATAGATTTAGGTATAAAGAACTTTGCGATTACCAGTGATGAAACCTTAATGGAGAATCCAAAATATTTACAGAAATCTTTGAAAAAACTAGCTTTATGCCAAAGAAAACTGTCACGAAAACCAAAGGGCAGTTCAAATAGAAATAAGGCTAGAATAAAAGTAGCGAAATGTTATGAAAAAGTAACAAATCAAAGAAAAGACTTTTTGCAGAAATTATCGACAGAACTGATAAGAAAATATGACATTATCTGTATGGAAGACTTACAAGTAAAAAATATGGTAAGAAATCATAAATTAGCAAGAAATATTGTAGATGTATCATGGAGTGAATTTAGTAGAATACTGAAATATAAAGCGAAGTGGTATGGAAGAACAGTAGTAAGAGTGGATAAATTTTTTGCAAGTAGTCAAATGTGTAATTATTGTGGATATAAGAATGAAGAAGTAAAAGATTTAAGTGTAAGAGAATGGAATTGTCCAGTATGTGGAGCTGTACATAATAGAGATAAAAATGCAGCCAAAAACATACTAAAAGAAGGGCTAAAGATATTAAGAGAAAGTGCTTAAATATATAAATATATGAACCGTAGGAACTATGGGGATAGCTTGGTAAATTTAGTTGGCTAAAAAAAGCAACTACTACCCAAGAACCTCGCGACTTCAGTCGTGAGAGGTTCAGTCTATGTTTGAAAATTTTGGAAAATAATTTGAATAAATGAGAATGGGGTATGAGTAAATGAAGAAGATATTAATGTTATTTTTTTACTAACAACAAGTCTTGGATTTTCAGCAAATTACAAGGTTGAAGTTAAGTCAAATGTGAAAAATTCAGCAGTCAGAAATTGAAAAGAACAATTTGGAAATTGAAAAAGTTTATTCAGCTTAGAATCTCTTAAGGTTACCGAACTTTTTCCACCCCCACACTTGACAAAGAGCCAGAATTTAAAAGATAATAGAAAAAAAGAAGCACAAGAATTATTGGATAGCTATTTGAATACAGGAAACAATATAAAGGAAATAGAATTAAAATATGAAGAATTAAATTTATTTAATAAATTGTATAATGGAAAAAAATAGAGTTAATAAAACAAGATAAAGAGATGTTTATTAAATTATTAAAATGATAATTATTCGTATTTAGGAAGGAAAAAAATGGGAAAAAAATAAATTGTATGAAGGAAGAGTGCACTATAATTATACATATAGATTTAATACTCTTTTTAAAAAAACAAAAAAATATTACTATGAATGGATTATAAAAAAATATGAAAAATAAAAAAATTTTATAAAAATTTATCAGAGGAGTTAAAAAATTTTGACTCATTTCTTGATATAGAAAAAAATACAAGATAATAAGTAGAGATTTACAAAATTATATCGAAGAACTAAAAAAATATAAATTCGGATATAGAAATAGAAAAAAATCTTCATCCTTTTAGATTAAAGAAAATAGAATTTAGAAAAGAATATATAGAAATTTTTAACACTATTTCTTTCAAATTATTACAGCATAACATCCCAAAAATATACTTCAAATTGAAAAAAATAAGCAGACAATTATGTATATCTTCTTGTGATTTAGATAAATTTATAAAAAAAGCTCATAAAGAAAATAAAATGGATATTGAAAAATTTATTGAATATATTTTTGCTTAAGATAAAAAAATGAAATTTACAGAAAAAGAAATCAGAATACTAAAATTAGATTTTTATGATTTTTTTAATTTTTATCAAAACTCGCAAATGAATTATTTTGAAAAAAAATTCTAGGAGGTCTAGAAACTAATAAAATAGAGATTAGATATTTTAAGAAAGAAATAATAAAAAAATTTAGAGGTGAGTAATGAAAAAAAGATTAGTAAAAAAATATCAAAATTAAAAAGAAAAAGATTATATACGAATGTTTGGTATTTCAAAAGAAAAATTTTGAAGAAATGTTGAAAGTTTTAGATAATAAAAAGATTAGTTTAAGATCTAAATTAAGTTCGACTGAAAAAAATTAATTATTACACTTTTGTATAGTCGTGAATATCGTACACTAGAAAATTTAGCATTTGAATATGATATTTCTCAAAGTACTATTCATAAATATATAAAAGATACTGAGAAAAATACTTCTTGAAGAAAAATTTTTTTGTTACCAGGTAAAAAGAAATTAAAAAGATTTTAAATAAAAAAAATAGGAGGAAAAAAATGAATAATGAAATTACAGTAAAACATGATGAACAAGGAGAAAATGTAGAATTCGTATATAAGAATAAAGAAACAATAAGTTTCTTTAGATTTTTTTCTAATGACGAAGTTGAGATAATTGATTTAGAAAATGAGGATAAAAAAATATACAATTAAACATTATGAAGATTTTAAAAAGAATAAAAAGGAATGACATATGATGATAGTGAAAATTTATCAAATTATATAAAAGAAAAAAAATAACACAAAAAGATAAAGAGAGAATTTTAGATATAATTAGACCTTTGGAAATAGAAGAAATTGATGAAGAAGTTCCAGAATTAAATTTTTTTGACTATACAGAAAAATTATTTACTTGGAACATCAAGTATAAGTAAAAAAATTTTTTTAGAAGATAAAGAACAAGGAATTTGGGCAAATTTTTGGAATTAGAAAGTTAAAAATTGAAATTAGTAACTTAGATAGATATAAACATTTAAAAAAATAAAAAAATTCATTAAGATTTTTTTCCAAAAAGATAATGATTCTCTTGATGAAGAAATAGAAGCAATTTCCAAAAAAATTTATATTTTGAGGAAGGAAAGTTAATACTTGATATAGAATTAAATTCTAATTTTTTTCATAAAAGGAATTTAAAGAAAAAGAACAATATGCGAAATTTAAAGGAAGTCTAGAATTAAAATTAGATGAAAATGAGGAGAGTTTAACTATTTGTTTTCCAATGCAAATAATTTTTTTCATAATACTGATTTAGCAATGGAAAAAAATAAAGGAATTATAAAAAAATAATGATAGAGTTTCAATAGATTTTTGGAACTTCCTCTACTTGTGTAGCTATTTCTAATAGCGGAAGAATAGAATTTATGACATTGTCATCGGAAAATGAGATAGAAGAAGGATATAATAAATATGAAAAATCCTACAAATATTATGATTTATAGATGGGGAGATTTATATAAACAATGGAAAAAAATGAAAATAAAAAAATCTACCATTATTTTTATAGAGGGAATAAAGAAGATAATGATGAAGGGAAAAAAATAAATTATGATTCTGGTTATACAGTAAAAAGAATTAATAAAAAGATAGCTAATAAAAAAAGAATTAAATTCTATATTAACTCAAATAAAATTAATACCTTATGAATTAGAAAAAGATACAACTTTAACACTAGTTTCTTTGTTAAAAGAAGATAATAATAAAAAAAGATGTTATAAAGTTAGTAAATGATTTTTGAACTTCAAAATGATGAATCTTTTGATCCAATAGCTTTTTTATAGTTATTTATTAGGAAGAACTATTAATAATCCAAATAACTCAAAAAAATTTATACTAAATTTTTTAGTTACTTATCCTGTAAAATTTAATGAACAATTGAGAAAGAAATTAAAAAAATCAATTGAGTATGGATTAAAAAGATCGTTACCTATTTCTTTTACAAAATGCAGTTGATGAAAAAGGAAGAGGGATATTTAGTGTAAATATGAAATATTCTGAACCTGTAGCATATGTAGGAGCTATTTGTGGTAATTATTTAAAATTAGATAAGAATCCTAGAGAGTATTTTTGCAATATATGATTTTGGTGGAGGAACTCTTGATTTTTTTCATTTGGAATATTTAAAGAAAGTGAAGAAGATGATGATGATGCTATTATTGAGATATTAGGTGTAGATGGTAATGAAGAAATTGGTGGAGAAAAGACTTATAAATAGAATGTCTTACTGGATATATCAAGATGAAACTAATATTGAATCTTTTAAAGAAAACAAAATACCATTTCCTAAACTTAGAGAAGAAAAAAATAACAGATGGAATGCAAGAAAATTTACTAAATAATTCAGTTGTTGCAAAATTAAATCTGATTATTGTAAATGAGTCAATTTCTAGATTGCTATTTGAAGGTAAAGAAGATGAAGTTGCTGATACACTTTCATTATCACTATATACGATAACTGGAAATGAGACTGTTGAAGTAAATATAACTACAAATAAAGATGTAATATTAGATAAATTGAGAAATGTTCTTGAAGAAAAATGTTAATCATTTCTTTTAATGCTTTAAGATCATCGTTTGAAAATAATATTGACAATATAAAAGAAAATGATAAGTCGATAAATTCATTTGAAGATATATTAAAAAAAAGTAAATATATTTAAATCGGGAAATGCAGTAAAAAAATAAAATACTGAGTGATCTTATTGAACAAAAAAATTTCCTGAAAATAAAAATATATTTAGTGGATGAAACAAATCCATATTCTGAAAAAAATAGAGGAAAAAGAAATATGCAATTACTCCAAAAAAACAGCAGTTGCTTACGGACAATTAAATATAGAAACTTTCACATTAGATGATAGTAATATAAAAAAATAAAGTGTTTGCTTGGAATGTATATAAATTTCTTCCTAAAAAAATGGAGAGTTAAGAGTTGTTATTTCAAGACAAGATAAAGAAAATGATTGGAAATTTTTTTCTCAAAAATTAAAAAAATGAAAAAAAGCTGTAATATTTTTTTCAAGTGATTTGAAAGAAGAAAAAAATGATGTATTTGAAATGCCATTAGAGTTTGATGAAGAAGAAAATGGTAAATTTTTATACATAAGAGCTTTTTAGAGACGATGAATTAGAATATATTGTTAAAGAAAAATAAAGAAGATGATATTTTAGAAACATCTGAGATAAGAAGAGTGGTTTTAAAAAAATAATAATTAAGTGAAAATTTAGAAGGTGAAAAGAATGTCTGATGTTATTAATAAGATAATAAAATTTCTACTTGTGAAGATATTAATGAATTAAAAAAAGAAAATAGAAAAAAATTAGAAAAAGAAATTGAAAAAAACAAAAAAAGAAAAATAACTTTTTGAAATTTCAAAATTTAAAACAGCCAGTCCAGGAAAAATTCAAGAGAAGATTTTGAAAAAAAAATTAAAGAAGAAAAAAAGTTAAGCTAGAAAAAAATTTTAAGGAAAATTGGAATAAAAAGAGAAAGAAATACTAGATGAAAAGGAACAAGAAATAGCCAAAAGGGAAAGTATCTTTAAGAAAGATATAGAAGATTTAAATAATCAAATGAAGGAATATTCAAAGATAGAAGAAATTTTATATAGTTATAAACCGTTGGTACAGAAAAATGTCAAAATGTCCTTCGTTGATATTTTTTTAATAATAAAAATTAAATCAGAAAATGAAAAAGAGGGTCTTTTAAAGTTTGTTGAAATTTTTGGAAATGGAGAAGACTTTTTAAGAGATTTATATAAAGAGCTTAAACAAATTAAAGTGACTGAAAAAGAACCATTGACAAATGAAGAATTAGAATTTATTAAAGAAATAAATAAATATTTTAAAAAAATTATTTATTGGCGACAGAAGATGTTTTAATAATTGTAAATCCAGGTGAAGATAGATTTAATAAAGGGAATAATGCAAGATATATTAAAAAGCAAGTGATTTCAATTTTAAAACAGTAGAAATTTTTTTATGTTCCAGGAGTAAAAACAAAAATCATATACAATGAAAGCTATTGTGAAAGGAAGAAAAATAAAAATGGGAAAAGGACTTGATAACAGTAGTGGTTCAGGTAAGGGAAAAAGATAATATATTAGAAAAAAATGGAGGAAAAGATAAAATGAGTGAAGATCATAAAGATGGCAATTGTCAACTAGCATGTCAAGATAATAGGGACGATGAGAATAATACTCAACAAGAAAGTATAAAAGCAGAAGTAAACATAGATGAAGATATTCGTAGTGAAAGAAAAAGAGTTTGATACTGAAGAAGAGAGAGAGCAATTTTGTAAAGAAGTTAGAAATGATACTCAACAGGAAATAAAGGAAGTGATGTAATAGAAGAAATTAAAAAAATAATTGATGAAAAAAATTTGATATTTTTAAATAAGAAATTGGAAAGTATAGAATTTAAGCAAGAAGAAAAAAATTAGGATCTTTAAATAGTAGATTAGGAGATATAGAATCTAAATTTAAAACTCAAGAAGAATATGAAAAAAATTAAATGATGTAAAAAGAACTTTTACAATCAAAAAGAATCAGAACTAGCTGCAACAAATAGTAGTTTAAATAATACAAAAGAACAATTGCAATCAAAAAGTAGCAGAATTAAATGATGTAAAAAGAACTTTACAATCAAAAAGAATCAGAACTAGCTGCAACAAATAGTAGTTTAAATAATACAAAAGAACAATTGCAATCAAAAAGTAGTAGAATTAAATGATGTAAAAAGAACTTTACAATCAAAAGAATCAGAACTAGCTGCAACAAATAGTAGTTTAAATAATACAAAAAGAACAATTGCAATCAAAAGTAGTAGAATTAAATGATGTAAAAAGAACTTTACAATCAAAAAGAATCAGAACTAGCTGCAACAAATAGTAGTTTAAATAATACAAAAAGAACAATTGCAATCAAAAAGTAGTAGAATTAAATGATGTAAAAAGAACTTTACAATCAAAAGAATCAGAACTAGCTGCAACAAATAGTAGTTTAAATAATACAAAAGAACAATTGCAATCAAAAGTAGCAGAATTAAATGATGTAAAAAAGTACTTTACAATCGAAAGAATCAGAACTAGCTGCAACAAATAGTAGTTTAAATAATACAAAAGAACAATTGCAATCAAAAAGTAGCAGAATTAAATGATGTAAAAAAAGTACTTTTACAATCGAAAGAATCAGAACTAGTTGCAACAAGTAGTAATTTAGAGACAACAAAAAATTAGATTAAATGAATTAGAAACTAAATTAACTACAATAGAAAATTATTTATTTAAATTTAAACCACTAGTAAGAAAAAAATGGAAAAAAATGTTTATCGTTATCAAAAATTAATAATCAGATTAATTCTGAAAGTGAAAATGAAAAAAACTTTTAAAAATTTGTTGGAATTTTTTTGGGAATGGGGAAGATTTTTTTAAGAGATTTATACAAAGAATTTAAAGATAATAAAATGAATGAAAAAAATAGCTTTAACAACAGAAGAATTAGAATTTATTGATGAAATAAATCGTTATTTTTAGAGAAAAATATTTTAGAGGAAGGCCAAGAGGAAGATGTCTTAATAATAGTAAATCCTAGTCAAGATAAATTTGACAAATCAATAATGCAGGATATACTAAAAAGCGAGTGACTTTAATTTTAAAAACAGTAGAAGAATTTTATGTTCCAGGAGTAAAAACAAAATCATATAATATGAAAGCAATAGTAAAAGGAAGAAAATAATGCCAAAAATTCAAAAATTTTTTTCTGAAGAAGTATATGTATTAGGTCCTGGCAAGAGGTTTGTAATTTGGTATCAGGGATGTTTAAAAAAACTGTAAACATTGTGTTAATCAAGAAGGAAGATTGTTAGAAGGTGGAAAAGAATATTCTAATAAAGAACTTTACGAAATGATACTAAATGAGAAAAAAATTTGACAGGAATTACTTTTAAGCGGGGGGAACCATTTTTACAATTTAATGATGTATTTAATTTAATTAAAATGATTAAGGAAAAATACAAATTTAGATGTGATGGTATATACGGGATATAAACTAGAAGAGCTTGTTAAAAAAATATGGTAATGAATTTTGTAAATATATTGATATTCTTATTGATGGAGAATATGTAGAGGAATTAGATAATGGAGAGGAATTGAGAGGAAGTAGTAACCAAAATGATACATTTTTTTATCAAATAAATATCAAGAAGCTATGTTAAAGTTAAAAAAAGTAAAAAGAGAAATTCAATTTGATATATTAGAAGGAGAAACAGTATTTATGATTGGAATTCCTCCTAAAGGATTTTTATGAAAAAAACTTTTGAAAGAATTAGTAAAATAGGAGAGTGTGTAAAAATGAGTGGAAGAAAAAGCATCAGAAGTAAGTAGTGTATTAAATAGAGCAAAACAAATCTAGAAATGTATTTGATGAAAATATTACAAGAGGCTTAAATATATTAAAAGAGAAAATAGTAGAATATGGAAGAGAGTTCTTTATAGTAGAAGGTATGAGTATTTCAGAATTTTTCTATAGATGCAAAAAGAACTTTCTAATGAAGTAGAGATTGTACTTAGAAAAATATAAAGATGTTGAAATAATTAATAAAAAAATTATACTTCAGTTTATAATGAATATAAAAAAATAAAAATGAAGAATTAGATAAAAAGTTCGAAAAAAACGATAAAGAAGTTAAGAAAATATTTGATTCTATTAAAGGTAAAAACTGGTATTGTGATCAGGAATATAAGGATGTTGAAGAAGTAGAAAAAGTTATAGAAAAATTTCTAATGAAAAAAAATACACTTGAAAAAAATTTAAACAAAACAAATGGAGAAATTGAATTATTAAAAGGTGAATTACAAGCTGCAAAAAAAGTTAAAAATCAAATAAATGAAGAAATAAAAAAATTAATGAGAAAGCTAAAAATATAATAGAAATTAGAAATCAAGCTAATTCTATAAAAAGTGTACATAAATAATGAGATAAATGATATTGATAAAAAAATATAGCTGAAAAAAATTTTTTTGAAAGAAGGATATTTTGAAATTGTACAAATATTAAAAGAAATAGAAACAACTTCAAATGAAGAAATTGTAAAAAAATGTAGGAAGATATGAAGAAAAAAATATCAAACTATAAAGGAGAATTAAATAAAAAAATATCAAGAATTTTTTAAAAAAATAAAATCTGAGTGTGAAATAAAAAAATTCAAAATTTAAAAAAACAAAATAAATGAAAAAAAGATTGTATAGACCGATGGATTATTATAAAAAGTGAATCTAAAGCTGAAAAAAATAGGATTAATTACATATTTGAAAGAATTTGTTAAAGGTGAATATGTAGAAAAAAATCGAAAGTAAAATGAAGCGATTAGAATCAGCTTTAAATAGCGAAGAATTTGACTATATTTTAGCTAATGAGAAAGAAATAGACAATCTTGTAGATGAAGCTATAACATATTCAAAGTTAAAATTTGATCAACAAATGAAAAACTATTGATGTTACATTTGGGATAAGAAAAGGTTATGAGAAATTTAGGTTATCAAGTGGAAGCAAGAAAAAAATAAATGGAGATATTAATAATGGGTTTAGAGTTGTTGCTAAAGTAGGAGATGAAACAATTGATTTTGATGAAGTGAATGTTGATGAAGAAGGTAAAATTAAAATAGATATAGATCATACTGAAAATAGAAAAGGAAATTGCGGAACTACTTGGAAAAAAATTTAAAAGATAAATTTGAAGAAGAAGGTATAATGATACAAGATATAACAAAAAAATAATAGGAGTGTTCTATATAATTCATCTCAAACAAAGGAAGAAAAATAATAAGACATCATTAAAGAAATAAGGGAAAAAAATGGATGAGTAATAATTTAGATTTAGATGATTTAATAAAAAGTATTAAAAAAAGAATTCGAAGCAAGAAATAGTTGAATCTAAAAAAAGTATATAAATAATTTGTTATATTTTTTTAAGAGACGATAAAGTTTTTGTTGTTTTATAAAGAAATAGAGAAAAGTTTTTAAAACAAATGAAAAAAAGCATTGAATATGAAAAATATAATTACAAATATTATTCAACTTTTTTTCCATTAACTGAAAAAAATTGTAAAAAAAATTATGTATCATATGAAGAGAAATGAAAAAAAGATATATAATACAAAGTTACGATATAAACAGAATTTTTAATTGATGGACTAAAATATTTTTTTAAGTAATTTTGATATTATAGAAAATGAGGAAATTGAAATTATTAAAGAATATAATTTACAAATAAAAAAATATAGAAGTAAAAAAAGAAAAAAATTAGAATCTGAAAAAAAGAACTTGAAAGTAAAAATAATTGAAAATAAAAATTCTTTTTTTAATGAAAATCGAAATTTAGAAGAAGAAGTTAAAAAAATTAAAAAAATAAGAATTGCTGAAGAGAAAACAGAAATAGAAAACAAAAAGAAAAAAATTGAAAGTAGAAAAAGAAATAACTGAAAATGCACAAAGAACAAAAGATAAAATTCATGAAGTGATAAATGATATTGATAAAAATATAGCGGAAAAAAATTTTTTTAAAAGAAGGATATTTTGAAATTGTACAAATATTAAAAGAGTTAGAAACAACTTCAAATGAAGAAATTGTAAAATATGAAAAAAGTATCAAACTATAAAGATGAATTAAATAAAAAAAATATCAAAAATTTTTTTAAAAATGAAATCTGAATGTGAAATAAAAATTCAAAATTTAAAACATAAAATAAATGTAAAAATTTTTTTACCCAGTAGTCATAATGTATCAATAAATGAATTTGAATCAAAGAAAAAGAAGTTTAATGGAATACTTAGAAGAGTTACAAGATGTGCAAAAAAAGTTATAAAAGTTATGAGTATAAAGTTAAAATTGAAGATGGAATAAAAAGAACTAGAAAAAAAGCTTTTAAAGAATGAAGATTTTGATTATATTTTTAAAAAAATGCAAAAGTAAATGAAATCATAAATGAAGCGATATCGTATGTAAAAAAACATAAAAAGTACCTTTTTCATTTTTTTACTAAAAGAATAAATGTCAACAAAAAAAGAATGAAGAAAAATAATAATAAGGAGGAAGATAAGATGAATAACAGTCCAGATTTAGAAAAATCTAGTGGAAATTTTAAAAAAAGAAAATTCAAAAACAAGAAATATTTGAATCAGAAGAAAATATAGGTAATTTATTGTATTTTTTTGAGAGAGGAAAATATTGGGACGTTTTATAAAGAAATAGAAAAAAACTTTTGAAATAAAAAGAAAATAACAAGTATGAAAATATAATTATAAATCTTGTACAATTTTTTTCCATTAACTGAAAGCATTATAGAAAAAAATTATAAAACATATGAAGTCAAATGAAAAAAATATATTGATCAAGGTTATGATATAAATGGAACTTTGATTAGTGGATTAAAGTATTTTTGAGTACTTTTTAATACTATAAAAGATTTACAAACAAAAAGAATTGAAACTTATAATTTACAGATAGAAAAATACAATAAAGAAAAAGAAGGATTAGAGTCTAGAAAAAGGGAAATTAAGGAAAAAGGAGCTGAAAATCAAGTTCTTTATAATGAAGTTGAAAATTTAAAAAAAGAAGTTGAAGAATTGAAAATAAGTTTTTTTCTGAAGAAGGATTAGAAAAATAAAAAAATAGAATTACAACAAGAAAGGGAAAAATTTTAGAAAGAAAGAAAAAGAATTTGCAGTTATACAAGGTGAAATTGAAAAAAATAGCAAGAGATATTGCTAATTTAGAAGGTTTTGATGACAATGAAGCATTTGAAGAATTTAAGAGATTTACAAAAAAATAATAAAAAAAAATAATGATTAGGGGAAAAAAATGTTAAAACATAGACTTATTGAACCATTAAGAACAGAATTAGATAGAGGGAAAAATATTATTTTTTTCATGGAATGAAAGAGGATGAGACTTTTTTCTATGATTATGTTAGAGGTACACTTAATGCAGAAGAAACTTTTAAAATAGCTTTTTAAGTACTAATAATGATGATATTATATTTTTCTAATAGATACATCTATATTAATTCAAAAAAAATATAAATGTATTCGAAAATATAAATAATAGAATAGAAGATGTGACAGAAAATTATTTTGCACAAGAACAACCTGATGATGATTTTTGAAGGAGTAGAAGATCAAGAGAATAAAGGGAATTCAAAAGAAACAAAAGATGCAACAAATAATCAAGGTTCTTTATTTGAAAATAGGTTAAAATTGATTGAAGAAAAAGATAAATCAATATCCGGGAAAATATTTTATTTTTTTATAGATGAAATGGAATGGCTAGCTAATCTTTATTCGTCTCAAGCAAGAGATAATGCTTTAAATTATGTAAAATATACAAAAGATTGGTCAAAAAAATAAAAAAATGTTAAAATAATTGTAAAAAAATTTCTAATATAGACTTAATTAAAGGATTCGATTTTTGATTTAGAAAATAACTCTATATTTATAGGAAATCCTTCTAGTGAAGAAATACAAATAACTTATTTGAGAAAATATTTGTCAGAAACAAAATTGGATAACCAAAAAAAATGAGAGCGATTGTAAATGATTTAAAAGAAATTTCTTCAGCTATTTCTTCGAGTAATAATAATTTAAAATCAGCTATTAGGATTTATAATAATATTGTTAAACAAAAATCCTCGGTACGAAATAGATAAAAAGCATTTTGAAATAGCGACTGAAAAGTTAATCGAAGAAAAAGTTTTGTTAGACGATGTAATATTGAAAGAAGATAAAAAAAGATCTATTCTTGCAGCTGTTGATAATTTTATTAATGATGACGAAGGTAAAAGTTCTAGGAAAGGGTTTATTCTTACAGGACCTCCGGGAACTGGTAAAACATTTTTGGTAAAAGCTATTGCAAATGAAAAAAATTGTTTCTTTTTAGCACCAACATTAGCTGATTTAAAAGGTGAATTCGTTGGACATACAAGTGCAAATGTCAAAAGATTGTTTGAAAAAGCAAGAGCAAATCAGCCAACAATATTATTTCTTGATGAAGTTGATACTTTATTTGGTCAAAGAGGAAGTACAGATACAGATAGTTTTGTTGAAGATTTAATAAATCAATTTTTAGTCGAAGTTGATGGAATGCAAACCGGAAAACAAAAAATATTTATAATCGCTGCAACAAATAGAGTTGATGTAATTGATTCAGCAGTTAGAAGTAGATTATCAGAAATTATAACAATAGATTTACCAGGACATGAAGAAAGAAAAGAATTGTTTCATAAAAAAATTACTAAAACATAATTTTTTTCTTTTAAAGAAAAAGTTTTTCAATATGAAATATGTCAAAAAACAGAAAAATATGTCTGGAAGAGACATAGATAACTTTATTAAAAAAATTATGTGAACTAGTTAGAGAAAGATATGGTGAAATAGATTTAAGTTTTTTTAAAAAGATGATGAAGTAACAGAAAGACTATTTTTAGAAGTTTTTGGAACATCAGGAAGAGGAATTAATTAAAAAGTTTAGAACGAAAAATACAAGTACAAATTTTTAAAACCTGAAGAAATAAATATAAGATTTTTCAGATATACTGGGATACGATAAATTAAAAAGAAGATATAACTGTTACTTTAAGTTATTTAAATGATACTAGTGAAAGAAGAAATAGAAGAAAAGATTTTGGTATAGAAAATCAATATGGAATACTTTTTATGGACCTCCGGGAAATGCTAAAACTATGATTTCAGAAGCTATTGCAAAGGAAAATAATCTATATTATGTTAAAGTATTAAGTAAAGATTTTTTTCTTCAAATGGAGGTATACTTGAAATATACAACTTATTTTTTTAATGAAACCAAAAGACTTTCGGAAATGACAAATAAATATAAAGGAGTATTATTATTTTTTTGATGAATTTGATTCGTTAGCAGGAGTACAAGTTCTTAATCCAATGGTTAGAGGAACTTTACTAGATTATTTAGCAAAAAAATCAAAAAGGCGGAATACGACATGATACTTCCAAAGTTGTTTTTAATGGCAGCAACAAATTTTTTTATGATCAAATAGATGAAGCAATAAAAAGAAAGGGCAGAATTGATAAAAAAATCTTAAAATGGATAACCCTACTGAAGAAATTGGTAAAGAAATGTTGCGAGCTTTTTGAAAAAAAGATAAAAAAATATTGAAATATCAGTGAAGAAATAATTTCTTCAATTTATGAAAATCTTTTAAAATGAAAAAAATACAGAGATAGATAGAATTAATAAATTATTGAAGCCAGAAGAACAAGTTATTAAAGTAAGACCTTCAGGAGCAGATTTGAAAACCATTTATAAAGAGATAAAAAAATACAGCTTTCAATATAAATAATATTGAAAATAATAAAATTATTATTAATGAAAAAGTTTTGAGAGTGGTGTTTAGTAGTGAAGGATAAAAAAATATTTATGAAAAACAACTGGATAGAAACAGGAGAAATCCCAAAAAGGATTTAAAGCTTATGAATTGAATGATTTTATAAATAAAAATTTAAAAAAATTATAGTTATTATAATTTCTGTTTTAGTTTTGATATTGGCAGTATTTTTCTATGAATTTCAAAAAAAGAGGATAAAAAAATCACCAATAGCTACAGTTTCTGGAAAAAAAGTAGAAAAATACTAATATTTTAATGAAATTTGAAAATGGTTATGTGAAAAAGCAGATAAAAATGAAAAAAATACAATATTTATATAGATAAGTTGTTCAATTTTTATTGTGCTATTCCTCAAGATTATAAAATTAGTAATTCTGGAGATAGTGTGAATAGAGTAGTTTTAGAAAATAAATATTCAGATATTAAAAATATTTGTTGGTGCTTCTGAAAAATAAATTTAATTTAAAAAAATAAAAGAACTTATGGAGCAGTATATTTCGTCTTTTGGAAAAAGTAGATTATAAAGCAAATGGAGATAATTGGTATGTAGTATCTAAGTATTACAATGGAGTATCGTACTACAAAAAAACTTTCTTAAAAGAAGGTAAGATATTGTGAGTTTGAATTTAATATTAAAAGATGATCCTACTAAAAAAATCCTAAAAAGAAAAAAATATAGAAGAAATGATTGAATTTATGGAGGATAATTTTAATATTATAAAGAAATGAAATTTTTAGAAAAGTCCTTAAAGAAGGGCTTTTCTTTTTGATTAGTTTATTTTTAGAAAAATATCGGCTCTATAATATATATGGGGGTGGAAAAAGAAATAAAAATAGCATAAATAACAAATTCATAGTATTATGTTTTTTTGCCAAAAAGACATAAGAAAGGAATTTGTATTTATGCAAAATAATTTTATCACATTCAGACCTGAAATAAAAGATGTAAAAATAAAAAGAGTGGAACTTATCTGTGACACCTACCATGTATATGGAATAAGAACTGATATAAGTCAGAACTGCTGTGACAGAAAGATGAATATACATGACTACAGGACTCTTTCAATAAGAAGCCTCAGTTATGGAAACAGGAAAGTTATCCTCCATATAGAAAAACAGAGGTATGTCTGTCCTATATGCAATAAAAGGACAACTTCCTCAATAGGTATTGTGGACAGGAACTGCAGCATCTCAAACGAAGTCAAGGATGAGATAAGAAGAAAACTTTCTGAGATGAAGTCATTCGCTCAGATAGGAAGGGAAGAAAAAATACGAGCATATCAACTGTCATGAGGATATTTCATGACATTGAAGTTTCTCATAAGGAACTGGACTATGAAACTGTATACCTTGATGAATTTAAGGGGAATGCAGATAAAGAAAAGTACCAGCTAGCAATATATGATACAAACTATATCCTGATAGATATTTTAAAGGACAGGAAATCATCAACCATAAGGGAATTCCTTCTATGTCATAAAGACAGTATAAAAAAGGTTGGAATGGACATGTTCATGCAGTTCAGGAATACAGTGTACTCCTGTCTTCCACATGCTGATATTGTAGCAGACAAATATCATGTCATAAGGCAGGCAAACTGGATGATAAGGGATGTAAGGATAAGATTATTCAATTCAGATGCAAAGTACAGGGAATACAAAAAATACTGGAAACTGATAGCAAAGAATCCAAACAGTACGTTCAGTCTTTTACAGAAGAAGAGGCTAAAGAAACTGAAGAACCTTTCAGAGATATTTTCAAGGGCTTATGATCTTAGGACAAGATTTTTCAGTATATTTGAAATAAAGGATGTCACTATATTCAGTCATGAACTGAAGAACCTGATAGGAGAACTGAAGGAATCAGGAATAAAGGAATGTATTAAGTTAGGGGAAACATTATCAAACTGGGAAGAAGAAATAAATAATATACAAAAAAATATAATATAAATAATGGATTTGTTGAAGGGAAAAATAACAAGATAAAAAGTAATAAAAAGGTTATCTTATGGGATAAAAAAAATTCGACAACCTTAAAAAAAGTTTATTCAGCTTAGAATCTCTTAAGGTTACCGAACTTTTTTTCCACCCCCACACTTGACAAAGAGCCAG
>BNJU01000140.1_pt1 | contig 25346 bp, 27 predicted proteins | sample 8539281 | NCBI WGS metagenome assembly BNJU01 (sample SAMD00202456, study PRJDB9452) | human saliva metagenome | isolation source: human saliva | place: Japan
TTTAAATATAAAAAGTAGGCTAAATGAGAGCCTGCTTATTATGCAGGAAGTGAACTATCAGTTATTCACAGACAGCGTTAAAGATGAAATAGTATTAACATCAAATATTAAAGATGATTATGTTTTAGATACTTGGCTAAAAGATATGGAGTTGAAAAATATCAGTGATAGGAATCCTCACACCTTGTCAGGAGGACAAAAACAGAGAGTAATTATCTTATCCGCTTTTACTATCCGACAAGAAAATTCTATTTTTTCGATGAACCAACCAGTGGATTGGACTATAGAAATATGAAAATAGTAGCTAAAAAAACATAAAGAAAGTAAAAAGGAAGAAGATAAGTTGAGTTTTTAATAATATCCCATGATGTTGAGTTTTTAGAGTCAGTTTGTGGTAAAGTGCTTGATTTCACATATTTATGAAAATGCATATATTAAGTAAATTACAAGAGGACATATGATAAAAACATAAGAAAAACGAGAAGTTGTGAATAGTATTTTTATAGGTTCTTTGATCAAATGTTGGGGTGGGGTTGATTTTTCAACCCACTCTTTTCGAAGAATTGCATAGTTTTTGCTAACAGATCTATGGAATACTCTATATCTGTTTTGTTTAGGGTATATTTTTGCACCACAAAAACCTCGTCCCCAGTTCTTTTTAGCCATAGCCATTAAAAATTCTGTTTCTAAAATATTTAAAGTTTCATGCGCTATAAGATATTCTTTTCAGCACCTTTTATCTTATTATTAAATCCTTCTGTAGGTCCATTTGAAATGTGCCTGTACTTAAGAGAGTTTAAGATATACTTGTAGTTATTTCTAAATGCGGTTATTGCTGCTTTAAACTCTTCAATTCCTGAGTTTTTCTACCTCACGGAGCCATTCACTCAAACAAAGTTCTTTGCTTTGAATAGGCGTTTTCATCAAGAATATCAACGAAATAACTCTTTAATAAAATGTGCTTTTCTTAAATCTTCTGAATATTCAAAGCATTCATTCAAGTGCCACTCGGTTTATCGTTCGATAGCTTTGCTTTTTCTTCGTAATTAAAGCTCTTACTTTCGTTTGTAGTACTTCCTAAGAGAAGGCAACATTCTTTTTGAATTCTCTTTCGTACTATTTTCAAGTGCCCAATAGACTTGTCTGACGAAATGATACCGATCAATAACGATCTTTGCATTGGGAAAATATATCCTAGCCAAGTCGATGAAGGTTTTATTCATGTCACAAGAAAAGTATTGGACTTTCATCCGTTTAGATCTGATCAAGCGATTTAAAAGTAGTCGACCAGGCAAGTTCCTTTTTCTGGAATAGAGTACATCAAATACTCTATGTTTTATAGGGTCAACCACTATCGTTTGATATTTTCAGTGTCTACATTCCCTTAAATTCATCTATGGAAATGGCTTCTCCAAGGTTAGAAGAGGAATGATGAATTGTAGAAAGCACTTGATAAACGGTATGGGATGAAACATTGGCTCTGTTTGCTATCTGTTGAATATTCAGGGGTATCGAAAAATGAGCTAACAATCCATCGAGTAAGTCTGGATGTCCGATGCAGATACTTCGCAATAAAAAGGATAAGATTCATAAAATCTCCATTCTCGCGGGCAAGCCGCGGCACAAATAGTAATGAAAGTGTTTTACATCTCAACTCTGTGATTTAAAATATATAACAAGAAGCTATACTACAAAGCACGGGAGGTAAAGTTGTAAAAACTTTCTCTGTTTTAGACAGCATAAAAATCAGTGTAAGTTCTGTCTTTTCAAGCACAAATAAGTGGTATCATGAACTCCGTACACTAAGAATTGTTAAAAGCTCTTTGTTTTATTGTGTGGCAGTTCAGTCAATGGCTTTTATCTTTTGCGAAAGGAGTTACACTATGAAAGTTACTTATCAAAACCTGTTGTGATGTCGATGTTCACAAATCTTTTCTTGTTGCCACAATCATCAAAACTACCGCCGGTATTGAACCTTCTTATCAAAAGAAGCGATTCTCTACCTTCAACAATTCTATTTTAGACTTTAAATCGTGGCTTCTTGAAAATGAATGCCATGATGTCTGTATGGAATCCACAGGTAAATACTGGGTTCCTGTCTTTAATCTTCTCGAAGATCAAAATCAACGTTACCATTGCTAATCCCAAATGGGTTAAAAGCTGTTAAGGGTAACAAGGACGATACAAAAAGATTCTAAATGGATTGGAGACTTATTCCGACTGGGACTTGTGAAAAAGCAGCTACATTCCTTGTAGGTTGATCCGTATTCTTAGAGAATACACAGATATCGTTACAAGCTTTGTTTCTTGCCGTTCAAGTGAAAAGAATAGATATCAGAATGCTTTACTGTTTGTAATATCGCATTAGATTCTGTTGTATCCGATATCTTTGGGAAGTCATCCTCATCCATTATCGATTATCTGCTTGAACAATCAGGTACTACGATTAACCATGAAGAAATCGCTTCAAAAACTTCTAAGAGCCTCAAACCAAAGAAGACGCTGTGATTGAATCTATCGAAGGATATCAGATGACTGATGCCCAGAAATATCGTATGCGCCTAATTCGCGCACATATGGATTATATCACAGCTGAAATCAATGATATAGATAAACAGATTGAATCTTTGATTTCTTCCGATCCTGATTATGATAAAGCTATCCGGTTACTAACTACCATTCCGGGTGTCAAACGTGATAGTGCAATTACTATCATCTCCGAAATTGGTATTGATATGTCTCAGTTTTGTAATTCTAAACGCTTATGTTGTTGGGCAGGTCTTACCCCAGCAACAATGAATCTGCCGGTAAGAAGAAAATCTGTCCGTATTACACGTGCCGGTGTCTCACCTCAAACCTGCATTAGTACAGTGTGCTCATGCAGCGTGAAATCTGACAAGTCTCCTTACTACAAAACGAAATATGAATCCCTTGTTAAACGCCGTGGCAAGAAAAGAGCTGTTATTGCCATTGCCCGTATGATTCTTATAGCCATCTACCGGATGCTGTCTACCGGAGAGGTATGGAATCCAAGCGATCTTTACAAAATCGATATGCCTGCACCTTTAGCTGAAAAACAGAAGGCTAAGGCTATCAAGCAAGCCAAAAAACTTTTACAAAAGGAAGGACTGCTTCCTCCTGATGAACCTTTAGCTTCTTGATCAATCTACTAAATCTATATCCTCAAATAAGTTGCCTACTTAAGACAGCTTATTTAAGTGCGCCGGTTTACGGCTTACCTCTACTTTCTTTCACACTAGTGCTTACCACAATGAGAACAATGATAACGCCTCTTTTTCAAAAATAAAAAACATGATTTACCCTGCAAAGGAATATCTTTCATCTTTTGAATCCTATAGTCATGTACTTTAGAAGTCAATGCGTTGCAGTTAGGACATGAATGAGGCTTGATATCTGTCTGAATATAAAATGAGATTGCATGATCATTTATAGATTTTATATTGACTTTTAGCTTCATCAATGCCTAAAAATTTTAGCTAGGTCGTTCATATGAACAACTCCTCCAAGTGTAGTTGTGATGAACTGGGGACTTGGAGAGTTTTTATTATAATAATAAAAATGTTGAGATTAGCAATGCCAACCCCTAACATTAATTATAGAACCTTTTTGTCCGAATATTGATTTTGTTCTTATAAATATTATAATTTAAGAACAAGAAGGCGGTGATAGAAAATGAGCAAACAGGAACTTCTGCTATAAAAAGAAAATAATGGGGTTATAACGACCAAAGAAGCCTTAAATCTTGGTATTCATAAGGATATTCTAAAAGATTAACCTAAAGGAAGAAATTGAAAAATAGCTAATGGACTCTATGACTTCGCAGATGAGAATATTGATGGTATCTTTATTTCTCATACAGAGTACTAAAAGGTGTTTTTCTCACGAAACAGCAGCATGTTACAAGGATTATCAACACGAATGCCCTTATTTATGTGATGACTGTAAGGTAGGAGATAATGTCAGCAGAGTTAAGTCGGCAAGAGATAATATTATTTTAAGTACGTAAAAAGATTATTACGATATTGGGAAAATAACTATAACCAGTCCTTTTTGGCGGAGAAATATCAGTAGTGATGACAAAGAAAGAAGCATACTTGATATTATCAGAGATAAGAACAGAATAGATACACAAGTATTTAGCGAAGCAATAAAATCTTACTTTGCAGGTAGGAGAAAAATTTATTAAAAACTGTCGAAATATGCTATTAGGATGAATATGGAGCAAGCCTTAAAACGATATACGGAGGTGCTACTATGAGAAACATCGGAACAGATAAAAGGGAGCGCTTAGGACATATCGAAAGAAACAGTGAATTAATCCAAACTCTCTGCTTCAGATGTGTTTATTTGAAGGAATACTTGAAAACTTTCCAAATCAAAATATAGTGAGAATTTTATATTAAAAGGCGGGCTTTATCTCCTCTCTTATCGGTGTTGATATCGCAGTACAATGGATATGGATACCACGATTAGAGGCATTCCACTAAATGAAGAGTCATATCAAATATTTTTAAATGAAATATTAGCGATAGAAGTTGATGCAGATATTGAATATAAGCTGATTAAATTATCGCCAATAAGACAGGAAGATGTGTATGAAGATTTTTGTGCAAGTATATCCTGCATTTTTGGAAAAATAAATGCAACCTTAAATATAGATATAACAACAGGAGATGTTATTACTCCAAGAAATGAATTATTCCTATTCAAAAATCTTAGAAGAGGTACAATACCGATTATGACCTATACCATAGAAACTATACTTGCTGAAAAATTTGAAACCATTTCAAGCAGAAATATTACCACAACATCTAATAGTAGTCGTAATTTAAGACACTTCAAGAGACATTTCTTAATGAATCTGATATACTGTAAACACTACAGAAAGAAGGATTTTTATTATGTCTCGAACAAGAAGAAATTTCTCCACAAGTCAAATCAGAATTAGTGATTGAACTGCTCAAAGGAGAAAAAGACTTAAATACAATCATAACCGAAAACAATATTCAGCCAAATCTTCTCCGCAACTGGAAGAAGGAGTTCCTCGATAAAGCATCCGTGGTTTTTGATGACACACGAGAGGATAATCTGAAAAAGAAAAACTCGCTGAGCGCAAGGAAAAAGCTGAACAGTGCAAAAAGTTGGCGCTCACCATGCAGGTGGATTGGTTGATCTGAAGAAACACTTGGACCTGACTACGAGAGTAAATTTAGTCCAAAAACCTTTTTGAAGACTAAAGAACTTCCAGTTAAAACAGGAGCTGCGCTCTTTGATATCAACCGTACCAGTGTGGTATGTACAAGGCACGCCCATATCTCAGGAGGAGTTAGATTGCAAATCGATCATGAGATCGATTTCACACAGATAACCCGGCCTGCGAGGAGCACGACAGCTGTCTGCTCAGCTGAAGAAGCGTGGGCATCAGGTTGGCCGCCGGAAAAACGCGCCGTTATATGAATGAAATGGGGATGGATCAATCTATCCAAAAATGAACCTTTCTAAACGTATGCAACGGGCTAAAAGTCTGCCCGTATCTGCTACATGAAACGCCGTTATCGACCGTCCTAATCAGGCATGGTCAATCGACATTACATACATCCCCATCAAGCACGGATTCCTGTATCTGACCGCTGTGATCGACTGGTACAGCCGCTGTATTGTTGGCTGGGAAGTCGATGATACTCTAGACTACCAGAATGGTCATAACTCGCGTTAAAAAAAGCGTTTATGGTAGCAAAAACCTATTATCCTGAATTCGGATCAGGGCTGTCAGTTTACAAGCAATGAGTACATGAATTTTCCTCAAAGAGAACCAGATCCGTCAAAGCATGGATGGTAAAAAGCCGCTGGGACTGATAATATCATGATTGAACGATGGTTCCGGAGCTTCCAAGTACGAGGAAGCATATCTGACCCAATACAACAATATCCGAGAAGCAAGGAAGGTTATTGGAAATATGTGCATCATACAACTTTGAACGTTGTCATTCCAGCACTCAATAATCAGACACCGGCATCCTGCTAGTATCCAATCCTGTTACTGGATCGATCATGCAGCCTGAGGGGAGTTCTCCCCTACCCAGTTACATATATCAGTTCATTATAAAATGCTTAGATTTTTGTTCAGACAACTGAACCACTATAACAAGAGCAAGGGATTTCTATGATTTGTATATGATATGCAGCATTTATAAAGATAAAAGTTGATAAAGACATATTAAGAAAAGCAATAGAAAGAACAGTGGGATAGAGGTTTGGAAACAGTTTTACAGTATAAGGAAATAGTAGAGTTGTTCGGGAAAGTGAAACACCAAAAGGAATTATGGATACACACACAGAATAACCCATATGCTAAAAATGTTGATTTCTTAGATACTATATCAGGTCATGAAGAAATAGGTACTGCATTAAATGTGAATGATGATACTAATAGTCTTATGTCGAGATAGTGGTCTCTATTGTCTAAATTTAATGTCACGAACTTGATTTAATAAAGTGCTGAAAGTAAAGCGGATTATGCATAAGTTAAAGGAATATATAAGAAAAATTGATTTAGGGTTTCAACATTTTAAATTACACAGATTACAAAGAAGGATGAAATTATAGTAAGGGAAGATTACAATAAATCAGAAAAAGAGAATAAACTTTTTGTATAGTTGGAATCTATAGCGTATGGATGAATTTTCTTTTGTTGCACGCCAAAGAGTTGATGATGACGGAAGAAATCAGAGAAACTATCGCTATTTTGAAGAATAATATATAGTGAATACCTTGGGAGGTGAGTAGATGAGTTGGGAAAGAAATGTGGACATATAAAACGACGTGTCCTTGTGGAAAGGGATATATCACTCAGAAGTGCTATGGTGATGATTGGAATAGATTTAAGATGGTCCGGTGACTATTGAATGCAAGAGTGTAATCAAAAAGTTCAGTAGAAGAAATAATACATCACAGATTACGAGTATCGGATGAGGATTGGAGGAATATTTTTTGTTACCAACTATCCAGAATATGATGGACCGAGTGTATCTAAAACATATGGTTCAGGAGCAGATCCTATACAGAGATTTTACAGGTTGGTTGATTGAGAATTTTTCACTGAAGATGAATTACGGAAAGTAGAAGAACAACTGCATGTCATAAAAAGCCAGCTCTAGGTTAACTGAGATGCAGCTTTATATTTGTAAGAGACACAAAGAAGTTCTAAAGACTCGTGAAAGTAAGTTCCATACTTGCTTCAGTTGAAAAAGGCTGATATCGCCTATTCAAATTATGTAGGAAATAAATTGCAGCGTGAAATAATAAGAAAACAAGAGGAGGATGCACGTACTGTTTATGATAATAAAAAGCTGAAAGTATCGAGTTAAGATAAAACTAAGAGAATAAGTATGGATAGTATATAAGAGATAAAAATAGCATTCAGTAAGGACTGATTGCCGTTTATAAACATATGAACAAAAATTAGGTCTTATTTCTATAGTCAGAAGTAAAAACCAACTTACGAGCACGGAGAGGTCATAGAAGTTTGACGAAATCTTATAAAATCAAAACTTTAAATCTTCCAGAATCAACCAAAAAGTGGCTACTGACTTTGACATACCTATTTCTTACCGAAGATGATGTCAGATATAATTGTACCGATTATAGATCTCATGATCGAAGTAGCTAGCACAACTGGATCGTTATATAACAAGTGATTTTGCCATTCGAAACCCTACAAAAGAGCTCTGGCGTCAGAGTTCTATCAATAGAGGTATTATCCCGACAGTGATCAGGGAAGTCAGTATACATCTAAGACTTTTGCTGAATTCTCGAGAAAACAGCATTACTACAAAGCATGAGCAGGGGCAGGCTATCCATATGATAATGCTCCAAAGGTATTTTTAACACTCTGAAAAACGAAGAGATGTATCTTCACTATTACCATAATGAATAGTTCATATTTACTCTTTAATAGTATAAAAATAAAAGAGTAAATGTAATGAGAGCGATGAAATAGATATTTTAGAGAAATACTTTTTGGAAAAATGATATTACTAATAAACAAGCAGAAGCATATAGGTATAAAAAGACATACCTTGGCTTCACTTAGCGAAAAAGGTGAGATTGAGAGAGTTAAGAAATGGTGTATATAGAAAAAGAATGCATTAGATGATGATTTTTCTGTAATATCACTTAATAATAAGCAAGTGGTATTTTCTTTCCATACAGCCTTTGTATCTTCTCGGTTTTAATGACAGAACACCTAATATTTTTCATATCAGTGTACCCTCAGGGGATATAATGTAAAGCATATAAAAACGGAAATGCTCACACATAAAAGGTACATTATGTAAAGAGAGATTTGCTCTATGTGGAGCTAGTGAGATAAAAACTCCTCTTGGTTCTGCAAGTAAAATGTTATAATATGGAAAGATGTATTCTACGATATTGTTTCAGAAAGGAAGTCTGTTGATAAGCAGATATTTACAGATGCAATTATTGGATACTTCAAGAGCAGAGATAAGAATATCAGAAATCTTATTAAATATAGTAAACTCTTGGCATTGAAGACGAAATCAGAAAATATATGGAGGTTTTATAGATGACAAGTTCGGAAAAATATGAAGGTCGATATCACAACTGGAGATGTTATAACACCAAAAGAAATAGAATATTTATATCCGTGTATGTTTCGAGAGGAAAATATTAGAGTTTTGGCATACCTTGAGACAATATTGGTTGGTCCTATGTCAAGATTTAGTACAAATTAAAATGAGAGGTTCTACCGGCTAAGATGCCGGAAGAACACGTGCCTTATTATATAGCTTTTTCAAACTCGTCAGGAGACATATAATCACAATGACTATGAATCCTTACTCGTGTTATAAAAGGCTTCAATGTACTCAAATACAAGCCTATATGCGTGGCTGTAGTTTTGAATATTGAATCTGTTTAGCCATTCTCTTTTAATCAATGAATGAAATGATTCAATGCACGCATTATCATATGGATAGGCACAACGAGAATAGCTTCGTTGCATAGTTTTTGGTGGCTTCACGCCAAGCATTTGATACATACTGGCTACCACGATCTGAATGTATTATTAAAGGTTGTTCGATATTACGATAAGCCTTTTGCTTTATTAATTGTGGCTACAACATTTGATACTTCCATAGTATCAGAAAAGAGTCCAGGCTATTATTTTTCCTGGCAAATAAGTCCATAACACAATTAAGGTAGACAAAGCCATTTTGAGTCCATATAAGTAATATCTGTGCACCATACGGCATTGGGGCGTTCCGGGTTAAATCGTTCATCAAGTATGTTTGTAAGTTCAGTACTAAAATCAGAGCCTCTGGTGGTGGTAGTAAAAGGCTTAATCCATTGGGCTTTAATACCCATTTCATGCATATATTTTCCTACAGTGCGCTCAGCAATAGTTTCACCTGACTTACGAAGTTCTTTGGTTATTTTAGGAGCACCATAGTTTTTGTTTTTGAAGCATCATAAATAAGCTGGATATTCTTCTTGATAGTTTCCTTCCTCTGAATAGTAGAAGATAGTTTTCTATTAAGAAAAGAACGATATCCAGATCGAGACACACCTAAAAATTTAAGCATTCCGGAAGTAGAGACACGGTGTCCGTTTACTTTAGCTGCCTCTACCTTTGCAGAAATCTCTGTATAGATAGCAATAGTTAGCTTTTCCCCAGAATGCTTATGGCTTTTTTTAGTACATCAAGAGCATCCTGAGCATCACAGAAGCTCACGTTTAAGGCGAGCTATTTCTTTTGCATCATCAGATTGATAGTTACCTGAGCCACGAACGGAATGTCACCGTCATTATTACGAAATTGACTTTCCCATTTGGCAAGTGTACTAACACCAATACCAAGATTCTTGGCACATTCAACTGAGTAAGATCAGGATGTTCATTTCGATAGTTGATAGCATCCAGCTTAAACTGTTTTGAGTGATGGTTTCTTTTTACTTGACATAATGAGTTCCTCCTAAGGGTTTATTATATAACAAATAAGGGAATATCTCATTTTTGTTTTTGTACTAATTATATTCTAACACCAGGTTGAAAAATATGATATTATTAAAAAGAAATATTTCACAACCAGGATGAGAGATTTTATGCATATATAATTTGTAATCTAGAGGAAATAATTTTGACATTTAAAACGAGCGATTATTTCAGCTGCAGAAGAAAGGATTTGTACGCCTGAAACAAAGCACTGGAGGTATTGTGGATATATAAAGAAGATAAAAGCTACATTGAAGCTATGGAAGGTATATATTTAGCGGAGATAATACTTTATGTTGGTAATTTGGATGAGATACCATAAAAGCCAGTTGAAGATATAGCAAATAATATTGACATAGCCTGATTTATACTAACCCAGAGACCCTTATGTCCCAAAATAACTTTGCTAATCAAGCGCTAGATTACGGCTTATACAATATGTCCTGCGCAGTATAAACATATAGTAGATTTAATTTAAAACTGTTGGATTCGGGTGATAAATGATAGGCGCTTATGACTTCGTGGGAGGTGCCATGAAAAGTTATTGTTGTGCACGGCATTCAAAAGTAAAATATATATGGAGTAAATGGTATACATCAGATGAATTTGATAAAGCATGCAGAATACGATGCTATATAGAATATGCTGAGCAAAATATCACAGAAGATTGATTGCATATTTATGTAAAGCACATTATCTAGTAAGGAGAGCTGCTATAAAGTATATTTGAGTAAAGTTGATCTTATAGACAAACAGTATTGATAAGATGAAGTGCCTTTGGATCCACTGATTCAAGGGTGAGTTTCCGTTGTGGTTTGGAGACTTTACAGGACGTCTTCAGTGGTTTTAAATATTGCAAGACAGATTGAAGGAGATTTAATACTCAAGGAACGATGCACCAAAAGTTTTGTAAATATGCTTTGTAAAGATGGAGAAAATGCTACAGGTTGCCCTTTTATGGATTTTATGTATGCTACTGCTGAAATGTGTTTAAAGAGGCAGAGCTTTGGGTATGATAAGTCCTATGTATATTATAAAATGGGAGTTATGCTGTGAGCTGAGAAATGTTAGTGTATGTCTTATCCGACATATAATGTCCTGTGCATATTGTTTTAACTATGATGGGCAAATAAGTGTTTACCAAAAACAGAGACAGGTGGCGAAATTTGCTCACACAAAACTAGATTCAAAACATGAGATTATTAGGAAGTTTTCGCCTATGAAACAGATGAATGCCTTATTGCGAGGTGTTGTTTATTGTGGCAACAGTGCAGTATTTGGTGCTGCAATCCTTCAGATTTTAGCTCCGGAATGTATGTGGAAGATCTGCTGCATATGGTGTGCAAAAGGATGTGCCAGAAGAAGTGGTTTTTGGAATATTGCTGTTTTGGGTGCATGTGATTACGGCCTATAGGCATTATGTGGATTTATCTGAAATCAATTTTATAACTCTTATTCTTGGAGAATTGGTATTGGAACGAACCATTTCGTGCATTATCTACAGATGCAGGAAATTTGTAAATTTGCTTTGGTGCTGTGGAAAAGTATCTTCTCGTTATTGGTTTGGATTATCGGATGGCGAATAGAAGAAAAACAAGCTTTATAAGGATCAAGTCAATTCCTTTAAAATGATGCTGAAGAAAAAGTAGTATAGGAGGGTTCAGGTTGAATACAAAAGAATTTTGCACATTTTAGTATAATCGAATGTATATAAAAATGGAATGGTGGAAATTTGGCGAGTAGGAATATGTCAATGTTGTGAGAAAAAGACAAATGCATATATACGAGTATTTGTAATAGAGGATGCTGATTGCATATGTATGAACTGTGTATCTTCTGGAAAAAGCAGCACATAAGTTCAATGGAACATATATACAAGATGCAGATTGGATTGACAATCCCATTGCGACAGAAGAATTATACAAACAAACGCCAGGATATATTAGCTGGCAGGGAGAGAATTGGGCTGCATGCTGGCAGTGATTGCTGAATATATTGGAACAGTTGGAACAAAAGAGCTAGAAGAGCTAGGCATTGCAGAGCAATTGTTTGATGAAGATGGTTCATTTGAAGGCTATGATAATGCACGGCAATATCTAGTAAAAAGACGGCAGTTTTGTGGCTATTGTTCAGTGTTTTCATTGTGGTAAAGTATCATCTTCGTGTTGATGCCGATTAGTTATTATGGATAAAAACAGAGTACTCTTGTTGAAAAATGGGATTATAAAGGTAACGATATCAACAACATTTTAGAATAAAAAGTATTTTACGCAGAAATAGAAAGGTGAATTATGACAGGTGAATTAAAAATAAGATCGACGGATTATGGGAAATATTCTGGACAGGAGGTATTACAAATCCTCTCGAAGTTGTGAGCAGATGACCTGTTGATGTTTATCGAGGATATTGACAGTGCAGACAATATAAGAGCAAAGAAGCAGCTCATGCTGGGCTTTTTCAGAGCATTTTTGACGGTGAGTAGAGATGGGGGCGCAAAGTAGAAGGCGAACAGTTGAAATGGTCTGTTTTCACGATTTTCCTGCACAAAGAATGCATAACATAATGCAGGAATGGGATATTTCCTTTTTATAAAGAATCTTCATGGTGATACAGTGCATACAGTAAATACATGAAGATGCTATATTCAAAAGTGAATACACCTTTAATGCTTTCAAAAATAGTTGATGCTATGGATGAAATCTACGCTATGATGGACAAGGTACAAAAAGTACGGATGTCAGGAGGAGATGTATACAGTATTTGCTTTCAAAAATTGCAGCAGTCAGGTGTAAACGGTCAGTTTAGAACACCAAGGCATATTATCAGAATGATGGTTGAGATGATGGATCCACAGCCGAATGATACAATATGTGATCCGGCATGCGGCACATCAGGATTTCTGGTTTATCAGTGGTGAATACTAAAGGAAAAACTACAAAAAAGAAGTACTTATGGACAGGGAAAACAAAGAGCATTTTATGAACAATATGTTCTATGGATTTGATACAGACGGAACAATGCTTCGTATAGGAGCTATGAATATGATGACACATGGCATTGAGAATCCCTGCATAGAGTACAGAGACAGTCTATCAGATCAAAATCCGGATAAGGACAAATATTCACTTATACGCAAATCCACCATTTAAGGGCAGTTTGGATGCGGAAATAGTATCGACAGATCTCCTAAAAATATGTAAGACGAAACAGAGCTTTTTGTTCTTGGCCTCTTTATAAGAATGCTGAAAATAGGAGGAAGATGTGCCTGCATAGTACCTGACGGTGTACTTTTCGGTTCTTCCAATGCTCATAAAGCCATCAGAAAAGAACTGGTTGAAAACCAAAAACTTGAGGCAGTAATATCAATGCCATCAGGAGTATTTAAGCCATATGCAGGAGTGTCTACAGGTACACTTATTTTTACAAAGACCAACCATGGTGGAACAGATAATGTATGGTTCTATGATATGACAGCGGACGGTGAAGTCTGGATGATAAGAGAACACCGATAGCAGATATTGATATACCTGATATTATAGCTCGCTTCAAGAAGCCTTGATGATGAAAAAGACAGAAAGCGAACAGATAAGTCATTTATGAATGCCGAAGAGTGAAATCATGAAAGAAAAGATTCATGACTTATCCATCAATAAACTGCAAAGTGGGTATGTTCTGTGGAATATCCGCTAACATCAGGATACGGATGAAATATGAGAGCGATTGAATGAGCAGATAATGGAAAGAGTACAGAGTGTTGAGAGAGGGTGTTGAAAGGACCTCTAAATTGAGGTTTGGTGAGGATCTTGAATGAAATATAGATTTCTGTGTGAAAGTAAAGTTTGCAAATGATTAGACTAGCAGCTGTAGAAAAATACCTAAGAGACATGTATCTGGAATGTAAGGCATTGCTTCAAATGGATATCAATGCAGACTATAACTGGTTCGGATATACGTATGTGTGATAGATGAGCTTTGTTTGAAGATGTCGCGAGTTTGTGGAAAGTGGTGATCATACTAGGATTCCTGCTAAATACTGTTGTTATGAGCCGTAAATCTTGAGGGCGGTGGAGGTAAAACTTTTAAAGTCAAACAAAGATTGTGAAAGATAGCACTCGAATGATAGCTATTATGGCATTGATGAATACCAAACATATCTGATACTGGTTCTTAGACATATATTGTATGGCTTAAAGAGATTAGATTGGAATGATGGAGAGTAATAGAGGCTGTGTCTGGGACAAACTCTTATCTGAAAAGCTACTTTGTGTCAAAGTGAAGTAGATATGGATACTAGTAAGAGCAGAGATTATGCTGGAGTGATGAGTTCTATGTAAAATGTCAGCTATTAAAAGTGAGCAGTTACGATACTAGGGTATTTCCAGCTCCGATTTGTCCAGAGATGTTTTGAGGATATAAAGAAGCCAATCCATATGGTTTCGATGGCGCTTAGGATACATGTACTGTAATAACGGAGGCTGCTCCTTCACGTTCTGTTCCAGAATACTATGGTGATAGCGTTGAATGGATAAAACGGACAATATATCGTTTCTGGGCAGTTGAGCCTTATGCCTGAAACGTGCCCTTTGTCTGATGAAGGCGCATAAGGTGGGAGAACTGTGAGAAAAGTGCAATACTTATGGCTTGCATTGCAGGAAGTGTAGAGCATAGGAAGGGTTTGCGTAACAGATAGAAAAAGTTGCTCAGCCAGCAGATAGAAAGCACTAGTGTGCCGGAAGATTGTGACACGTTGTTCCTGTATGCCATGTCGCTATCATGTCTTGTCGAAGAAATCAGCTTATGGCGTAGAAGGCATATTATCAAAATCAAAACTCGAAGGCAAAAATTCATTGTTCCGTCTGTGAAACACAGCAAAGAGCAGTTTGTACCCTTCGTAGCGAGTCAACAAATCAAAGTTGAAGTGAAAAAGGCTCTGGATGAGGCACAGTTGTTGTTGATGAGTCTCATGCAAAAAGTGTTTTGGATAGTGATAATGTTATTTTCAACAGCAGTATAAATTGAATATAGATAGACATTTGGTTGGTGCAGGGATGATGGTATATAAGGAGTATACTATCATGGAAAGAGAAAAATTGTAATCATATTAAATGAAATGTCAGGTATTTATCTATTTCACAAATAGAAAAAGCTTCAGGAGGTTATCTTGAAAGCTTTTTCTGATTGTCGAGCTACTAAGCAGGATATATCGAATGAAGACTTTTTGAAACTGTTTTTAGATGCAAAAGAAGTGGAAGAGGATGTTCTGAAAGGACTATACAATATTACAAGGTAACGATAGAACATTTTCTAAAAATAAAAATACATCAGTGAAGAGTGACTACAGAGAAATGAGAGTATCTCTCTGATTATCAAAAAGATAAATAATTGCAGTAATACTACTATTGACAATATAAGACGAAATATTTCCAGCTTCTTTTCATGGCTGAAGAAGAAGACTATATTCTAAAAAGGTCCAATGAAGCGTATTCATAAAGATAAGGACGAAGACCGTAGTAAAGAATGTTATTTCAGATGAGGTATAGAAAGACTTAGAGATAATTGTGCATCAAAAAGAGACAAGGCGATAATTGATTTACTGTATTCTACAGGGGATAGAGTGGGAGAGCTTGTGAAATCTAAATATCAATGATATAGACTTTGGAGGGGCGTGAGTGTGTGGTTTATGGCAAGAAATAAAGAGAGAAAAAGTATATTTTGATGCCAAAGCAAAGGTACACCTTATTGATTACATTGAAAGTAGAGATGATAATGAGGCTCTTTTTGTAACTTTGGATGCACCACATGATAGATTGAAAATAAGTGGAGTCGAAATTAGATTGAGGGAGCTTGGTGAAAAACTGAATCTTGAAAAATTCATCCCACATAAAGTTTCGTAGGAGTATGGCGACTAGGGCGATGAGATAAGGGGAATGCCGATAGAACAAGTGCAAAAGATACTTGGTCATTCTCAAATAGATACTACAATGCAATATGCCATGGTAAACCAAAATAATGTAAAGAATTCACATCAGAGTATATTGCCTGATTTTTAGCAACTTGAGGGTTTGGTGAAGGCCAGATGAAATATAGAATTTCAAAAGAAATATTTGATTTGCAAATGGGAAAGACACCAGCTAGAAATAATGATACATATTGGAATACTAAGGATTATAAATGGATATCAACCAGGCACAAAACTAGTTCGGATAGTATATAATGTCAAAAGAACATGTTCAAAATTGGCAGTTTTGGAAAGTGGTATAAAACTGATTCATACTATGACTGTTGTTATGAGCTTTAAGCTTTTCTTGAGGCAATTGATGTAAAAACATATGTATAGTCGAAGATGGCATTTTGCTTATCAGATATCATGGTAGCTTCAAATATATTTATTAATTTAGCTAAAGCATTGGAATGATGGAAGTAATAGGCTGTAATGGGACAAACTCTTAATAAAAGCTCTTTGTCCAGAAAGTGATGAATATTCATACTATACAAAGAGCAGAGAGTTGTAGAATTGATGAGTTCTAGAAAATGTCATCTATAAAAGAAGTGACAGTTAAGTGACTGAAGATATTTCAAAAGCTCGATTTGTTGAACTCTTTGGGGATCCTTAAATAATACCATAAAGGGTGGATGGAACTGACGACTAGGAGCATATTGTGTAATTAATCTAAAAGACTCCTAGACAGTAGGTTAGAAGAGGATTATGAGATTTCGTTTATACCGATAGCATCGGCTATCGTCAATGGAGAGATTTTTAAGCTTAGAAGGATGAGTTTTGCAGAAGCTAAAAATGGATTCACTTATTTTGTGAAGGTGATGTTTTTGTTTGCATCACACCATGTATGGAAAATGGAAAGAAGGTGCTGTTGCGGTAGGGTTAACAAATGGCATAGGGTTTGGTTCGACCGATTTCATGTTTTGAGGCCAATTAAAGAAAAAGTAATTCATACTGGTTTATGCACTTACTAGTTTTGAACTTTTTGAAAAGAAACTGATATGACTGGAGTGCTGGTCAAAAAAGAGTTCCAGCAAGTTTTCTTGAGAATATAAAGATATCAGTTCATACATAAGTCTACAGGATGAGTTGAAAAGTTGTTAATTGATCAACAAATCAAAAGTTGTCTCCCAACATACAACCTCAAATCCATATATACAAAAACCTCAACTTTGCTGTAAAATGGTTATAGTTAACGAGTTTTCTTAATATATAAAAGGGTTTTAGATAATAAAACTTTTAAGAATATCCCTATTTAGATGAAATATTCACTATTTTTACATTCACTATTTTAATATCATTTATGAAAACTATGGGGAGGTTGGCTATGGGCAACTTTGACTATTTGAAAAAGGAAAAGAGGTTTGCGGCCTTTTCTGATGTTGCTATTTCGACAGAAAAACTTTTATATGATCCAGGACTATGTGTGGTAAATTGCCGTAGAGCTATGGAATTTGCTATCAAATGGATGTATTCGGTAGATGCTTCATTGACTAAACCATATCAGGACAATCTGGTTGGTTTGATGAACACAGAAGAATTCAGAAATATTATTGATGAAAATCTATTGAAGCGTATGAATTTTATACGCAAGATAGGTAATCAAGGTGCACATAATGCAAGGAAAATAACAGAGGAGCAGGCGATACTTTGTCTTGAGAATCTGCATATATTCTTTGATTTTTTGAGCTATTGTTATGCGGATAATTATGTTGAACAAAGATTTGATAAATCACTTCTGACAAAAAGAGGTTAAGCCGCCAAAAGACAGGGAAATTTCCGATATCGATTTAGATAAGTTGATCGCAGAGAATGCATCACTTAAGGCTTTACTTACAGAGCAGAGAAAAGAAAAAATTCAAAGCTATGTTGAAAAGCCATTGGAGCTTTCAGAGTATTCAACAAGAAAAATATATATTGACACTATGCTTGCAGATGCAGGATGGAGGGAAGGTTCTGATTGGTTAAATGAGGTAAAGATAAAGGGAGTACCTACAGATTCGGGCAATGGATTTGCAGACTATGTGCTCTATGATGATGCTCACAGACCACTTGCAATCGTAGAGGCCAAGCGTACATGTATGGATGTTGTATCTGGAAGAAGGCAGGCAAACAACTATGCTGATGCGATTGAGAAAGAAAGTGGAAGGCGACCTTGTGTTTTTCTTACCAATGGATTTGATACCAGAATAATCGATGGCGAATATCCTGAAAGAAAGGTAGCAAGTGTATATTCAAAAGAAGACTTAGAAAGATGTTTAATCTAAGAAAAATGAAAACATCTCTTGAAAATGTCGTTGTAGATAAGAATATTGCGGGTCGATACTATCAGGAGGCGGCGATCAAGGCAGTATGTGATGCTTTTGATAAAAAACATCGCAGGAAGGCATTACTTGTGATGGCGACAGGTTCAGGAAAGACAAGAACGGTAATCGAGTTGTGTCATGTATTTCTTGATGCTGGATGGGTCAAGAATATCTTGTTCCTTGCTGACAGAACTTCTTTGGTAATTCAGGCAAAGAGAGCATTTAGAAATAATTATCCAGATTTATCGGTAACCAATCTTTGTGAAGAAAAGGATAATTATAATGCTCATTGTGTATTTTCAACCTATCAGACTATGATGAATTGCATAGATTCTGTGAAGGAAGAGGACAGAAAAATATTTACATGTGGACATTTTGACCTTGTGATATGTGATGAAGCACATAGATCTATCTATAATAAGTACAAGAATATTTTTACCTATTTTGATGCTCCTCTTGTGGGGCTTACAGCTACGCCAAAGGATGATATTGATAAAAATACCTACGAAAGATTTGATCTGGAACAGGGAGTTCCAACCTATGGGTATGAGCTTTCACAGGCTGTAAAGGATGGATATTTGGTTGATTTTTTATCTGTTGAAACGAAGCTTAAGTTTATTGAGGAAGGAATTGTATATGAAGAGCTGTCAGATGAAGATAAGAACATATATGAAAATACTTTCGAGACAGAGGACGGTGGTATACCTGAGTCAATAAGTTCATCTGCGCTGAATAAATGGATATTCAACGCCGATACTATTCGCAAAGTGCTTGATACATTTATGAAAAATGGAATCAAAATAGATTACGGACAAAAGATTGGAAAGAGCATTATTTTTGCAAAGAACCATGCACATGCGGAGAAGATCTTAGAGATTTTTAATAAGGAGTATCCACATTTAAATGGCTATGCACAGGTCATTGATAATAGGATTAAGTTTGCACAGAGTATTATAGATGATTTTTCAGATGCAAAGAAGTTGCCACAGATAGCTATTTCTGTAGACATGTTGGATACAGGTATTGATGTGCCTGAGGTTGTCAATCTTGTTTTCTTTAAGAAGGTAATGAGTTATGCAAAGTTTTGGCAGATGATAGGGCGTGGCACAAGACTGTGTCCGGGTCTCATTGACGGCGTAGATAAGTCTAAATTTTATATCTTTGATTTTTGCGGAAACTTTGATTTCTTTAGAATCCATAAGGATCAGGGGAAAACTGTTGCCAATGATATTCCAATACAGACGGCCATCTTTAATTTGAAGTTTGAGATAGCATATAGATTGCAGGATTTAGACTATCAGAGTGATGAGCTGAGAGCATTTAGAAAAAGACTTGTTGAAGAGATGGTGGCCAAGGTATCAGAGCTTTCAAGGGATAGCTTTGATGTAAAGCAGCATTTAAAATTTGTGGAAGTATATTCTACGGAGGAAGGCTATAAGGCACTTACATTTGAAGATACGATGCTGATAAGAGAAGAACTTTCACCTCTTATTTTACCTGAAGATGATGAAATCAGTGCAGTGCGTTTCGATGCACTGATGTATGGCATTTGAGCTTGCATGTCTTGCAGGTAAATCGTATAAGAGGTTTGTTGGTGACTTAAAGAAGAATGTAAAAAGCCTTGCAAGTCTTGCGAATATTACAGAAATAAATGAGCAGGCAAATCTTATCGAAGATATTTTACATACAGATTATATAAAGAGCTGTGGAGTCAATGAGTTTGAGATAATGAGAAAAAAACTCCGTGGACTGATGAAGTATATCCCAAGGGAGGTATTCAATATGATACCAACTTCACAGATGACATTATTTCTATGGAGTGGAATGAGTCAGAACTGGAAAGTGATTCATTGAAAAATTATCGTGCAAAGGCTGAATATTATATCAGAGAGCATATGGATAATGAGGCAATAAAAAAGCTGAAATCAAATATTCCACTGAATAAAGAAGATATCAAGGAGCTTGAAAAAAGTGCTTTGGTCAGAGCTTGGAACGAAAGAGGAGTATGAGCAGGAATATGGGCAAAAAGCCTCTTGGCGAGCTGGTGAGAGAAATCGTCGGTCTTGATATGAATGCTGCAAAGGAAGCGTTTTTCAGCATATCTTGAGAACAGTAACCTTGACAGCAGACAGATTTATTTTGTAAACCAAATTGTAGAGTATATCGTTCGCAATGGCGTGATGAAAGATTTATCCATACTACAGGAAGCACCATTTACAGACCAAGGAAGTATAGTAGAAATATTTACAGACTTAGGGTGTATGGGCAAATATCAAAAGTATTATTGATCGCATTAATGAGAATGCTGCTGCGTAGTAATAGAAGTTCTCAGTACAGAGTAAAAGAGAATATCACTATAATATTTTTTTGTGAGGTTGCATGATGAGAAAGATACTGATTGTTATAGATATGCAAAATGATTTTTATCGACGGGAGTCTTGGTACTAAGGAGGCCGTGGGTATTGTCGAAGCGGTTAGGGACAAAAAAATCTTAGGGATACGATAAAAAAAGATAGATTTGCAACGATGGACACACATAAGGAAAATTATCTTAATACACAGGAAGGCAAAAAAATCTTCCAGTATCACATTGTATAGAAAAATACAGTAGGTTGGGAGTTGAATGAAAAAATAGCTCCACTTATCGATCCTAAGAATATCTTTAAAAAGCCTACCTTTGGAAGTGTAGATCTGGCTAATAAGATCGCAGAGATAGCCAAAAAAGAAGAGATAGAAATAGAGTTAGTCGGACTTTGTACAGATATATGTGTGGTTTCCAATGCTTTGCTGTTGAAGGCATTTTTGCCTGAGACAAGGATAAAGTGTAGATGCTGCTTGCTGTGCAGGTGTGACTATAGAAAAACATAATGCTGCACTTGAAACTCTAAGAAGTTGCCAGATCGATGTAGAATAATATATCTAAGCTCTTTAAAACGCTGTGAGCAGTTTATCCCACCTACATAGTTGGGGGGATGAATTGTGATTCGCACAGCGTTTTTTGACTTTGTAAGGAGGTTGGAGACGCTCATGAGCATATACAATTGGATACAAAAAACGATCTTTGCCACATATAAAGAATGGCATATGAAAAGCCCCATATACGACAGGAATGGATTTCATATTGTCGGAATTGACAATTCGCTAAAAGCAATGCATGATGGATATATCACTTATACAGAGCTAATCCCTTCCTATGCAGTAAAGGGATGTACATCGATGAAAAGCCATCGTCAGGGAAAAAGTAAAGATCTTGTAGATTTATATTTGACAATAAAGGGCAAAAAATATGTTATTTCTGATTTAAGCTATGGCGATGTACTAAAGATAATGAGAGCATTTGTGAGAAAGGAAGTTCTTCCCGATGAAAAGACCTATACTGAAGTTATAGGAAATGATAATGAAATTGTAAAATCTGCTTTTGAGGAATTGTCGAAGATTCTGCTTGCAGATTCCAAAACAACGCAAAAATTCCTAAAAAAGCACAAGCATGAAAGCATGGAAGACATGGATCATGTATGGGAAGAACTTTGTGAGGAATTATTGAGGAAAGAAAAGGCGATAGAGCTTGATTGGAAAGAAAGAAAAGATGAGTTTATTTCTGCTGTAAATAAATTAAGTGCCAAATTAAATCTTGATGTAGATGAGAAAATACTGAGTGACAAAGAAGACATCCCAAGATGGGGGAAGGCGATCAATGCACAGTGGGATGGTTATGTTTTGTCTGAAATGGATATGGAGAGTGACAGTTATGTGTTACTGATACTTAGCGAGGAAAATTTTGTGAGAGCAAAAAAACTGGCTAAGGTGACTTTGCATAGAATAGCAGCGATTGAAGAGATGTAAAAATAGGGATGGTAGTATCATTCAAAATCATGTGATAATCATGTGATAAGATTCACTAAACCATAATGATATGGACTGAGGCAAGTGAGAAAAAATAGTACCTGCCTCAGCAGAGGATGAGATTATTTTAACTTATCTTTAAAAATTTCTAGAATAGTTTTTTCTGTTCCAACCATACCTGGAGAGGCAATGAGCCCCATATTGCGCATGGTGTCTTCGGGTGTCTTTCCGTTGATGCCATGTACTTTGTCAATGTGGATGCCCTTCATGGCAAATTCCACAGATCTAAATGCTGCATCACAGGCGGCTATGCCTTTCATCGTGCAGCCCTGGTTGCCACCGTCACAGATCATGCCCGTGATGGAGGAAGCCATGTTGTTGAGGGTATACTCCATTTGTTTTATCGTTCCGCCCTTTAGATAGACTAAGCCACAGGCCATGCCAGAGCCTGCAGCGATGGCACATCCGCAGAATGCGGAAAGCCGTCCAGAATATTCTTTTGATGTGAGTTGCAGATCAGATAGCTCAACATCGTTGCCCGATGAGAATTTCTTCACTTAAATCATTGACCTTGAAAACGCCATAGAGTGGCATGGTGGCAATGATGCCGTGGGCTCCAGAGCCAGTAATACTCATGGCAGGTTTGTCAAGACCGATGACACGAGCTTCGATTGCTGCGTTGCAGAGTAAGGATGCGGTCATTTGCTCGTCTTTGGATATGACTTTGCCGTCGTTCATGGCTAGCAATTGTCTTGAAAAAGCTCGTACGAGGGTTGTTGATGGCCTCTTCAAATAGTTCTAAGTTGACCTTATAGGCATCTCCTACAAATGCGATTTCTTCTAGTGGAACAGTGTTTACATAGTCTAAGATCTCAGCAAGAGTATATTGATGTAGGGAATGAATTTTTTCTGTGTCTGTTTCGGTGGCCTCTGTGCCATCCGTTGCACACTCGTCCTTTTTCTCAAGGATGGTCTCTCCATTTACTACGATCTTTGTGATATTTGTGTGCTTGTCACGGATAGTAAGAATGACTTTGCTTTCGGTCGTCTTTAATGTTACTTCCATAAAGATACGGCTGGTGATGCCACTTAGTTCTACAGTGATTTTCTCTTCATCAATAAGTTTTTGTGCAGTGATATTATCAGAGGGAGTGATGTCGGCAAGGGATTCTAAGCCCTTATCGGGATTACCAGCAACATATCCTAAGGCAGCTGCGAAAACATTGCCGACCTCTGTGGAATTTGGGATGCCACAGGTAAAGGCATTTTTATACATCCCACTGTTCATGGCAACATTTAGATGGAGGAGCTCGCCCTTCCCATAAGATTTTGCCTTTGCGACACAGAAGGCAATGGCCCCTGGTTCTGTGACACCCAGTGCCAAAACCATATCTTTTTTGATTAGTGTTGTTAATTCGTGCATCGTATTCCTCCTTCAGTTTTATTTTGATTATACCATTAAAGGTCAAAAAGGGATGGGTTTAGCTGAAGTTGGAAAGGAACTGAAAAGAAATGAGGTAGATTTTATGCAAGAAAGTGAGGGGTAAGCCGTAAACCGGCGCACTTAAATAAGCGCTGTCTTAAGTAGGCAGCTTATTTGAGGATATAGATTTAGTAGATTGATCAAGAAACTGAAGGTTCATCAGGAGGAAGCGATCCCTTCCTTTTGCTAAAAGTTTTTGGCTTGCTTGATAGCCCGCCTTCTGTTTTTCAGCTAAAGGTGCAGGCATATCGATTTTGTAAAGATCGCTTGGATTCCATACCTCTCCGGTAGACAGCATCAGTAGATAGCTATAAGAATCATACAGGCAATAGCAATAACAGCTCTTTTCTTGCCACGGCGTTTACACAAAAGTGATTCATATTTCGTGTAGTAAAGGAGATTTGTCAGATTTCACGGCTGCATGAGCACACTGTACTAATGCAGGTTTGAGGTGAGACTCTCGGCACGGTAATACGGATGATTTCTTCTTACGGTAGATTCATTGTTGCTGGGGTAAGACCTGCCCAACAACATAAGCGTTTAGAATTACAAAACTGAGACATATCAATACCAATTTCGGAGTGATATGAGTATGCACTATCGTTTGACACCCGAATGGTAGTTAGTAACCGGATAGCTTTTATCGCAATCAGGATCGGAAGAAATCAGATTCAATCTGTTTATCTATATCATGAATTTCAGCTGTCATATAATCCATATGTGCGCGAATTAGGCGCATACGATATTTCTGGGCATCAGTCATCTGATATCCTTCGATAGATTCAATCACAGCGTCTTCTTTGGATTTGAGGCTCTTAAGAAGTTTTGAAGCGATTTCTTCATGGTTAATCGTAGTACCTGATTGTTCAAGCAGATAATCGATAATGGATGAGGATGACTTCCCAAAGATATCGGATACAACAGAATCTAATGCGATATTACAAACAGTAAGGCATTCTGATATCTATTCTTTTCACTTGAACGGCAAGAAACAAGCATAACAATATCTATGTATTCTCTAAGAATACGGATCAACCTACAAGGAATGTAGCTGCTTTTCACAAGTCCCAGTCGGAATAAGTCTCCAATCCATTTAGAATCTTTTGTATCGTCCTTGTTACCCTTAACAGCTTTAACCCATTTGGGATTAGCAATGGTAACGTTGATTTGATCTTCGAGAAGATTAAAGACAGGAACCCAGTATTTACCTGTGGATTCCACTTTCTGACATCATGGCATTCATTTCAAAGCCACGATTTAAAAGTCTAAAATAGAATTGTTGAAGGTGAAAGAATCGCTTCTTTTTGATAAGAAGGTTCAATACCGGCGGTAGTTTTGCAGTGATTGTGGCAACAAGAAAAAGATTTGTGATTTATCGACACCACAACAGGTTTGATAAGTAACTTTCATAGTGTAACTCCTCGCATAAAGATAAGAAGCCATTGACTGAACTGCCACAGACTAAAACAAAGAGCTTTAACAATTCTTGAGTGTACGGATTCATGATACCCATTATTTTGTGTGTGAAAAAGACAGAACTTACACTGATTTTTATGTCTAAAACAGAAAAAGGTTTTTACAACTTTACCTCCCAGTGCTTTTGTAGTATAGCTATCGTTATATATTTTAAATCACGAGAGTTGAGATGTAAAAACACTTTCATTACTATTTAATGCCTTGACTT
>BNJU01005026.1_pt1 | contig 25310 bp, 28 predicted proteins | sample 8539281 | NCBI WGS metagenome assembly BNJU01 (sample SAMD00202456, study PRJDB9452) | human saliva metagenome | isolation source: human saliva | place: Japan
GCCAATTTTCTTGGTCTTCTTTTAAAGCGTTTGAGGAGAGCAAGTCCTTCTGGTGTGATGTAACCTTCTTCTTGGGCTAGGTGAATGAGCTCACTGTAGTTTGAAAGAGTCACTAGTTTGACACCAGCATCCGCAAAGTTCTTATCTGCTTTTGGTAATTGATAGCTAAAAATTGCTACGACACCAAGCACATCTGCTCCTTCACGTTTCGCAGCTGCTACAGCTTCAAGAACCGAACCCCCAGTTGAAATCAAATCTTCAACAACGACCATTTTTTGACCTTGAGCTACACGGCCTTCGATTTGGTTTCCTGCTCCGTGGTCTTTTGGTTTGCTACGGATATAAGCAAATGGCAGATTCATCTTATCAGCGATGATAGCACCATGTGGGATACCTGCAGTCGCTGTTCCTGCAATCACTTCTACCTCTGGGAATTCTGCCTTGATGGTTTCCACAAAACCATTCTCAATCAAAGTTCGAGTTTCTGGGTAGGCAAGCGTCACACGGTTGTCCGTATAAATTGGTGACTTGATTCCTGATGCCCAAGTGAAGGGCTCTTCTGGTTTGAGGTAAACGGCTTGAATTTTCAATAGATGGCTAGCAATGTCTTTAGCAAGTGTCATGGGATTCTCCTTTGTATTTTATACTTTATTCTTATTTCCAGTCTTGTGTCCATTCATCCTTGATAGCATGATAAGCTACTACTGGATCAGTGGCTTGAGTGATTGGGCGTCCGACAACAATATAGTCACTACCAATTTGATAGGCATCTGCAGGTGTCATAACTCGTTTTTGATCTCCTACTGCAGCGCCTGATGGACGAATTCCGGGTGTCAGGCAAATAAAGTCTGGACTGGTAGCTTCTTTGATGAGCTTCACTTCCTGAGCTGAACAAACCACACCATCTAATCCCGCTTCAGCGGTTTTCTTAGCATAATGAATGACCGATTCTTGAAGACTGGTTTGAATATTTTGAAACTCTCTCATTTGTTCCTCAGAGGTTGAAGTTAACTGAGTGACAGCAATCAATTTGGCTTCTTTCCCAAGGCCTTCACGCGCAGCCTTCATCATCTCAACGCCACCTGCTGCATGAACATTGGTCATATCAACGCCCAGATGAGACAAGACCTTCATGGCTGATTTGACCGTATTTGGAATATCATGGAGTTTTAAATCTAAAAAGACACTATGCCCCAAATCTTTCAGATAAGATACAATCTCAGGTCCTGTAGCATAATAGAGTTCCATACCTACCTTTAGATAGAGGCTCTCTCCTGCTGGAAAAAGAGCTAAAAATTGCTTGACTGCCTCAAAACTTGGAAAATCAAGAGCAATAACTGGACGAGCTTCACGCATACTTTTCTCCTTTTACCTTTGTGAGCTAGAGAGCATGAAAAAAGGAACCTGCCTACAGCAAGGTTCCACGAAAAATGGGTAGTCTCCACCCTTTCACCGTCTAACCTTAGCTGCCTCTCTGGACTGCTTTAAAGGTTTTTTACTATTCTATTATTTAAAGCGGTACTTGTCAAGTAAAAACCAGTAACTGAACGAAATCATCTGAAACTTAGCGACTCTGTGTTGTTTGAGTCGTCTGTGTTGTTTGATCTTGATTTCCTTGCTCAGCTTGTTTTTTCTTCTCTTCTTCCTGCTTCTTCTTTTCCTCTTCTTTGGCTTTGACTCTTTCGTCATCCAGAGCCTTATCCACTAGACTATAGCTATAGATACCGACCTCCATGTCAATACCACTAGGAACTGTCAACTGTGGTTTTATCTTACTATAGTATGGTAATTTCTTCCCTAGTTCTGATAATGGCACCAAAATCTCGTCTGTATCATACATGGTAATCTTTAGAAGGTCACTAGTTACCTTACTTGGTGCAAGTTCAATCTTCTCAATCTCTTGCTTAATTTCTGGACTAACTTCATTTAGCTGAGAAATCAATGTTTTTATCTGTTCCTCATCGTTAAAACAAAAACAGATATGTATTTTCTCAGGTAAACTATCAGCATTAACAGCTGTTGATTCAATACTTCCACTAGATAAGATTGGATAATAGCTATCTCCAGAAACAGAGTAGGCTACAATCTCAAATTCCTTCACTTCAATGGTGAAGTGAACTGGGAATTGATAAACTATCTTAGCAGATTCAATCCAGTGATTTGATTTGACCATTTCCGCATGCTTATCTTTTATTTAAGAGCAAGCTGATTGTATAGTCACTGTCACGAATGCCAGACGCTTCTTAACTTGGTCTGCACTTGTCTGAACAGTGCCCCGTAACCTCAATATGTTTCATTGTAGCTAGAGGGCTTAGAAGATAAATAGACAAGAATAAGATTATAAAACTTGGGACGAGGATTGTAACTGCTCGCCAGATATGGACAGAAGGAATAGGGAGGTTTTAGAGCTTTATTCTTGGTTTTTTTACCTTTTTCTCTTTCTTAACCTTTTCGTCAGCTTTTTCTTTCTCTACTTGATCCTGACTCTTAGAGTCTTCTTGAGGAGTTTTCTCCGAATCTTTCTCTTCATTTGAAGTCTCATCGCTAGTATCCGAATCCTTCTCTTCAGATTTTTCGGATTCTTCGTCCACTTCTTCAGAACTCGTAGATTTTTCTCTTCCGTTTTTTACTCAAATACTCGTGGTGTTGTTTTTGCCATTCTGACAATTCTTGAGCGCTTTCAGAAGACTCTGATACTTGTTCTTCTTTTTCACGAGCTTCTTCTTCAGCACGTTTCGCCTCTTCTTCAGCTTTTTTTTGAAGATATTCTTGATTTCGTTTTTGCCACTCTGACAATTCCTTGCCTTGAGTGTCCTGATTCTTTTTATCCTTTGACATCAATTTTCCTTATGATAAATCTTTTTTGAGTAGCTCATAAAAATCTGCCACAGATTTTAATTCCTGAGAATTCTTCATCTTGTTTTGGTAAATCTCTTTGTTTGTCAAGAGTTGATTTACTTTTTTTCTTCCAAAGTAGACAAGGTCAAGTCGCTCTCTTGCAACTCCTCAGCATAGCCTTTCTTCACAAAATAGGCTGCATTTTCAATCTGGTCTCCACGACTGGCTTCACGACCCAGTGGCACAATGACATGCAATTTAGCCATAGCAAGGAGTTCAAAAATCGTATTGGCACCACCACGAGTGATGACCACATCAGCCATATTCATGAGTGGTTGATAGAGTTCCGTCGCATAGTCAACACGGTAGAGGTTTGAACTTAGTTCATTTAAACTAGCATCACCTGTCAGGTTAATGATATTATAGCGACTAGTCAGCTCTTCCTTGTGGTCTGTTACTAATTGGTTAAAGACACGCGCCCCAGCAGAACCTCCAACAAATAGAAGAGTTGGTAACTTGTCGTTGAAAGAAGTTCGGATATCCACCATTTCTTCAGGTTCTTCCATAACTGGACCAGAAACCTTGGTCACAGCTCCTACATGTTCTACCTTAGTGAGACTAGACGCTTGCTCGAAAGTAGAGTACATCTTAGTCGCAAACTTATAGGCAATTTTATTGGCCAATCCCATAGAGAGATCAGACTCGTGGATGAAGACTGGTACTCTGCATACTCGCGCTGCGATAACAGGCGGAACAGATACAAATCCACCCTTAGAAAAGAGGGCTTGTGGACGAACTCGAAGCATGATAAAGAGCGATTGAAGAATTCCAAAAGCAACCTTAAAGACGTCAACCATATTTTGCCATGAGAAATATCGACGTAATTTCCCTGTTGCAATAGAATGGAAGGTGACATCTAAACCTGACTTGAGAATTTCGTGATGCTCAATCCCATTTTTATCACCAATATAGTGGACTTCCCAGCCATCTTCGATGAACTTAGGCATTAACAAAAGGTTGAGGGTAACGTGTCCAACCGTTCCCCCACCAGTAAATACTATTTTTTTCATATTATCCCTTTAACTCCGCTACAGTGTCGATGAAAAGATCTCCACGTACTTCAAAGTTAGCATACATATCCCAGCTCGCATTGGCAGGACTGAGGAGAACAACATCTCCCTCTTCCGCAAGTTCAGAAGCCTTGCGAGTTGCATCAGCAATATCTGTTGCATCCACATAAGCCACACCAGCTTTATCCGCTGCACGTTTGACACGTTCTGCAGATTGACCGAGGATGACCATTTTCTTAAGTCCAGTAATATCAGGAACCAATTCGTCAAACTCATTGCCACGGTCCAACCCACCAGCAATCAAGATAACCTTGCTATTATCAAATCCTGACAAGGCTTTTTGAGTTGCTAAGATATTGGTTGACTTACTATCGTTATAAAATTTAACGCCATTGATTTGGTCTACAAACTGGAGACGGTGTTTAACTCCACCAAAGGCTGACAAGGTTTCCTTGATGGTTTCATTATCAACGCCACGCAGTTTAGCAACGGCAATGGTTGCAAGAGCATTTTCCACATTGTGGCTACCTGGAACACCGATTTCATCAGCTGCCATGACTTTTTCACCACGGAAGTAGAGAAGACCATCTTCAAGATAAGCTCCGTCAACCTTTTCAAGTGTTGAGAATGGTACTACAGTCGCGTTTGTCTTTGTCGCAAGTTCTTTAGCTAATTTCTGGTTGAAGTTCAATACTAGGTAATCAGCTACTGTCATATTGCTTTGGATATTCCACTTGGCTGCCACATAGGCTTCAAAAGAACCGTGATAGTCAATATGTGTTGGCATCAGGTTGGTGATAACAGCAATTTCAGGATGGAATTCCTGGATTCCCATTAATTGGAAAGAAGAAAGTTCCATGACAAGGGTGTCCTTAGCTGTTGCAGTTTGAGCCACTTGACTAGCAGGATAACCGATGTTACCTGATAAGAGTCCATTTTGTCCTGCAGCAGTCAGAACTTCACCAATCATGGTTGTGGTCGTTGTCTTACCATTTGAACCAGTAATTCCAATAATGGGTGCATCCGAAATCAAGTAGGCCAACTCAACCTCTGTCAAAACTGGAATGCCTTTTTCTAGAGCTTTTTCAATCATAGGATTGCTATAAGGAATACCAGGGTTTTTCACCATGAGGGCAAAATCTTCATCCAACAATTCCAAGGGATGACTACCAGTTACAACCTTGATTCCATCTTCCAAGAGACTTTGTGCTGCTGGATTTTCCTCAAAAGGCTTGCCATCATTCACCGTTACAATGGCTCCCAACTTGTCCAAAAGACGAGCTGCAGACTCACCTGATTTGGCTAAACCTAGGACTAATACTTTCTTATTTTTCAAATTGATCAATTCGTTTCATATCTAGAACTCCATTTCTACTCTTACTATTTTACCATTTTTATGAAAATAAAAAAGCCACAAAGGGCTTTCTTATTTGTTTTTGTGTAAAAAAACTATTCTACCGACTTGAGGGCTTCTAACATATCCACCTTTCGGAGATAATGATTGACAAAAACTCCTAGGATGGTCAAAATGACACTGACAGCTAGAACTGGAATGAGATAAACTTCCCATCCAACCTTTGGTTGAAAACGGAAGGTACCGGGTGCAATCATCTGAATGAGAAATTGATGGAGATAAAAGCCTGATACCAATCCTACAATCATTCCAATTAGTGACAATAGGATAGTTTCCCGATAGATGTAAAGGGTCACTTCTTTGTTATGAAAACCAAGAACCTTGATGGTTGAGAGTTCCCGAATCCGTTCAGCAACATTGATATTGGTCAAATTATAAAGAATCACAATAGCTAGTAGCACCGATACCAGCACCAAAATCGCCATGGTATGATTCAGAGAATTAGCAAAACTTTCAAATAGCTGAATGGTGGAAGCGTTTTGAACGAGGCCACTGACAGCTACCTGGTCCATAAATTCTCCTGCGACTCTTTCAGTATTCCCTTCACTTTTATCCTTAAGTTGGACCAGATAGGTGTTCATCTTGGGAGCTTGACCATATATCTCCTCATAGGTCGCCTGATTCATATAAACAAAGTGACCTACATAGTGCTCAGTAATAGCACCTACTTTAAAGGTTTTCCCATCTATTGTAAAAGTTGTCACCAACAGAAACTCCAGCCAACTGAGCTAATTTATCTGTTAGGATGACTCCACCTGATAAGCTCAGTTTTTTCTCCCATTTTTTTCTAAATGGACAAAAAGGTTCCAGGTCATCCTTATCCGTTACCATGATGGTCACTGTCTGAACTCCAGCCTTGCCTGCATACTTTTCCTCAACCTGTTTGAAAGAAATTAAACGATAGTTTTTCAACTTCATCACTCTGCAATTTTTCTTCTAGCTTGGCCTTATCAGAATCTGAATCTCGAGAATTGACAGAGAGAATCATCTGATATTGTTGCAGATCTTTAAACTGTCTGTCAGCAACTCCAGCCACAGAAGATTGAATGCCAAGTCCTGCAAAAGAGGAGGGCTACTGAACCTGCAACCCCAAAAATGGTCATCAGCATGCGTTGTTTGTAACGGAAAATATTGCGGGCAGTTACCTTTTGGGTAAAGCTCAAATGAGACCAGATAAAGGTTATCCGCTCCAAGAGAATCTTTGAGCCCTTGACTGGTGGCTTGGGTAGTAATAATTGTGCTGCTTTCTTCATGCAATTCTCTGCGAGATACAAGGTAGGCAGGTAAAACGCTAGCTATTAAACTTAGTCCCAGAGCTAAACAACTATAGGTCCAGTAGAAAATGTCTGTTGATTCTCACCAACAATCATTCGCTCGGTGATGATATGTGAGATTGTGGGTGCTAGGACATAATGACCAATCAGAATTCCTAGAAGGGTGCCAAGAGTACCAGCAACCAGACCATAAATTACAAACTTAGCAATGATATCCTTGCTATGGTAGCCTAAAGCCTTAAAGATACCAGCATTGGTCCTTTCCTCGTCTACAAATCGTGTCATGGTGGTAAAGGTAACCATGTTGCGACGGCATAGAGAACAACTGGAAAAATATTCCCTACGGCACGAATACTCATGGCTGAGTTACTATACATGAGATAACCTTGACCAGTAGGAGAGCTTTTTCGATTGTAAACATGATAGGTTGGCTCTGTCAGAGCATTGACTTCATCCTGACTGGTCTGCCATTTAGCCTTCTCACTAGCAAAATCTGACTCAGCATGACTTAGTTTTTCCTTTTCTTGTTTCAATTGTTCTTTAGCTTCTTCTATCTGGCTCGAAACTTGGCTCTTTTGCGGTTCTGGAAGTTGGCTCACTTGATTTTCTTGAGCTTGTAAACGCGTTTCGATTTCTTGCAGGCGTTTCTTGCCAGCTGTCAAGTTGCTCTCTGCCTCGTCTAGTTGTTTCTTGCCCTCATCAAGGGACTCTTGGGCATCCTTCTTCATTTTCTCTAGCCGCGCTTGTCCATTATCAGCAACTAGTTCCTTTAAAGTCTCCTCTTCTTCCTCTAGCTTCTTTTCGTAATCACTAGAGAAAGGATTGACATCTGTTAGGCTAGCAAAACGCAGGCGGGCAATCGTGTAAACAGAGCTCTTAAAATTTTCTTCAGTTACAACACCATATGCTACTAAGTTCCCATTACCACTGGCTGAACTCCCCATATCTGATTTTTGAAAAGATATCTGGTGAGTGGACAAAGCCTGTGATGGTATAACTATCTCGCTTCAACTGAGAATCGATGCCCTTCTTTTGACTCAAATGAATAATTTGCCCAATCTGATAGCGATCTTTCCAAAAGTCCGCCAAGGCCAATTCATCTTCTTTTTCAGGCAAACGACCTTCCGTTACTTGAAATTTTGAAATCTTATCAGTATTTGAAAAGATTCGTATGGCATCTTCACTATTTGCCAGAGTCAAATCTGTCATATAACCAAACTCGACATCTGCTCCTGATAGAGTTTGCAATTCTGCCTGGTCTGCCTGATCAAGCCCATAATCTCCTATGGCGGTCACATCTGCCGCATTGGTATTTTTCAGAAAAGTCCAAGCTGTTCGCTCCATATTGGGACTGGCCACTTTGAGACCGACTAGGGCCAAAGAACCTAACATCATCAAAGTTAGAATGGATAAAAATCGCCCTTTTGAACCTGTGAAAGACTGGAGCAGGTCTTTCCAATATATCTTCCTTTTCATATCAGTACTCCAAATCATCAATATCCTGTGGTTGAGGATTGATAACAACGCTCTTAACACTGGCATCATGCATCTGAATCACCCGATCAGCTATAGGAGCTAGGGAAGCATTGTGGGTCACGATGACAACGGTAGCGCCCTTCTTACATGACATTTCTTGAAGAATCTTTAAAACCTGCTTACCAGTCTGGTAGTCCCAAAGCTCCCGTTGGCTCATCACAGAGGAGAATTTTGGGATTTTTAGACACAGCTCGAGCTATTGCTACCCGTTGTTGTTCTCCACCTGATAGCTGAGCTGGAAAATTATTGAGACGATGGCCTAGACCTACATCCTTTAGAACTTGCTCAGGATCTAAGGCATCTAAGACAATTTCTGATGCCAACTCGACATTTTCTTTAGCAGTCAAGTTAGCAACCAAGTTATAAAACTGAAAGACAAAACCAACGTCATTTCTACGATAGTTGGTTCTCTGATGAGAAGTGAAATCTGAGATATTGATTCCGTCAATCCAAACTTGTCCTTCATCATTGGTATCCATTCCACCTAGAATATTTAAAACGGTTGACTTTCCTGCTCCAGACGAACCAAGGATAATGACTAGTTCTCCCTTTTCAATCTCGAAACTCACATCTCGATTGGCTATGATTTCTGTATCTCCAGTATGATACCTCTTATAGCTATGTTTCATTTCAATATAGGACATCTTATCTCCTCCTTTCCTACCCCTTATTTCACCCTTATTATAACTCTTTTAATAATAGAAAGAAAGTTAAGCCCTAAATATAAAACATAAAAAAGCGGACAAGATCTAGTTCTGTTTCTTGAAACTAGTTTGTCCACTTTTTATAGTTGAGATTGTTTTCTTGTCCAATCTCTATAATCTAAATACTGTCAGATTATTTTATTCTTCGTCTTTCTTCTTTCCCATTGCAAAGAGTCCAAGAAGCGCTCCCACAACACCTGCTGTTGCAAGGGTTGCATTTTCCTTAGTACCTGTTTCAGGGAGAATATGTTGACGGCTTGCAGGTGCTTGATAAGTCTTGTCTTGTGACATAGCAAGGGCTACAATCGACTGCTCATCTTTGTACTCTGGTACTTCATTGACCGCTGCTTCGGCTGCGTTCACGCCATCAGTATATTCTGGTACTTCGTTCACCGCTGCTTCGACTGCATTGGCACCACCTTTGTACTCTGGCACATCGTTAACCGCTGCTTCAGCTGCGTTCACACCACCAGTATATTCTGGAACTTCGTTCACCGCTGCAAAGACTGCATTGGCACCACCTTTGTATTCTGGCACATCGTTAACCGCTGCTTCGACTGCATTCACACCACCAGTGTATTCTGGTACTTCGTGAACTGCTGGTTCGACTACATTCGCTCCTAAAGTATGTTCTGGTACTTCGTGAACTGCTGCTTCAACTCCATTCACGCCTCCAGTGTATTCTGGTACTTCGTGAACTGCTGCTTCAACTCCATTCACGCCTCCAGTGTATTCTGGAATTTCGTGAACTGCTGGTTCTTCCCCATTCACACCGCCTGTGAACTCTGGAACTTCATGTATAGCCGGTTCTTCTCCATTCACGCCTCCAGTGTATTCTGGTACTTCGTGTACAGCTGGTTCTGTCTTAGCGCTTTCAGCATCTGCCTTAGTCAATTGAATGCGATATTCCTTAATATGTTTACCACTTTCTGAAACAAGATGAATCAAGACTGGAAGTTTATCATCTCCACTATCAACAATAGTTGCTGCTACGTTTTCGCCAGCTTCAACTGTTACTTGAGGACGATTTCCACTGTAGGTTACTTGGTAATCCACACGATCTTCAGAGAAGTCAGCAATCTCTTTTCCATCCACAAGAAGTTTTGCAACTGTACTATCCTTAGGTTCCTCACTTGGAGCAATGAAGGCCATTTCTGTAATAGCTACACCCTTGGTATCAGCTTTTCTATCCATGCGCCATCTCATAGCCTTAGCTTTAACTGGGGCAAAGGTTACATGGATATCAGTACCTGCTTGAATCTCTTGATCCGCACGGTATTCAACCTTCTCCCAGTTAGAAGGAGTGTTGAATGGATGTTCTGGATCGTATGGTTGGTAGTTAGAGTAGTATTCTGGTGAGTCAAATTCTGGTCCCACATAGCGCTCTAAGACTAGTTTAGAAGGTGCATCTGTACCACCATCTGAGAAGAATCGAATGCTTCCTTCAGCGACTGTACGTTCAACAATCTTGCCAGCTTCTCTAAAGATAACCCCTACTGAAACCTCTGGATTATCAGATGGAGTTGGAGACCAGTTGGTCCAACGACGGGTTTCATCATCAGAACCATCGTTAACATAGTCCACACGGTCATGAGAGTTTGGATCAATATCGTTAGTTGCAGAAGCAAATGAGCGGTTGCTATCATCATCGAAATCAGGGTTATCTGATAGGTTTTCACCGAGTTTATCAGTCACACGTACTGCTACTTCAGCAGTTAAATCAGTACCTAAAACGCGACCACGAACTGTAAATTCACCTGCATTCGCTAGATTTTCAGCTGGAACTTCATCCCATTCAACTGCCAAGTCTTTGACTTCATAGCCATCTTTACCTGTGAAGTAAACAGCGACTTTCGCAGGTAACTCAAGAGTATGGCCCTTAGCAACCAAGCGTGATGATTTTCACAGCAACAACAGGTTTACTTGCTAGCAAGTCTTTATCATTTGTAAAGTGGAGACGGTATTCACCTAGAATATCTCCGTTTTCAGCCTTAACGACAACACGAACTGGATCCCCTTCACGCACGCTTGGAATCACTGTAGCAATACCATTATCTGATACACTTGCTGTTACAGTTGGTGCTTGGTCTTCTTTAGCTTCTAGATAATAGTCAGTCAAGCCAGGGTTAAAGTTTGGCAAATCTTTTCCATCTACTTGGATTTGAGCTTGAGCTTTTCTAGATGCAGCTACTTGTTTAGAGAAGATTTGAATTTCTGTAATGGAAGTACCCCATTTACCATCTGGTCTAACCATACGGATACGAACCGCATAGGTATTGACTTTATCAAAACTAAAGTGAGTCATTTCTCCAGCTCTCACTTGATCTGGAGCTTTAAGATTTGTCACTTGTTTCCAATTATTGTCATCGTTAAAGACGTGGTCTTCACTGGCTACAAAGCTTGGATTTTTAGGAACTGTTGGAACATCTTTTCCTACATAGTATTCGATGACATAAGACTTAGGTGCACCAACACCGTGGTCTTCGTGGAAGGCAACATTGAGATTGTCAACCGAACGTTTAGACAGGATACCAGAATCACCAAATAGGATTCCGACCGATGCTTCACTTGTACGTTTCCAGTTTGTCCAGCGGTTTGCCGGTTGATCATTAAATGAGATAAGTTTGTCATTGACATTGGCTACTGAGTCACTTGGATTTGAGTCTGATGCAAAGGCAAGTGGCAACTCTGAACCTGTCCACTGATCAGAAATATTTGCACCAGTTTCTGTCTGAGCAGATACACGAACATGAAGTTTTGTTGGTAACTGAGTACCTTCCACATGTCCTGTCACTGTAAAGCTACCTTCTTGTGCATACTGGCTTGGATCAATAGCATCCCAAGTCACTTTAGCTGATGATACTTGTCCATTTGAATGGTAAGTACGAACACTTTCTGGTAATTGAGGAGCTTCTGAAACTGGAGTTGTTGTAGTCACTTCTTCGACTGCAATGATACCCTCTACAGAAACTTTAGCATGAGCTTTGTTTTCAATTCCTTCTACTTTACCTAGAACATCAAAGCTGTGGTATTTAGCAAGGTCTTCCTTAGCAACTGCTTGCCAAGTCACCTTGTGAACTTTTGGAAATCCTTTGTCGTACTCTACCGTTACTGTATCAGGTAGACTTGGTTCTTGGTTCAAACCTGTCACGACACTTACTGGACGAATAGCCTGGACAACTTTATTTTCAGTATTTGCCTGAATGTTCAAGTCAATCTGACCTTCAGCTCCTTCAAATTGAGCTTTCAAAGTTACTTGACCAGGTTTATGCAATTCAAGCATACCTTTACGAACAGCTACGTCTCCTTCACCTGATGTTGAGAAGGTTACCTTGTCAGCTTTTAATACGGCCTGAGTTCCATCTTGATAATGAGCCAATACCTTGATACCAACTGTTTGGTCTTCTTTCAGTGCAGCTGCATTTTCTACTTCTAGGCTCAAACGTTCGATCTGCGGAGCTTCCTGCAAGAACTGGATAGCGTAAGTTTGCAATGCTCCACCATCATTTGGTTGAACATAAATACTTGCACGCATACCATTTGCTTCGTTAGCTTGAATAACAGTCACTTGCGCATTTTCAGCCAAAGCTTTGACTTCAGGTAAAGCAGTTCCATAAGCAAGTTTATGGTATAGAACTGGTTGATCCGTTGAGAGCCCTTCTACAGGCTGGTCTGCTACAGTTACAGTCGGTACTACTGGAGCAGCTGCTTGACCTTCTGCGACTACAAAGGTCGCATCGATTTGGTCATCACCTGAAATTCCTTTAGCTTGGATACGAGAGCCTGGGATAGCTAATTTAGCTTGATCTTCTGCTGCAACTTCCCACTTATCAACATCATAACTTCCTACAGTACCATCTGACAATACATAGCTAACAGATGGGTCAACCGTACTTAGATCTGTAGTTGGTGCAATTCTCTTAACTACCGGTAATTCTGTTTCGAGGGCCAAGACTTCAACACGCGCTTCTACATCTCTTCCTTCTGCCACACCTTTAACAGTAAAAATACCAGGTTGGTTGACATCAACTGCAGACCATTCTACTGGAAGTTTTTGCACGGCTACCATCACTGTAGATAAATCCTACTTTTTGAAGGCATTTTCGCTGCTTGACCGATTACTGTACGAACTTTAGGAACCTCTGTACCCTAAAACAGTTTTTCCTCTTGGTCTCTCTTACCTGTGAAGATAGTTGTTTGACCAGATTTCAAGAAATCAGAGTGAGCAGTCAAGGTGAATTTACCTGCTTGCTCAGTTGATTTTAACAATCACAACACCCTTTACCATTAAAGGCTTTGCGAATCCATGAACCATCTGCTTGTTCTTTGTAACGTTCACGGCTGGCTTTGTTCCCCGTTATCCACACCGACAATCTGACCTTGTCCATGCAACTGGAAGCGAACAAGATTATTGGCTGTAGGAACTACGTTACCTTTACTGTCAACAATTTCGTAATAGATATAAGTGAGGTCTTTTTCCGTCAGCTGCGATAGCATTTTCTTCTTTGACCAAACGAACCCCTGCAGGTTCTCCAGCGGTCACAATCTTATCACGAGCAACGATGTTACCAGCTTCGTCACGAGCTACTGCTTCTAAAGTACCTGCTTCAAAAGCAACCTTCCATTCAAGGTAAAGTTCATTCGGTTTAGCACCCTCTTGGTAAGTACGTCCATCACTTGTTTGTTTTTTAGTAAATGTCTTCTTGCCTAGAGTATTACCATTCAAGAATAGTTCTACACTTGCCGCATTAGAATAGGCACGGACTGGAATATTACCATCTGCATCCGCTACATTCTCTTTTAGGGTAGGATTTTCCCAGTTCCAGTGAGGAAGCAAGTGAACCATTGGTTTCTTCTCAGCAGAAACCCATTGGCTTTGGTACAAGTAGTAATCATTCTTTGGAATACCAGCTGTATCTACGATACCAAAGTAAGAACTCTTAACTGGAGTTTGGTTTTGGTTGTGCCATGGAGTAGGCTCACCGATATAGTCGGTACCTGTCCAGATAAACTGACCAGCATAACCAGCATTATCACGGTCAAAAGTCCAAGATGCTGTAGCTGTTTTACCCCAACCAACACGGTCATTACCATAGTCTGATTGCTCATAATGACGGTAAGCCTGATTGCTGTGGACCAATTCACGTTCTGGACGGAAATAACTTCCACGTGTACGAGTAGCTGAGGAAGTTTCAGAACCGTAAATCAACCAATTTGGATGTTTCGCACGAAGTTTCTTGTAGTTGTCTTCTGAATAGTTAAATCCAACGGCATCAAGTTCATTGGCAATCTTTCATGGTCACCACTACCATCACCAAAACGGAACTTATCTGCTCCCATAGTGACATAGCGTGTCTTATCAACAGCCTTAATAACTTGAACCAAGCGTTTAACCGTTGCTAGAGAACGAGGTTTCCCATCTGCTTCACCGATTTCATTACCGATAGACCACATGACGATAGCAGGGTTATTCTTTCCTCGTTCAACCATGGTACGAAGGTCAAAATCAGACCATTTTTCACCTTTCTTAGCGTCTGGGTGAGTAGCATCTTTGTCAAAGAAGCGACCGTAGTCATACTGTTTCTTACCACCATACCAAGTATCGAAGGCTTCTTCTTGGACCAACAAACCAAGCTCAGCAGCAATCTGTAAAGTCTGCTCACTAGCTGGGTTGTGGGTTGTACGGATAGAGTTCACACCCATATCTTTCATTTGTTTCAAACGACGGTATTCTGCCTTATAGTTTTCTTCAGCTCCAAGAGCTCCATGGTCATGGTGAAGAGAAACCCCATGGAATTTAATGCGTTCACCATTCAAAGAGAAGCCTTCATTTGGTGTCCAGTTATAGTAACGGTAACCAAACAAATCTTTTTTAGCATCGACCAATTGACCATCACGATAGACTCGAGTCACTAATTCGTAAAGGGCAGGCTTGTCGCTATTAACTGTCCAAAGTTTTGGTTTATCAACTTGTAAAATAGCATTCAAGCTAGCTGATTGATGAGCTTTCAAGACTTGACTAGCTGTACGAACTAGATCCGTTACAGCTTGACCATGACGTTCGATAATTTGGTATTCAGCAAGAATTTCATGATCTTTATCATCAGTATTGACGATCTTACTTGTTACATGAGTATCAACCTTGCCATTCTGTTGTTTTTCAAGGTCTGGTGTTAAGATAGTTGTTCCATTTTTCTCAGTATGGACCTTATCTGTGACTTGAAGGGTAACATCACGGTAAATCCCGCTTCCTGAGTACCAACGGCTACTTGGTTGTTTGTTGATGGCATGCACTGCTACGACATTCTCGCGACCGTCTTTATGGAGATAGTCAGTGATGTCATATGAGAATTGGTTGTAACCATTTGGATAGTGACCAACTAGCTGACCATTTACATAAACTTGAGAATCCATGTAAACACCATCAAACGTGATGCGTACATTTTTATTGAGGTCTTCTTCATCGAGTTTAAAGGTCTTACGATACCAAGCATCACCACCATTGAGTTGCCCACCTTCGTTTTGGGCAGGTGAGTCATGGTCAAAGTCATTGTAGATACTCCAGTCATGAGGAAGGTCTAACTTTCTTCCAACTAGAAAACATCGGCATCTGGCTTTGACCGCATCTTTTAGCATTGGCATTGAGCTTGAAATGCCAGTTTTGGTTGAATTCTACTTTTTCTATCCTCAATCAACTGTTTTACCTCATCATTAGTTGCAGGTTTGAGCTCTGGTTTTTCTGTTTGAGCAGATTGATCCTGAGTCACAGCTGGAGCTTGCTTTTCTACATCAGAGGTTTCTTTTTTCTCAGAAGTAGTCTCAGTAGTTGGGGCTTCCACTTTTTTCTCTACTTCATGATTAGTTTCTACTGCTTCACTGTTAACAGTTTCTGTTGTTACAGGTTGTTCAGAAACTTTTGAATCTACAGCTTCCTCTTTAGGAGTTTCTTTCTCCACTTTTTCTGTAGCAACAGCGACTGGTGTCTCATCTGCAGATACAGAATTTACACCTGCTAGATTTGCTCCAAATAAAAACAGAGCAAGTCCTGATAAGCACTGAGCATGTTCCGACCGTAAATTTACGGATGCTATAGATACTTTTGCGATTCCAATAGTCTTTTCCCATAGGGTTCTCCTTGTTAAGTAACCGCTTCCATTTTTGTTGAAAGCGCTATACTTTTTTGTAATGATTACTTCTATTTTATAAAATAATATAGGAAACTTCAATACTATGACTGTAAAAATCATACTTTTGATTGTTTTTTTCTATATTTTTGTAGAAAAATAATAAAAATCTGAATATACATTTAGAAAAAATACGTCAAAAACAGCTGTTTCACATATAGAAACAGCTGTTACTGAAAAAACTATTCTGAATTTACCTTCGATTACTGATTATCCCTTCTTTAACATCTTGACCATCTCATTTTTTACGCTCTTCTAGCTCGGCAATTTGATGGAGTAAAGTCCTGAAAAATCACATTCAAGCTCTTCCGATTCGCCACTATTATACCAATCTAGAGCTACAATATGATTGTCCTTATCAAAGCAAAAAATCACATCTCCATCCCCGATGATAGACAGAAATGGAATATAATCCACAAAACCCAGAGCGTGTAATTCCTTGGTTTTAAGACGAATGTCTAAGAAATCTGGGATGCCATTTGCAATTCCCAAGACTTTAATACCTCGACAGAAGGTCCAAAATGGTGCTACATCGTAAGCCTTGGCTCTTAGCCATAGCTCTTCTCTAACTTCCATAAAGAGACCTCCCAGAGATGACATGGTGAATTCCCTGAAATCTTCTGGCAGACGAATGCCGTATTGATTTTCAAAATCCTGAACATCTTCTTCCGATGGTTCATTGCCCATGCAGGCGACAACCTGATAAGTTTCCTTATCATAGTGACGAAAATACTCATAAACTTCCTTGAGTGCCATTATCCAACTCCTTATCCAAGATAGATATACTCGATAACCACATCACATAGTTGGTGATCCTTATCATAGCCAAAGTAAACAGGATAATTTCCATCTCCAAAACCAGACTGAATCATTGGAATAGTCAGGTCTGTATCTGGGATTTTAAAGTTTATCCAATCACCGCCTTCTCGCTGATATAGGGGATGTTCTATAGCATTTTGAGCAAAAATTTCCGCAAAGAAATCATCATAGATGTTTTTTTCGGGATTTTCTTGATACCATTTTTCTTCAAAATCACAGTAGGCATTTTTAGTCTCAACATCCACAATGGTTGCCAAGCCTGCATCGACTGAAAATCCAAAATAAGAATCTTCTTCAACCGAATCCAGGTTTTCATTGCCAATTAAGGCTTCATAGTAGACAACTGGAAGCATATCTGTAAATTGAACTCTTGTTGCAACATACCGATAATGATCTTCTTCGATCTTGACTACTAAGGTTTTGAGAGGAAATGTTCCTTTGGGAACTGTCTCTAGATAGGGTTTTTCATTCCTACGGAGCCAGACCAAGGGATCTCTAACTAATATTTCTCCACTTGGGAAGGTCACTTCCCCCATATCTAGGACAAAGACTTCCTTGCCGTCTATTTCTTTCGTCTCAAAACATGCTACATAATTGACAGACGAGGTCAAAATATGCTTGATTTCTTGGTATTTTTGCAACCATTCTTCGGAAACTTGAAGTTTTTCCATCATTCTTCCCTTTCTCGTTTAAAACAAACCTGTACTGGAGTTAAAATCGATTTAAATCGAATCTAAATAAACCACAAATCCAGCTGGCAAGATAACTTGTTGTCCATCTTTAAGATGGCAATGACTAGCTAAATCAACAGAGTCTCTTTCTAAAACAAAATTCTCAGAAGACTGATTAAAGATGGCCTGAACTTCTTTTCCCTTGGTAGTTCCAGCTCAAGGCAAGAACATTTGGTTTCACTTCTTCCAAGCGATAATTTCCATGCTGAATAATGCTTGCAACATCCTTACGAACCTTGATTAATTTCTTCATAAAATTCAGCATGTCATTGTCTTCAGAAACACGGACCCAAGGCATGACACGACGGCAGTCAGGGTCTGGTCCACCAATTAGGGCCAACTCTGTTCCGTAATAGATACAAGGGGTCCCTTTTTGAAGATAGAGGAAAGTTAGGGCAGCCTTGACATGCTGGATATTTCCTTTGGCAGTTGTAAGGATTCGCTCTGTATCATGAGAATCTAAAAGGTTAAACATCACCTCTGAGATTTGTTGCTTGTAGTACATAGACTGGCTGTTGATTTCTGAAATAAACTGCTCTGTCTTTTTACGCTGACGCAAGAAATAATCTTTAATACTTTCAGAAAGCGGGTAATTCATGACAGCATGGAACTCGTCCCCTTGTAGCCAAGGCTGAGACGTATGCCAGATTTCACCTAAAATATACAAATCAGGCTTTTTAGCTAGAACCGCCTTTCTGAAATCTCTCCAGAACTGATGGTCAATTTCATTGGCAACATCCAATCTCCAAGCATCAATATCAAAATTTTCAATCCAGTAAGTTGCAACACTTAAAAGATAGTCCCTAACCTCCGGATTAGCTGTATTCAACTTAGGCATATAGCTAGCAAAGGCAAAGGTATGATAAGGGAGTTCTCTTGGATTCTGAAGTTTATCCTCAGTAACTGGAAATTCTTGGATATGGAACCAATCTTTATAAACTGAGTTTTCTCCATTTTTTAGAACATCCTGCCATTGGGCAGATTGGTAGCCGATATGATTGAAAACAGCATCTAGCATAATCTTAATGCCACGTTTGTGAGCTTCCTCGACTAAATTACGAAAAACTTCCTTGTCTCCAAAGTGACGGTCAATCTCAAAATAATCCGTCGTATCATACTTGTGATTGGTCGTTGCTTCAAAAATTGGACATAGGTAAAGTCCAGTGATTCCCAAATCTTTAAGATAGTCTAAATGGTCAATAATCCCTTGTAAATCTCCACCAAAAAAATCATCCATGTTAGGTGCATGACAGCATCCCACCTCGAGCTCCATCTGGAGTTAGATTAGGATTTCCATTAGCAAATCGTTCTGGGAAAATCTGATACCAAACAGTATTTGAAACCCAACTTGGAACCTGACAACCGTCAATTTCGTGAATATAAGGAAGCTTAAAGCCGTTTCCATCAGCATCCAAGTTTTCTTGAGTATGTTCTACACAACCCTTATCACCGTAAAAAACACCCTGACCTTCCTCATCAAGGAGCTCAAAGAGATACTGAATCCGTGCAAAATCAACCGATACCGTAACCTGCCAATAGTCAAATAGGGCATCTGAGGTTACTTTGGTCATTTCTTTCTTGTCTTCATACTTATCCTCAATGAAAATAAAGGGATCCCCATAGTGCAAAATGACCTGCTGGACATCATTTTTCTTGGTTCTAATTCGGATATGTAACTGACCTTCTTTGTAAAGATAAGCATACTCTGATTCTGGTCTATGATAAATGGCTGTCAATTCCATGTCTTGTCTCCTAAATAATCATCATCAACAAAAACGCAAACGTTTTCATAATTACTGGTTCTAGTATACTATTTTAAGATCTGATTTGCAATACTTGGTCAATTTCGACAAGATAACACCTCAAAATAAATACTGCAGACTAATCAAGAAATTTCAGCACCGAGCAACAAAAAGCTCACAAACTCAGCCTTACAGCCTAGTCGATCTGACAAAGGGCAAGTTCTTTTAATCCTCTGTCGTAGAGGAAGGTTAAACAAAAGTTGTCTGTCATATTTTTGAAGCTTGTGTTTACTCATTCCTCTAGGAAAAGCTATATCGCACCATTCTCTTGTTGCCAGAGAAAATAGCTTTTTGCTTGCCCTTCCAGTCATCATTCTTAAATAGGGGTCTCAGGATAAGATAAGGCGAATCCGTAAAAATTCCATTGACACCAGCTTTTTTGCCTGAAGCCTTTAAATGTTCAGATTCTAATAACTTTTCGATAATACGACCATCACTAGATATTTTAACAAGAGCATAATAGTCCATGCCCCATTTATTGACAGAGGTTTGACTTTCTCCAGAGGTAAAGGCATAGAGCTCTTGCTTCCAACATTTCATACTATCGATTTTAGGACAGGCAGCTGAGTTCGTGTCGTGGTGCTTTAACTCTTTTTTATCAATATGCGAATAAGTGGTCCACTTAGCCTGCTTTTTCTCTCGATCAAACTCTAAAAGGGCAAAGTTTCTTGCTTGATTTGTATAAACTTGATCTTCAAAACACACGGGTATCTGGTCGCTATCTGATACTATTTGAAAATATCTCTCTTGTGCCTTTTTAGGAAGTATACCTTGCGGATCCTTTATATCAATGATTTCTGGATGAGAAAAATCACCAGTATAATAGACCATTTCCTTACCAGCCTTGATGATGCCAATATTTTGTCCATCTTTATAGAGCAGAGGCTCTTCCTCCCAAACATGGTCACAATTCCAAGCATCTATCTCCTTCACACCCAAAGGCGATACTTCAAGCAGACAGTAGCGATTGAAAGCTTCCTTCTCACTGGTCAAGACAAAGGCTCGACCATCATGTAGCATGGCTGAGCTTAGGACAATACTGTAATTCTTGTCAAGTTCCCATTTGTTCAATAGGCTTAACTTTAGCTTCCTCATTTTCTTCCTCCTAATACTCAATGAAAATCAAAGAGCAAACTAGGAAGCTAGCCTAAGGCTGTACTCGAGTACGGCAAGGCGAAGCTGACGTGGTTTGAATTTGATTTTTGAAGAGTATAAACAATCACCATTCATTGATGGCAAATAGAATAGCTAACCTAATATTTCTTAGCAATTGATCTGAAAGTTCATCGTATTGTTGGCCAAGTCCCTTATCTTGTGCCAGCCATCCAGGTCCATCATTCCAGAGCCCATTGCTCCAAAAACATCCGCTGCACTTGCAGCTCTAAATATATTTTGATTTTGTGGTGGAATTTGAGGCTCTGCTAGTCCTTTACCAGATTCTGAGTCCAGCAAAAAGTTTCTAGCAGAGTGAAAGACTTTGGCAAAGTTCTCACATTCAATTTTAATTGCTAGATCTTCTATACGAGTCAATATGTCCTTAAATTCTTCGATATTATCTTCATAGTGGGAATGTCTTGAGGAGGCCTTTCCCAGTCATACTCGGTGTAGGTAACATCCCAGCCCCTACCTAGGAAGCAGATTCCCAATTTGGTAGGAAATAACTTGCCTTCCCATCTTTATAAAAACAGAGAATTGAACTCTGTGTCGTATTGGAAAAGCCTAAAATCCCTCTGTCTTTAACTGAAATAGGACAAAATAATTTTAAGTCCTTTAGACCTTTTTCTTGAGGTTTTTCAAACCAGTCAGATACTGAAAGTTCTGTAGCTTCCCCTCATTTTCTGACGGCAAAATTTGAAAGCTCAACTTATTTGTATATTTTTTCAGGCTTATAGCATATTTCTTTACCACTTTTTTAAAGCCTTCCTAGCTGCTGCCACGATACAGGCTATCTGATACATTTGTCCGTTCATATAATCTCATCCATAATCCCTTCAATCAGATTTGTAAGGCTTTCAGCCACATAGATCACCTGGTCAGGATCATGGATGTAGCAAATAATCTGCCCTTCCTGACCCTCTCGGTCTGGATCAAAATCCAGCATAAGATAACAAGAGTCACAATACTGAGCAAAAGGAAGCCATTTTTTTATTAAAAAGATAAGGCTTAATCCTGCTATCACGCATATTTTCCAGGTCTTGACTAGAAAAATAGTCGGGAAATTCGGTTAACAGAGCATCTCTATTTTGAAAGTACCTTTTACAAGTCTCAATTTCCTGTAGACTCATGAGAGAAAAAGTCAGATCTCTCTGGTCAATCACACAAGGTAAAATAGAGAGGTATTTACTCCCATTCTTATAGCTATAAAAGCTCTTTGAAGTCACTAGGTAGACGAATTCCAAATATTTCCTCAAAGGCTTGAAGCTCTTCCTCGGAAGCACCAGAAATGTCTTGATAATCTTCCAGATATCCTTCCTCTACAGGATTGTCCAAATCCCAATCTTCAAAACACTCACAAATATAAGATTCTATTTTTTTAACTTGGTCAATTAGTTGCATAAGAGCCCCCTTTTTGATTTCTCTTAACCTTCAAGAATTTCTTGTAAGTGTCTAGACATATTGCAGATAAATTCTTTAAAGCTACAAATATCACTTATAGTTTCGTGTTCCTCATCGTAAAAGCTACTTTATTTGTCTTTGGATGCCAAATGATATAGATATGAGTATAATCTCCGGTTGACCGTGAAATACGGAGAAATTTTTACGACCTTTTTTATGGGAATTGTTTGCATGAGAGGGAAAAACTCTATCCACTTAAAAATCACAGTTAGTAAGTTCAAAATATAAGTCTTGACTCATAAGAAAATCGGTAAGTTCCGAGGCAGTTTAAATGGTTTTAGTTCATCCAATTTATTGCGTAAATTATGAAATTCTACTGGCTCTAGTTTTTGAAAAGTATTCTGCCATCTCTTGATCCCCCTTTCGATAGCGATACTATAAGGTCTCATACCATCTTTTTCAGTGAGAGTCACGTCCGCCCCGTGCTCTACAAGGTATTTACACATATCTAGGTCAACATATCTTGCGACTACACAGAGAGGCGTTGGCTTTAAAGGGATAAACTGAGTCGGAGGCATTATAGTTTATATCAACTCCATTTTTAATAAAAATCTAGCACCTGATAATTTCTATCTGCAACGGCTCTCCTAAATGCTTTCTTTCCGCCATATTTTTCGACACTATGTCCTAATGCATGGATAATAGCTAGATTATCAAACTTATTTCCAAATAAGGCTTCTTGAAAGGCTTCCGACTTTACAGCATTTACACTATGAATCTTTGCTCCATGTTCCATAAGATACTTGATGAACGTACCATCACAATACCTGACAGCCAACAAAAATGAAGGGTTATTTTTACATTTAAATGAGCCCCTTTTCACTAGCCATTTTAGGAGTCAAAATTTCCTGTAATCAAGGATAAATCAATTGGGCTTAGAGAGGTATACTTGCTGATTTCTATTTTCTTGGTCAATATCCCAACCACTTGCAAGATATTGGTCTAAGGCCAAGGTGTCTCCCTCTATGATGTCCTTAACAAGTTGTGGAACCGATTTAAATTCTCCAATATTTTTTAATGTAATCATTGTCAAACTCTTATTCTTTTTACCGATTATAATTTGGTTCTTTTAGGTCAATTGGGTTAGGATTTTGCTTAATCCAAGCAAGAGCCAATTGGCAGAGGCGGTCTAGACGGGGGCCATCATTAAAATCTTTGCCGTAAATTTGACTGATGACTTGCTTGGCTTCTTCTAAGTCAGTGTCTGAAAGTGGAGTTCCTAGAGAAAGATAGTGAGGTATAGCCTGTAGCATCTTGCGGTAGTTTCTATCCCAGTTGGCCCCTCCATTACGATCCAATTCATCTCGGACTCTACCTGGTATGCGGATGACTTCGCCCTGAACAGTTTTTGCGGCTCCTATAGAAGGAATCAAGAAAGACCATAGTTGCTCATACTGTTCCTCCCATGAACCTTCTTTTACGAGAATTGGAGAAACTCCATCATGAGTTAGGCGTTTTTCTACAGGCTTGACATCAAATAGCTCATAGAGCTTCGCTAAGCCTTCATCTGCTCCTTCGATGTAGTCTGGGTGGATACTTTCTCTATGAAATTCAAAATCCTACTGATATTTTCGACCTTTTTCTTTTCATGGTTGGTGTTTTCTTAGCACCTGCTTCTAGTAACATAGAGGCAATTTCAGCAGTTTGGGCAATATAGATCCTCGACAAACCATCAAGACTGAAGCTAGTGGAGTTCTTCCCTATCATTCTTCTACATTGACATTTGCTCCTTGTCAATTAAAAATTTGACTGTTCTAGGATGAGACAAAATCATGCCATATGTAGAGGGTCTCATATAGGTATTGGGCTTTTCAATGTCTGCCCCAATTCACAGAAGGGTTTTACTGTATCTCTACCCAAGATTGCTGTGACGGTATAAAGGTCGCTCCCATAATAATCTGGGACATTTATATTCAGGCCCTTTTCTACCAGCCAGATTACTAATTCATCTGGTACTCCTCCCATATGCAGAGGTGTACATAAGCTAAATCTTCCATCATAGGCATTCAACTCACACTTGTCATACACGGCCTTTAATTGGTCAATATTGCCGTCAGTCAGTAGTTCATTAAAGTCCTTCGGTAAGGTTACTCTTTTCTTTGCCATCTTTAGTTCCTTTCTTCTGATTTTAGCATCTAAAGGCAGCCAATGAAGATTGTCAACAGTTTTTCAAAGTCCGGACTTGTCCATCATAATCATTTTTAAACTCAAGACCGTTTTGCTCAATAGATATATGATTGTACCAGTGGTCTAGGCTGGCGTATTTCCCCATATGAATGTTGATGAGTATCGTCGTTATGGGATTCCAAGTCCCTTTTTTAACCGTTTCTGCTAAGAGGTAGTAAGCATCTAAAAATATGAGATTTCTCCCATAGATCCAAAAGGGCAGTTCAAGTTCTAACAAAGGTAACATGCGAAAAATCTCATCACCGTGTGGTGGCACGGTTTCATAATGAAATCTCTATCTCACTGCCACAATAGGCAATCAAGGCTCCTGACATCCGATATTTTGAGGAATCCCTTCCTCAGCTAGCAATAAATTCCATGATCTGCTCCTCTACTTTCAATCATAAACTCCGACCAGACTCTGCCAGAATATCAGACTGGACGCATTGGCCTATCCTAGTCATCAAAGTGGATGAAGTCACTTTCACAACCCTTCCAAACTGACAATTGGGCCGTTCCCATGGCTCTAATAAATACTAGAAAATCTGGTGCCAGCTATATCATCATAGGTCATCTCTGCACTCATAGACATGACCTTTAGATTGACAATCCAGCAAAATAGTGTAGGATCTCCATTTGCAATGATGATCAAAGCCTCTTTCTTGTGTAGAGTCTGAGTGATCATGGTATTCCAAATTGCGATTCATCAGCCAAGTGAGACTAGCACCGTCCCCATATCCAAACTGAGTAACCCTAAAACCGACCTGCCTCAGTTATAAGAGCCAGAATATATTTCCTAAAAATCGGATCCAAATCTTGGATTTATGGTTATTTTCAAACGATCCAGTTCAGACACAGGTAGATCTGTTTGGCTCAGGACAATTCCTTCTCTTATCTCAGGTCAAGCCCTGTGTTGCTTCTACTAATGGAAATGATTTGGTCAGTGTCCAATAATTCCATTGTCGACCTCCGACTATAAATAATCCATTTTCTACATGCAAACCAGCTAGTTTGAGGTCTTCTTTTTCTGATGAACATCCTTATCACAATTATACTACAAAGCTATCAAATAGGATAAACCACCAGTATTTTTCAGGGATTTTTGACGAACAACTTCTCCGAATTAAAACAAAAACCATTCCTCAGGAACAGCTTT
>BNJU01004097.1_pt1 | contig 25281 bp, 15 predicted proteins | sample 8539281 | NCBI WGS metagenome assembly BNJU01 (sample SAMD00202456, study PRJDB9452) | human saliva metagenome | isolation source: human saliva | place: Japan
GGTGAAATTGCCAATTATAAGTAGGAATTATCACACAAATATCCACTCTTTCTTACGATTCTATTCATTTATTATAACACGATTTTTAGTTTTTCTCTTGCTAATCTAACCACATTCCTGGCTAAATTCTCAGGCCACTTCAGCTAACACCCAGCATATTTAATTACGAAAAAAGCACCTAAACAACCAAGCTTTCAGCTTAGCAATTCAGGTGTACCTTATTTTAAAATTTATTCTTTTATTCTTGCTTCTGCATCTGCCACTACTCGGGCCAGACTAGTTTGGCTTAATTCTTCTTCCATGGCTTCTTGAATTTTATCTAACTTTTCATCTAAAACTCCATGGATATTGGCTCCTACTGGACAGTCAGGATTAGGATTATCATGGAAACTAAAGAGTTGTCCAGTCTTTCCAAGGCATTCCACCGCTTGATAAATATTCAAAAGACTGATATCCTCAAGATTTTTGATAATCTCTGCCCCTCCAGTTCCACGCGTGACGGAAATCAAGTCTGCTTTTTTCAGTTGGGACAAAGTTTTTCGGATAATAACAGGATTGACTCCAACACTACTAGCTAGAAAATCACTAGTCACCTTGCTTTCCTTCCCTTCTAGGGCAATGATTACCAACATATGTGTCGCAATGGTAAATCGGCTTGAAATTTGCATGCAGTCCTCCTTTGTTATCAACAAAGCTCATTCTTCTCTTATATTTATTATATCTCCTAGAGTTGTAATGTCAAGAGTTACGACTAAGCCAGTCGTCCAATTCAACATCATGTCCTTGACTCTGAGCGATTTCGTGCAACAAGTCCTGATTATGGGTATGGTGAATTCCATTGACTAAGCTTTCATAGTATACCTTATAGTAGGGCAATTTCAAATCTCTAGCCAATTGTAATTCTGACTCAACATCGTAATCAACACGACGAAAATCTATATCCTTCAAACCTTTGTCATCAAAATCCAAAATCATATATTGCGCCCGCAAATCCTCACGTAGACTTGCTGATAAAAAGAAGGGTTGCCCAATTGATCCTGGATTTAAAATGAGTTGTCCCTCGCTCCCATAGCGAAGAAATTGCTGGTGAATATGCCCATAAATCGCAATATCACAGTCAGGATTGGTTACCAAACGGTCAAAATCCTCCTGCTTGCCAAGATGGATCAGTTCTCTTCCCCAATTTTTATCCGGTAAATGATGACTTATCCCTACCTTCAGATTTCCAAACTGGCGGTGTGTGTGCATGGGAAATGCCTGTAGAGCTTCAATATCATCTAGACTAATTTCTTCCATAATATACTGGCATTGGCGCAAGAGGTAGCGATGGCTAGGTCTACTTGTATCTAATTTTTCGATGAGCAGCTCGCCATAAACTCTCTTCCCAATTTCCCAGAACTCGAATCGTAATCGTAAGTCCTCTAATCGTCTGAGAATATTTTTCGTCCTGTCCCAGGCATGAGAATATCTCCAAGAGCCAGTATTCCTCAGCTCCTGCTCTCTCTCTGCATCTCAAGAAAACAGCTTCCAATGCTTTTGTATTTCCATGGATATCTGAAAGTACCGCAATTTTTGTCATATGATCCTCTTGCATTCTCTCCTTTAATTATAACACTCTCAAAAATCAAAAGTCAAAAAGCATTTTTGCTATCATGTTTTTACTTTACTAGTGAAAAGGATTACAATGAAGGTGATAAGAAATGAGGAGGTTTTTGCTATGACACAACGTTACGAAAACATCATGGTAGCAGTCGATGGTTCTAAAGAAGCTGATTTCTGGCTTTTTATCAAAGGAGTTCAGTCAGCATTACGTAACCAGGCTACCAAATTAACCATTGCGCATGTAATCGATACTCGTGTCTCAAAGCATTTTCAACATCTCGATGCAGTAGCGTTTACGGAAGAGTTGAGTTGAGGCACAAGAGTTGATGGCAGAATACGAAAAGCGTGCAAGAGACGCTGGTCTTAAAGATATTCGTTGTCATCGAAATGGGGAAACCTAAAACTCTTTTACAAAAACAATCCCTGACCAAGAACACGTTGATTTGATTTTGTTGGAGCAACAGGGCTTAACGCCTTCGAACGTTTGTTTGTCGGATCTTCATCAGAATATATCCATGCCATACAAGCGTTGGACCTTCTCGTCGTCCGAGACAAGGATAAAACTTTATAATTAGATTCAGGAGCCAATGCTGCCCTTTTTATTGTTTATTTTTCTCTTATGACGCAGAAGTCTCTCAATCTGACGCTCAAGTTCCTTTTTGATTGCAGGCTCTGAGCGTACTTTTTCTTTCAGTTATCTGGTTTCAAGATTTTGTGGGTTACGATCAAAAATGAGCCTCACCATCTGGGAAGATTACCCATGTTTGCCTGATGGACAATCTCAAAGATTCTCTCTGGGTCACCCCTCATTAAAACGAAACTCCATAAGTAAAAGTAGAGTGTCAATCAAAGCATCCACTTGACCAACGAGGGTCTTTCTCAGCTGGTGTTGACCGAGATACTTTTTCGGCTGCTATATCAAGTGCTTGGTGTCAAATCCTGCACAGCTTGTTGAAATCTCTTCAGAATTGCTTGCAGCACGGACCAAATTCAACCACTCTTCACATCTTAAGTAGCCGGTGGGTCGCCCTTCTAAATCCTCAAGCTGCAGGTTCTTCTGAGTTCGCTCATCCATCATACGATGGAAGGTCTTAACCTTGTTGAAATGATAGTCACGACCGACAAGACTTTTTCAAGCCAAGACTAAAATATTCCAAAAGCCTTGGAATCCCATCATTTTGGTTGCTGGCGTAATATGCTTAGCAACTTTTACACCGCTACTACCATTTCCCTATGGCAACAGACAACCAACACCACGCTAACATTTTCCAAGTCATTATCCGAGTCCCCAAAGGCCATGACTTGATTGAGTTCAAAACCATACTTTTCCAACACGGCGAATCCTTCTAACTTGGAATTCCCTCGATTGATAATATCGGCCGGTGAAAGGATTGCTTCTGCGAACTTCAGATTGTTTAACTCTTCAGCAGTGCGTGGTTAATAGTCTCTCAGGCGTCATCGCTAAGCACCTCGATAGATCGGTTGATTGATTAAGTCCAATCAACCATCTTCCTTCTGAGGAAGGGCCTCACTGACCAAGTACGATTGTAAAAGGAATGACTAACAGTACGAGCCTCACATCTGGCACAAATCGACCAACTAGCTGTGAAAGAGGGCTGAGTCCAAAGGGACATAATCCGAGAACCAGACAAATGCCTGCTCGTGTCCTATGGCACCCTCATTCTTCTCAGGCAAGATGATTTATCTGAGGCTTTCATCAATGGCCAGGGCTAGCAAAGAACACGATCTTTGTTAAAGAGAGCATTGGCCATTGTAGGTCACTGCAAAACTAGATCCAAATCATCCATCAAATCTTAAACAAAAAGGTCCTCGCCCTGTTATACCTCTAACAAGCACCCCTTGTTCTTTTCATAATCTTGATAGCTTCTCAGTGGAATTTCCAAAACACTCATTTTATGTTGTCCCATCATCATCAAAAACAGCTTGACTTCATTCTATCTCATTCTTTTATGATACAATGATTATACCACATTTCAGAAAAAGGAGTGAATCATAAGACTAAGAAAACTTTTTGTTTTATATACTGGTAGCACGGATCTCCATGCGTGCAGGCAGGTGATGGAATCTGGAGCTGTAAGACGAAAAGTTGAGTAACCTGATAACTACATTCTAACTTCAGCGTATCAAAGTCCATTCCTCAGATTTTAACTCTGCTCCAGCCCATACATCGCTCTCCTAAAGCATATATAGCCTCTCAAAAAGATTAAAACAAGAGGCTTTATCCGGCGAGGTGTTATGTTACACATACATGGGAGGATACACTAGAAGAAACGGCTTATTTCTCGATACTATGGAAGTAATTTCTATATGCCTATCGTCCTGACAGGTGCCAGAGATCTCCTAATCGACCAAGTGATATGTCTATAAATTATCTTAGCGCTCACGCGTTGCGATATAGATGAGGCATGTAGATAAGGGGTGTTAACGCGTTATGAATGATGAACGCAAATTATGTCACAAAACGCATACTATCTGTTGTAATTTCAAACACAACTCATGGACCACTGTTGACTCATTATGAAGAGGAAATTCTCTACTTCAAAACGCAGAACTCACAAGTCTGTTTTGCTGGACTTTGAGAGTATCTATGGCTGTATCCCATATCCCGTTTATATGGGCATGACCGATGAACTTCTCAGATTTACTTCCTGTTGACTCAAATCTGATGGATTGATTATCTAGGCTTTGCGTTGGAAACAGCCACAAAGGAAACAGCTGAAAATTTTAAAAATCTCCTTCAATGCTGGTGTGACTTCTATTGTACCAGTCTCACGTTGTTTCCACCGGGATTGCAGAATCCTGCTTATGCCTACGGTTATGGTGGTGTTTGTCTTCAGAATGACAGGTAGTAGTTTGTAAAAGAACTTAACGCCCAAAAAGCACGACTGGAAGCTTTATCGCAATCAATGCTGGACTTACAAGATGTGAGCTCCAAGCTTATGGAAGGATAATAAAACCAGGAAATCAGCTTGATTCCTGTTTTTATTACTTTTGGTGAGTTGATTTGCGGTGTTCTGTCAAACCGTGGAGTAGGAGGACCTTATACGTTCTTCTAATTCCTCTTTATGCATAATTTTAGTCAACATATGCATACTAATCGCAACTCAAATCATGTTGGCGGCTAAAGGATAAAGGTAAGGGCTTGTCGAGTAAAGCGCGCGATTTGAGAATCATCACCGTAATGATTTCAAAGTCTTCATACTGAAACTCCAAGGATCAGCTGTCAGTTCAAGAGACCCAGCCGCCAATTCATCACCAGTCACAATCGCTGCAGTTGCTTTGAAGAAACCAAGCGCTCTGCCAGTATAAATCCTACATCATCATAGCGATATTTAGATTCAAATACAAGCCCTTCACTATAGTAGCTGACCCTTCGCGGCTTAAAGTTTCTTTTTCAGCCAACCAAGCGAATTTACCGTTAATATCATCTACCAATGGACCACCTATACAAAGGCAATTTTGTTATATTTCAACAAATGGCGAATACATCCGCAGTGTGCAGTATCCTTTATAGCGTCAATATTAACACTAGCTGTGTTCTTACATCCACTGGGTTCCCGCAAGAACTACATAGTGGGCATGAACGTGAAAATCTGAGCTGAATTTTCTGTCAAGATAGTCACAAAGATAATACTCATCAACTTGACGCGAAAAGAGTGTATTCATCATCGCCATTTCCTTTTCATCATCCTCATCACTATTCGCAAGGATAATGTTATATTTATACATCTCGCAATATCATCAATCCCTAAGTATGCAGCAAATACGTGTTAAAGGATATTGGGATGACAACCCCAACACATGTTGTTGTTCGTTTTGCCGCTCACGAGCCACGACGGACGATAGTCTTGTGGGATCAATCACCTCTAGAACTTCTTACGAGTGTTTTCTTTGACATTCTCATACCATTGACTACACGACTGACAGCTGCCATTGAAACCCTGCTTCGCAAGCTGTAAATTGTTACTGTATCATCTGTGTTCACTGTTTCTTCTAATGTTGAAAATTTTATTTTCATGTTTACACCAATTACTAGTTTACTCACTAATTGTAAGTATTTTTTATGATTAATTGAACTTTCTTTGAAAAAAATTTCATTGATAATTTTATTTTGTAAGTTCAGTTTATTTTTCAGATTTTTAGCTGTAGTTTGCAGTATGATAATAAAATTAAGTAGGAGTGCAAGGATGGCTTTTACGATTCTCAGTGACGCTGTAAGCATGGAGTGGTAAACTAACTCCCAGACGATGTGATTGACTCAATCTGGCCGTTACATTATTGACTATTTTAAAGCATGTTTTGAATTATATATTGAAAGGAATTTCTAACGCCTTTTTAAACACAGCAACGTCCCATCACCTGCTCTTCGGCACATGAGCACTACCCACAACGATTGACTCTCTGATTTTAATCATCCCTTTGAATCAATGTACCACCGAAAGTACTTGTTATGTGATATGTATTTGCAAGGGAAAACCATCCTCCAGTTAAAATGATCTATTTAAAAACTCTAGCCTTCTGACTAGAGTTTTTAATAAATAGAAATATCCAACAAATGATACCACTCGGTTTTAAATTCTAAATCAAAAGATAGTCCTGATAAGTCCCAGGACGATAAAAACTTGGGGACCCTTGAGATATCAGTTCCAGCCTCCAACAATAGAGTCGGCCAATGAACACAAAGTTTGTACTGAGAAACAAAGTAGGTTTTAAATTAGATGATGTGGAATCTTATAGAGGCTGCATCCGCCTCGTGTTTCTTAGCCATGATAAGTAGGTAAGGTTTGACCTCCTTCCTCTTTTCAGAAGCCAGAACTTATTCACACAATAAGATATAGCTTTTCATCTCTCAATCGTTCTTCGATGGCTTTTTTTCTCTATGGTTCAGACATGGCTTAAACCATGTGTGAATAGGGTTTCTGGCTTTCTCTGCATAAAGTTCAATATATTTTCATTGATTGGCCTTTTAAATAAAACCCTTCGTCGCCAATTGTGCCAAAACAAGCGTTCTGAATGTGGGTCATAAGAGCTATAGGAAATAACCTGATCTTGATAGTAGATATCTACATGAAATGCGGTTGCGAAGAAAGATGATTCTGAAGCGGATGAAATTTCTAAATCAACAGATTTTCATTTTTTCCAAATGCAATTTGCCTTTTCTTCTACCTTATGACTAGATAACCTTTTCATCCAGCATACCAAGGTCGTAAGGTGCTGATGGGAATCAAGGCTGTCATGAATATAGGCAGGGTCATTCTATTCTGCTTTGAGCTTAGGATTGCTTCAGGTACCTTTTAAAAAGAATCCAGATTCCGAGGCTATTTCTGCCCCCAACATAATCAAGTAAAACGGCAGAGTAATTCAAAATTTGTCGCATCATGAAAGGGGAAATATTATAGGAGACCAAATCCTATCATCCATAAAGGATCAATAAGTAATTAATCTCTGGATGAATATGATTTTCCGGTATAGCAGCAACCAGGTAATTGGGGACTGATTAGACCGTAAAAGCTGATAATCAATGATACACAAATCCAGAGAGAAGTAGAGCGGAGGTCCTGCAAGAGATGATGAATCAAATAGGATGACTGCAAGAAAGAGCTTGCTTGGGAGTTATGCTATTTTCTCTACGGGACTTTCTTGAAACCATTGCACAATAGTTGCCAACCAAGTTGACAAAAAAGAAAAGGAACAGGAGTTGGTAACCCAGTATCGAAAACCACCTGCCCAAATAAATCAAGAGGAGGCCTGAGACAATAGCTTTCAAGACCTTCCCCATATACTTTCTTTTCCATTTACTATAAGTTTGTGAAACCTGCCCATATTTTCTTTCTCCAATTGACGATATATATGATGAACTGGCTGTCCAGACTGGATGGATGAAATGAGGTAGCATTGCAGCGATCAAGACAAAGAGTCGCCAGCAAATAAGGATGCGGCAGATGAGGTCATCTGTGGCTAGAAGAATTGATCCCCATAGAGTAAACTAAGTCAATCAAACGAGAGGTCCCTAATGCAATTTCAGACGATTCCATTTCTGCCTCAATGTCCAATATCATCAAGGGTTTCTAACAAGATTGGATGGCAGCCAAGTTTCCACTTCTGGCCACCTGATTAGCAAAACTTCTGTTCCACACTGCCCCATGGCTCAGTTGTAATCACACCAGACCTTTGGAGAATACGAATCCCACGAGTACGCATCTTGTCAAGAGCTAGTTCACATTGAGATTAGCTGTCTTATATTATACCATCACTTCATAGATAACAAAGACTTTTGTTTATGGGCGATGAATGGTTATCAGAACAGGTGTCTAGTGGCAGATGAACAGGCGCTCATGGCTGAGTTCCAGCCACTTTGAACCATTGGATAGGTTTCCGTGCGCGCCCCACGGTTTGTAGCAACTGTTTCAACCAAGTTCTAGTGGTTCCTTTGAAAACCAAGTCACGTCCATTGCTGCAAGCCCCTCCGTACGTAAGAAGATAAATCCAAGTTCATTGTCGCAGCCTTAATAACAGATTATAGGATACGAATAGCTGATAAATTTTGTCCCAGTTCTTTTCTCACTAGGAAAACCCTCATGGAAGGCTGCAAAATTCCCCAAATCCCCACGCAACTGATCCATAACTAGTCCTTTCTAGAAAAAATCGTTTGAACTGACTTTTATAACCCTGCATGAGACGGTATGTTTGATCTTTAAGATCTTTATCCGTTCAAAACACTCCACGAGCATTGCTATTACAGGTTGCAGTTCGGTTTTCGAAAACACCACGCATGCTCTGCAGGTACACATACATGCTCTGCTTCAATAACAACGAAAGCACCTTTGCACCAAGATAGTCCATCAAAGCATCTGCCACTCTTTGATATTCTGCTGCTCTGAATCTGTGGCTTTTTAGTACAACTTGAACTTGCATGTGCTGGCTTTGAGCAAACCTGCCAAGTCCACAGTCCATAACAAGGATATGAGCTTTCCATAAAGGGCAAGAAGTGATGCTCGTTAATATGCATGGAAAAAGATATCCTTTCTACTACCTCATATTACTACTAGTTTCAAAGAGTTTGATAAATGCTCCTCGTGCCTAGACCAAGTCCTGAAAACTTCCCAGTACATGTGAGCTACACGTGCAGGAGTTTCCGCAAGCCTCTCTGCGGTTGACATCTTCACCGGACCGCTTGATAACTATTTTGTTGGAAGCCGTCTCAATTTTGTGTATCCATTTAGTTTTCCTCTTATTAATAGATAGGCTCTCACCTGGCTCAAGAAAACAAGGAGCCCAAGTTATTATCCTAACTGTTTTTTCTCTTCAATATCTATCATACTTGGTCTAGGAAACACCTGCCAACTTTGGTAGTTTAGATTTCAGAATAAGCTACTTTTTTTTAGTACTTCTCGTCTGGTCGCCCGACCATCATCAAAGTGAGTCAATGTCAGCTCAAAGAGTCTGGCAAAGTTCAACAAGTCTAAATATATCTCCAGTACAGCCTTATATTTCGATACATGTAAAAAGTATTTCTGTGATAATCATGTGCTGTTCTTCCAAAGTAGCTAACAGTTTTCTGACAGCATGGGGGACCAGGAGCTCCGTCTAAAATCAATAAGGACTTAGAACAACTTCAAAGCGTCTATTTCCATTTTTCTAAGGCTTGGAGCTAACATGTTATTACTTACACCTGACCAGCCTCCTGATAATAGGCATCTAATAAGGCTAGAGCCATCGGCATTTCTACCTGGGTGCAAACCCAGCAATCCTGTTTGAAAACGACCTTGTCTTTAGCGGACGAGTATAGTCAAAGACTTCTCCAACTCTACACTCTTTGATGACTGACTTGATAATCTTTCCATAAACAAGTTTAGAAGCCTTTTCGCTTTCGCACCTGGGTCAATAACCGCCATGGCTTCTGGACAATGTCTCTGGTTACAAGAGGAACTCCTGGCTTGATAATGCCTGCTTTCGTTCTGCGATGGCCTCTAAAGTATCAACACCAAGTAGTTTGCTATGTGATCCGCCCAATGGTCGTGATACTCTGTTAGAATAGGTTGACAAACATTGGTACTAATCCAAAAGTCCACCCATACCTAACTTCTATATAATCAAGCAATGGACTTGGCCTAGAAGCAAAATAACTATATAGGCTATAGCAGTGATAATCTCAAACTCCCCGTCGTCCCCTGTAACCGCAGAGTATGTCTTCTCTTCAAGTAGTGAGCGATAGTCCGACATTAAGACTTAATTCCCTGCCTCTGGAATCGATCTCTCACATAGCAATTGATCGGTAATGAATCAGATAGGGTAGAGCCAAAAGACTCCTGGAACTCCTTAGCCCCATCTTTCCAACACATATTCTCCTTCAAAAAAAGGCCAGTAGACCCCTACGTTATTCCTCCGATATGGATAACCTGAGTTCTTAGATGGGATCATATTGCAGGGCTAATACCCACCATCCCTCCAAAACCAAATGGTTGGTCCGTCCGATAGTTAGCCATCCACTGACTGTTTCGTTGTTTTTATTCATCTTACTATATTGTTTCAAGTTTAAATTTTCCGCATCATCCGCCGACGTGGCCAGCAGACGCGATCTCGACTGCCATCCAGGCTGGCTACATCGTGCACACGCACCACTTTCACACTTCGTCTAGCAGCGATAATGGTCACATGAGCTGCTGGTATCACGACTCTGAAGCCTGCTTCAGTTTCTACACATTTCAAACCATTTTCTTCCAGAATATTGATGACAAAGCGCTATGAGAGACTCCCAAAAGATAGGATACTTCCATCTCGTAATTTATCAAGGCCACGCGAAGCAGCAGATTTTCCTTTTTGGTCGGCCAGCCAATCCAGAATCTAGCATGACTTTTCTTCGAAATTTCAGTTTTTTCCGCTCTTACTTAGAGCACGGTCAAAAGAGGTGCTGTCATCAATTTTCCACTGGTAGCTCTTCAAACTCATCTAAGTCTCCTTTTGTAAAAGGCCTCCAAAGCCAAAAATGAGGGAAGATAAGGAACTAGGATTGGAGGGCGTGCTTATTACTTGATCAACATTGATGACTACCTGAGCTCCAGCTTTGGCAAACAACTTCCGCCATCTTCTCATCCTCATATAGCAAGACCTGTAATGTCAGCTGACTATATGGCCCCAGCCTTAGAGCTGCTTCTGCAACTGACTTTCCAAGTGTCTACTGGAATCAAAACATCACTTTCTTGACGGATTAGCCTTAATGACTGGAACCACACGTTGGATTTCTCTCAATCCAAATATTAGCTATAGCTACTTCCAGGTCGAGTGATTCTCCACCGATACCTAAAGCTACAGTGCACCTTCAGCAATCAATTGAGCTTGTTTTAAGGCTTCTTCACATAAAAAATTGGCCCCTATCAGAGAAAGAGAATTGGGAAGAGATACTGATAATACCGCAAATAGCTGTTTTGTATGATCGTCTCTTTTTTCCACGATTATCACTCAAATTTAATGCGATTGGTATTCTATTTTACTGTTTTTTTGGATTCTCATTCAATTATCCTCGCCTTTTAAACTAAAAGAGCGCAAAAGTGTGACAGAACAGTAATTCGTTAGAATTCCGATTGTCGTCCCACTCCTCTGCATAGCTTCAACAGTCTGGGAGACTGAAGTCAGATAAAGGAAACATAGTTTCCGTCAACATAGGCAGCATCTTTGTGCTGCAAAAAGCGAACAAGATCAGGATACATTGCTCTGCAACATCCGCCACACCTCAAAGCAGCAGCTTTGAGCACTCAACCGTCTTTGCCTGAAACTCCAGACACTACTGAGAGGTCAGGACTTTGTCCCATTTCCTTTTTTATTCTATTTTCAGTCAAAGCTGCAAGTCCTGAAGAACTTTACCTCTTCAAGAAGCGTTCCACCAGTTCACCCACCAGTAGAGGATCCATGAGAAATAGTTCACGACCAAGGTTACTGCTGCGCAGCTTGAGTCACCACTACACTGATGATTATTGATTAACACCATGTTTCCACGATAGCATCCATCACACCGATTGTACCAGCCATTGGAAGTCAGGGTTTTCAAACACACCCAGTACTGGTCCGTTCCATATAAACTGCTTTCGCACCTCAGCCAAAGCTTCGTCAAATTTAGAAGGACAGATTTGAGATCGATATCCAAACCAGTGAACTTGGATTCACTAAGCCACCTCAGTGTCTTTCACTTGCGTAGTCAGCAAATGCGTTCGCTTTTGGTGAGCCACTGGCAAGATCAATTTGCCGTTTGCTTCTTTCAAGAAGAGTTTGAAGGACATCTAATTGTCTTCTTCTAATACAAGTGAGTTACTGATTCTGACACTCAGCTTTGTGGAATGTAAGTCATCCTGCACCGACTGATAAGGACTTTATCAGCTTTCAAGCAAGTTTCGATAACACCGATCTTATTCAAAACTTTGAACCACCAAGGACAGCTTTTCAGCCGAATGGACGCGTTCTGGAGCTTCAACAGCTTCTTGATGTAAGCAATTTTCTGTTTTCAAGAAGGAATCCAGTAACAGCTTTTTTCAACGTTTGCTGAGATAATTAACGTTGAGGCATGGTGAGTTTTCGTACCAAATGCACGTTTCATGAAGATAATACCATTCCAAGTGATGCCCAGTATTTACTGCCCAGATCGTTTTAGATTCTTCTTGCCGTCAACATCTTCATCGAGTGTTTTCAACCAAGAGAACTTGGTCCATTCAAGAGCGTTAATCGTCAGCCCAATTAGCATCACGAGTAACACTGGAAGAAATGTAATTTGATCATGTAATTTAGCAGCCAAGTCAGCAGTGCCACAGGAGCAAGTGATTTACCTTCATCTGCTTCTTTGCTACACACCAAGGTAGAGAAGAGATTGCACGTCCACCTTGTTCAAGTGAAGTACTCTGAGTTGGAAGAGCTGCAGCGGACATGGGTTATTTAGATCACGCTTATCTTTATAGGTACGTTGGGAAGTCAACATTGAATTTATAAACTTTTCCCTTTCAAGCCAACGTCTTTGCCAGTCAATTTTACTGGATATGACTCTCTTTTTACGTGTTAATTATATCACAAAAATCAATACAAAAGAGATAGCAAAACCTTTAAAACTTTTCTCTTCTCATTTGTTAGTCTGTTACTTTAAAATAAGAGTATAAACTAAAGATTGTTAGATAATCGAACTCCCCACTAATTTTTAAATTTTCATCCAAAAAATCATTAATGCTTACTAGTTGGAATAATAATATCCCAACTAGTTGATACTTTTAATAATAAAAGATTCATTACATTTTTTATTAAAATTTACTATTTACTACTTGTTAGATTGCTTAGAACTTTAAAGAATGGGAGAAATTCCAAGGATTAGTTTTCGGAGGGAAATAAATGTCCATTAATCATGGAAACACTTACCTTTAGGTGGCCTGGGACTATCTTCTATATAGTATCAAAACCATGGGGACACGGTCGGTAACAAGCAGCTGAGACTGTCTTCGATATTACATTGAAATATACTCAGCAACCTTTCTAACTTTAGTTGAATTGGATGACTGCCCTGATCCAATCGTGGAGTTCAGTGCTATACACAGCAGGCTATCATAGTGCTGGACTATTGACCTTACGTCAGGCTATTGGGACTGTTATGGAGCCACATTAAACAACTGTCAAAGCATCCTATATCATTGGTTTTAAATTGGGAGACTTACGCACACTATGTGCTCTCTCGGAGCAGTCTGTCTCTTCTCACCAAAATAGAGAACCATCACAAGACTGGACGAATTGTTGTCTTTGGTGTCGGTGGTATCTTTGCCCTCAATCTTATGAGTGGCGCAGCTATGGAAACCCCTTAAGGACGGCAAGTCTTCAAAGATCATGGTAGAACTTAAAATCCAATCTTGGGTGTTCTTGTCGGAACAGGTTTAACCTTCTGATTCAAGCCTTCAGCGACCATTATCGACCCACAAAATTCTACGCCAGCAATCTGATTGACCTTCAGGGCACTACACAGTCTTCTTTGAGATAACATTAACAACCCATCATCGCTATTATCGCCTTTGGGTGCCACATTGCAGCCAAACAGTGGCGGCAGCCTATGTGGGCTTTGTGGAATTATCGTTGGACTGTTATCTGTATTATCTTCCTGTCGATGCAGGCTTAATCCATAATGGTTTGAGAGCTTCAACCATTCAGAAATGAATCATTGCCTTCGTCCCACTTGGGAACCTTCCAGCATGCCAACATCACTACCTTCACAATCATTCAGTTTCCATTCATCGGAGCTCTGCTTTCTTGGTAACTAAATCCCATCCTGGAGTAGCACGAGGTCAAATTACGACGACTTTACCTTGATGAGCAACTGATCAAACAAGTTCCATCTTATCGCTCTGGAAACATGCTAAAAGAACTTGTACACCTAGGTAATTATGCTGAAAGCCTGACTCTCTTATGACTACATATCATCAACTCTAATGAAAAAGTTGCAGAAAAAGGACATATAAGACTGAAGAAGCTATCACACACTCATTGATGAAAATCGACTCCAGCCACCTCTATTAGTTTTATTCAGTGAAGTTTGAGCCAAAAAGAGAGTGAAGTCTTAACAACATCCTTGATCACGAGACTTCTGGAAACGGGTCGAATGCAGAAGCCCCTGCTCAATCTTAATGATTACTTGCAACGCAAGAACAAGGTTCAATCTCTTGAGGCTGGCTCTTTAGAAGAACTAGCAGAGATTTATCTGAAACTAGTGATTTCGTCAAAGATGCCTTGAGAGTGGAAAAACAACGACCCTCGAGAGAAAGCTCCTGCTCATCGAGGACACGAAGACATCAATAACATGGAACGTCCTTCGCTAAGACTACATCAAACGTCTAAACAGAATGGAGAATGTTCTAACGCAAGCAGGAAAACAACTTTACCGATATTATTTCACTACACTGTGTATCAGACTCACGCTTATGAACCTTGCTGAAAAGGTTTCAAGGAACAAGAAGAAATGTTGATTTTTCAATCAAAGCATTTTAAATAGTTTCCAATCATAGCGAACATGCATGCACCCTGATCATCTCAAGGCTTCTTCCTTTTTGATAGCAACAGATTGACTAATCTCAAGTGCTGGGGTCTGGGATTCTGAGAAGTTCAATAGAGTGACCAGATCTGATAGCCGTAATTACAGCAAGCGCTCATTGTGCTTGGCAATTGTTTAGCAGTCTCTCAAGGCAGCACTAGATCTTCACCCAGGTTTAGATGTTGGGATTGTAAGATCCGTATCAAGGTTCTTAGGTTTGGTTCTTCCATCCCCATTACTCCGTCATTTCTGTTTCAATAATTTTGATTAAATCTACTGTAGAACGAGATCCAAATTTTAACCAAGGCTTAGCAGTGCTTGAGCTTCAAGAAAATCGTCCATAGTATAAGGTTTGCGAGAGGGATATAACGGCACAAACACTGATTGCTGTTGATGGTACACCACCATAGATGAGTTGCACCTGTGTCAGTCTCCACCTTTTCTTTCCGCAGTAGTAACAGGCTTGATACCAGCTCTTCAGCTTGTCGTCAAAGAAAACTCTTCATCCTGGAAGGAGCAAGTGACCTGGATCGTAGAAACGAATCAACAAGGTTCCATCGCCAATCCTACCTGACCACTGCAAACATCACTAGCTGGCGAGCAACTACAAAAAGGAATACTTCTGGACTGCCTGGTTGTTGAGGTATGAGCACCACGAAGTCCGACTTCTTGGTTACTAGCCCCAAGATAAAGTTCCGTTTCCCACTCTTGGCCCACAAGTTTTCGCTTAACCCACTAACCATGAGAACCCGGTAAGTTGTCCCATGCTTTTGAGATGATATTTTTTCGTTAGCTGTTAGGATCATACTACTATCTGAACGATGGTATCTCCCATGGATAATACTTCAAAACTGGCCTTTAGCCCTTATCCGCAAAATCACATCAAAGACGATATATTCGAAACAGCTGCACATGGGCCCGCTCTGTCAGAGTCAAATGTGGAGTGTACTGAACCTGAGATGACTGGAATTTCACATGTCCTTGAAAGCGTAAAGAGTTTAACAATATTGCTGGACAACCATCGGCTCCAAATCCAAATTAATTCTAACTACTCGAAGGTTCCATCTGGTTTGATTTTCACTTACCATAAACCAACTTCATCCATGTGAGATGCTACCAAGACGCGAGTAGTATTGCAACTTCTGAATGTTTGATACTAAAAAATACTACTCCAAATCTGTTACTGCATTTCATCCACGTGAGGTAATTTTTCACGAAGATAAGCGTACAGGTGTTCTGTAAGGACCTGAGATAAAGCAGTAGGAAAGTTCCATACTTCTTTTGACTCTTAGGAAAACAATGTCATTTCTATCCTCTTCTTTCAACCATTTTACCACTTTTATAGGAGAAGGTGAAGAAAACTAATAATCTATAGATCTATCTGCATTGGAAAAAAAAAAGAATCACGACTGTGATTCTTTTATTTTAAATTTCTCTTTAAAGAAAAGTGATCTGGTACGGGTCCCAATTTGGCTTGGGGGACTGTTGACGGCATCGCAATATCTGGGCCATCCCATCAGAACCCCTCAAATCCATGCTTTCAATAGCCTGGAATCATGTAGCGTCTGAAACAAGTAGGATCAAATCTATAAGAAGGTGGGAAAGTAGGGACATAAAGCGTTAAAAGGCAAAAAGCGTACTAAAGTATTTTTTCTATTATTTATTAGTTGTTACAGCCATGGCGTAGTTGTATTGATTTCTTTTGTTAAGACGACGGATCTACTGGACGGAGACCTGTCAGTCTAGGGTGTCCAAACAAAACTGAGACATAACTTATCCACTTCAGTCCAACTGTTTAAACATCTAACCCTTGGTGGTTACGCTCTTCTCATGGATGGTCAACTGTACAACTGAACGGTTTTAACAGGATCTACTTTTGAGGAATTTCGTAGACGGCCGGCTTTGGTTTTCTTCTTTACCATCAATCTCAAGACCCATGAGTTATGTGGGCAGCGTGAGGTTTATTAGCAATTCCTTTCACACGCGCCAAGAGCAAACCTTTACTGAAATTTCTCATTACGCGGTGAATCATCATCGGTAAAGTCACCATCATTGGTCAAAATCAAGACACTTGATGTATCCCAGTCCAAATGTCCTAAGTGTAGATATACATGTTACGCTCTTTCAAGACAGGGCAAAAGATCGACAACAAACCAGATGTCCCCATCATCTGTCACACTGGAAATCACTCCGCGTTTATTATTGAGCAGATAGTAAACCTTTTCAAGCTTATAGATGTGGCTATCTCTCAACCTCTACCTTATCACCAGACTTCAATGGTTGTCGCTAATCTAATGCAATTACCTGACTGTTATCAAGTCACTGCCTCCTTTTCATTTGGATCAACTCTTTCTGCTTTTCTCCTTAGTACTAACATACACCAGTGCGTTCATATTTATTGATTCTCATCTTCTATCCTTTCACCAAATAATTGGCTTTGGTATTTGAATTCCTCAAGTCATCAACTCACAGGGCAATTCTTCCAAATGGTTAATAATCATGTAATCTAGAAATAATCCGGAAGTATAGAGACAGGGCGACCAAGAACTTCTTTTCTTCTTCCATCTTCGCATCAAGTCAAAGGCTCCTGTGTAACTTTGCCAGGCCCACTGAATTAACCCCACGAAGAGCACTGACTTCTACGTGATAGGTTGCTTATAAGCACAATGGATACATTTCCACAGCCCTAGATAGCCGGTTGATGGGCGCCTTAGAATATCTCCCTTCCGCATCAAAAATTGAGGCTTGCTTTACCAATTCTTCATAGGTAAGGCACCTCCTGTCTCAATCAGTGCGCCAAACTAGAAACTTATATCTCTTTTCATACTTTTGGCTAATTTTTCTAAGTTTCACAATCTCCTGCTGGTGGTAAATGATGGAGTTCTGCCAACTGACGAGCCCTAATCCTGACTTCACCTGACACAAAACAGGAGCGCTTCGACTTTGCTAAAGTATCCGCACGTCCTCTCATCGTTTCCGGACTTTTGTTTCTAATGATTTCTTCTCATTTTATGAGATAAATATCTCCAAAACTTCTTTTGAATCAAGAGAATTTTGGGTTTTAATCAACTCTAAGGTTGCTAAAAAGTGTGTAATGACCTCTCTTAAATCCTGGTTTCAAAGTCAAATCTAGTAAGCAGTTGTTGCCCTTCTACCAAGGATTCTGAACGTGATGACCACATCATATCTCACAATCTTACACTCATCCCGTAAAATAGTGCTGTGGTATGGTTTTTTTCGAGAATTCTTCCTTTTTCTAGTCACTGTGTTGAAAAAGGCCAAGAAAAGACTGACCGTGGTCTTATTTGGCACGAGTTCTGCATTCCTTGTAACCCAACTCTGTCGGTGTTTAGAATAATACTGGGCCTGCTCTGTGCTTGACTTCAAATCGCTCTCCCAAAGCTGCATGATATTCTTCAATCTGAAAGGAGATCCCGGTTTCAGGTCATCCTAAATCTGTCATTTCAAATTCTTGCAGAGCTATAATTTTGACTGTAGCATGAGTTGGCCAGCCATCACCATATACCACCTGCCACTTAAACGCAATGGCTAGGGTTGATAGTTATGTAGGTTGATAATGCTCAATAAATTTCTGTAATCGGTGGAGTTCATAGATATCCATCTGTATTTTGAAAACCAAGTGTAGAGCAAGTCCAGCGTCCTTCAAAATCTTTTTAATTTAATATCCATTATCTATATTTTCTATGGTCATGACTGTTTTGTCCCAATTTTAAGGATTTATACAAGTCAACTTTTCTCAATTTGTCCCAGTATAAACTGTTCTCAATCCTTGAGCCGACAACTGGCAAAAACTTTTTTCCTTTAGAAAGGGCCGCACTGACGAGGCCCATTGACGAGGAGTATGTCTTACCAGTTTTTTCAAAGAGGGGTAGGTCTGTCCATCTCCAAGGTCTCTAACTCTCAAAAGGTACCTTTTGTGGGAAGACTTAAGATCTTTTGTTGAGAGGGCTTTATTAATTCTCAAAATACCCTGAAACCAGGTCTTCACATCAATTATTTTTAAGGAAGGAATTTCACTAGAAAGTAAGAGGCCCAATTCAACTAATATCAATAAGCGCTATTAAATGCCCTTTTCTTGGATAGAAGTTACTTTCTTTTCCCAGAAAGAACTCAAGTCTAAAAAAGCCTGACTTGACTGTTTTTTCTTGGGTAGCCTGCTCTGGTGCAAATTCCAACGATAAAGTAGCTAATCTTTCCTTTTGCAAAAAGAAGAGAATTGATTACAAGCAGGAAACTTTACGCTTTTTGGGCACTAATTTTAAAATTTGAGTGTTGAGCTTGGTAGATTTTTAAACTTGTCTCAGAAATTGTGTCTAATAAGAGATTCAAGAACTGTCAAGCTTCTATTTATAGACTGTTTAGAATTAATAGATAGATTTTGCTTTTCTAAAAATGTTAAAATCCATTCTCATTTGCTTCGAATCTCCATTCCTCATTAAAATCATGCAGGAGGCATTGACAGCCTTGAGGATTGACTCCTGGAGGACATAACACCTTGAAAAGGCCATATCCCAACAAACGACTGGCAGGAAAGACTTCATCCACCAGCTTATGCACATCCGTCAATGTATAGGTCTGGACTAACTACCATGACATCCTTTCTTGTCACTGCAGTGTGAACATGAATCCATATCCGCTATGATTTCCTGGCTCAACCTCTCTGCTCCATTTGATATGCAAAACATCTCAAGCCCTATGGTCCTAACAAATTTTTTCTCGTAGCAAAGTCACCATTGAACTCTGTGTATAAGTCATCTGGCTAAGGAGGAGATGTATGATCTGGGTATTGTGAGTATCAATGAGTACAGCCAAATTTTCAGCAGAAGTCAAAAGGCTTCCTCTTGCTCAGCAAAAGAGAGTTCAAATTTCATAATCATCGAGCAAACTCTTGATGTTTGTGATAAACCATGATTTATGTCAAAAGTCTACTTTGTAAGGCTGTCATCAATCTCACACCAGAGCGTAGAGATATTCCTTCGATGGAGTTCCACGTGGTTGGCTGATAGGAACCTGGATTTAGAAAGAGGTCTCTCCTTCCATCCAAGACTTATGTTATGTGCAAGGAATTATAGAGACAGTGACATCGTAGCATCTTCTTGGCCCAGAAATCTAGTTTTGGAAATTCAGTTAATAAATAAGTGTCCGTGGGTCTGATAATCCAGGGACCGAAGGAGTCATCAAGTGTTCTGGATAGTCTGAATAAAAATCCATGTTTCCTCTGATCACTGGGATCTCTTCCCAGAGGTGAATCTGGCGTGAAGTTCTGAGTCACCATCGTGAAAAATAGCATCGACCTCTCCTAAGATAGCGGTCACGTATTTCTTCTACAATCAAGCCATCTCCGTGGGAGTCACTCATTACAATGATGAATATGCATAAGTGATTGGAAATACTCCAAAGTTTCTTACCCACAAGGCATGGTGAGATTGACTATTTTTTTCCTCATATACACACTCCAGCTGATGACTTGCCTGTTTTCCCAATAGGAAAAGAGAGATCGCTAGTCAAAACCACTCACCCTTAGGTTCAAAGTTAATGTAGCCCGGCCAACTCCCAGCTTCGACCACCAAGCTCTTTACCTGGGCTAGCCACAACCAGTGTGGGTGTGGAATTGTGTCGAACGGTCCTTTTTGAGTTCAAAGACCAAAGCGGTTAATTCAAAAGAGTTGAGCATTATTTGGCCAGTGCTCCTACTCTGCAAATCAATCGAGCTGTTGACCAACGCCTGCAATCCAATTTCGAGGACATCGACTTTAAGATTGAAATCATCTGCCAGAAAACCATCTTGCCTGTCAATTTGAGATGGTTTCAGCCTTGCTATGAGACATTTTTCAAAAGGTCATACCTAGTTTCAGCAACTTCAGGCAGGCAGATCTTAAAATCGCTGAGATTACATCGTATCTAAAGTCTATCAAAGATAGCACGAAATTCCTTGGTCTTCCTTCAATATGAGTCGCTACTGGTCAGTTTCTGACTTTATATAGTTTCAAAGGTTGGCCTGACATCTTACCCTCTTTAGGCAATTCCACATACAAGAGCTGTCCATCAACCAAGAGCAAGGCACCTGTTGTTTCGGATTTCAAATCGCGATTCGCCTCTGGTTGAGCATATCTACTACAAATGAGAGCAACGATAAAGAGAGACATATCGTAAAACAGAGACTGAAAGGGAAGCCTCTATTTCATCTCCAAATAGACGAATTGGAACATAGGAAAAGTTCAGTTCTATCATCCGTCAAGGTCCAATACCGCTAAAACCAGAGAGCCATATACCAGTCCTGGTCAATTCCTTGTATTCATAAATTTTGTTTGTCACAGTAATATGTTACATGCTCCACAGAATTTCTTTTTCAGCTATTCCGCCCAATCGGAGCAAAACTATGCTGTATTTGCAGTCAAGCAAAACGGTGTTAGAGGCCTCTACATCACGGCCATGATTAACTTTGAAATAATTGAGTAAGATAGAGATATCCGCAATACACTCTGCCCACTATATCAATCAGTCACCACTTCGGGTCCCACTACATTTTGATAATAGGTCTGAGAAGCGGTGGTGCGGGTGCAGCCCAAAATCAAGCTGTCTACCTGCCCACCACTAATGGGCGCAAGGTTTCTTAATATAAATCCATTTCTTTGTCGTTAACTCGGTTGAAAAAGCACCAGAAATCCACATGTGAGCAAACTTAGGGCATACAACTAACTGCAAATCCTAATCTAGGGTCGCGAATTTTTGACGATAGATATCTGATTGTACTGTCATCGGTGTTCCAATCACAATTGATTCTCCTACCCTTGACTAGCTTTATAGCAGCTAAGTACCCCAAAATTACCTAAGAACAGGGAATATCGAGTTTGGATTTAATTTTCTTCCAAACAACTGCTGTTGCAGTATTACAAGCGATGACAATCATCTGACATCCTTAGTCAAAGAAAGTTGACCTTCAACTGCTAAGAGTATATTCATTGAATCTGTTTGCAGGACGAGGGCCCGGCAAGTTTCGTGCCGAATCTCCAATATAGACGTGATTTCTTCATGAGGAAGGCGCATGAGTTCACGCACAACAGTCAAGCCTCCAACGTTCGAACTAAAAAAAAAAAACCAATTGGTCGATTATCCACAGTCTTCTTTCTAGTCTTTATTTTCGATTGATAGTCATTATCATTACATTTTCACAAAATTTTGACAGACTGCAAATCAGACTATTCTCTTGCACACACACATAATCAACAAATATCAATAGAATGCAAAGGAAAAAAGTCTTATCCTTAAATTAGTTGAAGAGAGAGAAGTCCGAATTTCATCCAGACTTTCCGGGATACGATTTTTATTATAAGTACATGCTTTTTGTTGGCGAATGATTTATGGTACACTTGTTAAAATTTTAGCTTCGCTTGGTTTAATTCATTTTGCACTCACACAATAGAGTACGAACTGCTTCTGCATTCAAACGTGGGTTATCAGCAAGGCAAATTCTTTTCGATTTGCGGTTATGCACCAAGCACATCTCTTAAGTGCTCCACCAAGAAAAGTTTTTCAAACAATCACAAATGCCAAAATACAGTCCACTTCCGTTTCTTTCTTTTGAATCTTCATATTATACCATAAAGTCCCAATACGCCTGACTAGGGTTTGATTTACGTTTTCGCATGTGTAGGTATCCTAGATTCTTTTTCAGCTCTAATCTTTTAACTAACAAGATTAAAAAATAATCTAAATTTGTAAAATAATCTAGTTTTTCCTAAAAAACCTTGGTATTGGATTGATTTAGATTTCATATATTAAAATTATGTTAAAATAAAGAAACATCTTTCCAAGACTGCTTATTTTACAGGAAAATGTATGCGCCATAGATTTGGCAGAAAGGAGTTTTTTGGAGAAGAGCTAAAAATCCTGCAAGTATAGCATCCGAAATTGACCGTTGAAACTGCTTCTGTTTTTCGAAGGACACAGAATGTAGCTACACGGCATCGAAGTGAAAGAAAAATCACAAGTGTCAGTGAATACGACCAAGTATCACAAAAGCAGAGTGAACCCACTCAAGAGGATATGAAAATCAACCAAGCACAGAAAATCCAACTTCTACTGAATTAGCTGCCAAAGAGGTAAAACCTAAAGGAAACAATACATCAAATACATAATCAATCAGAGATTAATGCTGTAGCTGGAACCTTCTGAAATAAGGGAGAGTGAAACCAGAACTTCCTAAGGACTTAAGCAAAAAACTATCAACTTCATTATGACCAACCAATCCTTCATGAGGACGTAATACGCCAGCTTCTGCCGCTTTGAAATGGAGAGAACAAAGTGTGTTTTGGGCTCATCGGTGAAGAAAGAATCCAATAATGAAAAACTCTGGTCCTGTGGACGCAAACCAGGATAGAAAAGCACTGGGATTACAATGGGGAACTATCACATCTCTGCTATAAGATCTTAGAGAAATCTGTGGGCAAGCATTAAAAAGGAAACCGCTAAAAAGTAAAAAACAATTAGCGGAAAAACTTAATCGGACCAAATAATGCTCAGTGTATGGTCGTTATTATTTTATCTTTATGATATTTTATGGTCTTTTTAATAAACCAAAAAGAAAGGCTTCTGGAAAATGTTACTGACTATCATCGTGCCTTAGATATTACCCAAGCCATTATTGTGACTACTTTTACAGCCAAGATGAACCACTTTTAACGCGAAACCTCTCTAGCTATCCTGACGATGCGTTACTGGTAATCATTTGAGTAAAAAAAGGATAAGACCCTCGATTTTACCTTGGAATAGCTTAACAGAAGATTTATTTGCTAATGATGATTACTCTTGGAATATCTGAAATATAAACAAGGGGCGGCGCGACTGGATCTTGAATGGCATCTTGCTCAAGGGACTTGTCAAAGATACGGACTACAATTATTTCTTATCTTGGAATCAAGACAGACGGACAACCAACACGTCTAAGATGGTTATATTTGACTGTCACTGGAGCTAGCTATGCTGACCTCTTACTCAGTGCCAAGACCAACTTTGCCCAACCGAAAACTAATTATCGGAAAGAGATGATCAGAAGAAATCAAATCCTATCACGTTGAAGCTGCTAAGGCCAAAGAGAAGGAACTCTAAAACATGACCACATCGAGGATCATCAAAGTTCTTTTTCAACCGTGTTCAACTAACCTTGAGGTAACAAATCTAGCCAAAACTACAAAAAGAAGCCTCTCCAGCATACCTACAAACCCAGAAAAGGACAAAAGAAGACATTCTCCTACCACGGACGTTATCTCCCCACCAGTTCTTTCCTGTGACCGGACAGATTCTTCCTGCCAACTTAAAGGAGTCTGAATGCGTAGACAATCCACCTTTTAGAACCCATAGAGAGATTACCATCTCGTCGTCAACTCTACAAATGAACTATATTACCTGCCTACATGAACAATCTTGGCGGGAAACGGTTGGTTTAAATGATCAATTACATTGATGACATGCGCTATGGCCGTATCGCTGCTAAGGAAATATGCAGGAATCGAATCCAAAGAAGTTGCCTAAGCAAAATGGATGGCTGGTCCATACTGTTAGGCGACAATGGATATTTGGCTGACGACTTTGTTGGAATTCCATATTAGTTAACTCTGCAGCCAATGTCGCTTGGATGATGCAAACGTCTATGACTACTACAAGTTCACCAAGGACGAGACCTATCTCAAAGAAAAGATTTATCCAATGCCCAAGGAAACAGCCAAGTTCTGAATTCCTTCTGCACCACGACAAATCTAGTGACCGTTGGGTTTTCGCCATCCTACTCACTAGAGCATGGAACTATCACGACTGAAATACTGACCAATCTCTAAGCCTGGCAACTTTCCACGACTATGGAAGCAGCCATCATCTCAATGTCGTGACCAAGATTTGGGTGACATGAAGAAGCAATTTGACAAACTCAAACTACCCATATCAACCAAGATGGCCGAACCGGAATGGTACGATGAAGACAGTCCAATCTACTAATGAAGGACTTGAAACTATCACCGTCACATGTTTCATCTGTTAGCCTTCTTCCAGAACCTTATTTATAAGGATCAGCCTGAATATCTGGAAGGCAATGTTGCGTAACCTTAAACCATCGTGGGAGATGGTGGAACGGGGTTGGTCTAAGGCTAATAAAATCAACCTCTGCCTGGTTCGTTTGATGGAAATCGTGCCCATCGTTTGCTGGCAGAACAACTCAGATCCTCAACTCTGAAAATCTCTTGGGACATGTACGCGCCTTTCCAAATTGATGGGAACTGGTGCAACTAGCGGTATATAGAAATGCTCCTTCAGTCTCACATCATTACATTAAGGTTCCCATTACTATAGCCCTTCCAGATGCAAGGAAAGATGGGCAAGTTTCTAGGTTTAGCCGTAGTAACTTTTGAAGTCAGTACAGTCGGAAAGAAAAGAATCTTTGAAAACGCTATCCTTCCTTTCTAATGGGTGGAGACTAGTCGAGACTATCCAAATATCGAAGCTAGCATTGTCAAGGTAAACGGTGGGTGAAGTTGCTACCTCATCAAAAAGACAATCGTATCCAGCTTGCTACCTTGCGCGGGCGATGTCATTACCTTTGA
>BNJU01003686.1_pt1 | contig 25275 bp, 38 predicted proteins | sample 8539281 | NCBI WGS metagenome assembly BNJU01 (sample SAMD00202456, study PRJDB9452) | human saliva metagenome | isolation source: human saliva | place: Japan
TAAAAGCTCTATCATATCTAGCTTTCTAGCCAGCGCGATAGGTCTGTGACGAGGGCAAAATATATTATTTTCCTTTTAATGTTACAGCATATATACAGTTTTCCTGTAACTTTTGCTGTAATTATAGATTGCAATGATCATCTTAGTATCTTTATGACCAAAAGCTTTAGCTAGGATCTTTTGGATAATAAGTCTATCAGTGTATGATTGAGGCTTGAGACTATTGCTGTTTGTGCAGAAAGGATGACTAAAAGATAGGGTTTAGTAGTGTTTAGAAAATGAGCTTCTGGAAAAACCAGAAAGCTTTTGAGAGGCATCTCCATGGAGAAACCGGTTCACACATTTCAAGGTCCGCTCCTGCGTTATGACCTCCTTTGCTCAATAGTAGCTTCGCTACATATCGACTCATCGCAAAGTTTTCATTTTACTATAAGGTCAATAAAAATGTCAATAAAAAGTTCTATAAAAAGGAACTGCTAAACAATGCTAATTGCCTGGGATCGAACCGGCGACCTCATCCTCACCATGGATGCGCTCTGCCTCACTGAGCTAAATCAGCTTGCTTAAAAAGTATACTATAGAATCAAATCTTTGTCAATAAAATGTTTTATTTAAAAGTAATCAGCTGTCAGTCAAACTAAAATGGCTTAAGAGAATATCCCTCAGCCATTTTATTCTAACCTAATTGATTTTGTTTTTTTCTGGATTCCAGATAAAGCTTGCGATAAAGCTAAAGATGATGGTAACAATTGCAACTAAGACAGCAACAATCAGTGCTGGTATGCGAATAAACCACCACAAAGGATTTGGTTTTTGTTATCGTGCCATTGTTTTGTTTCCTCATCCAGACGTTGGAATTCTGATTGGATACGTTCAGCAACCATCTCAATTCCTTCATCATTCATTTTCTTAATGTCTGAGATATCGATAGGATTTCCGAAGTTCATATCGACACGTTCACGACTGATGAGTCCTTTTAAGGTCATTGGACCAGTGTAAGTAACTGGCATGATGCGAACCTTGGCCATTTTAGCAATCAGAGCTACGCCACCTTTGACATCGTTAGAATGACGACTACCACTTGGAAACATGATGAGAGATCGGTCGCTCTTTTTAAGGACATTGATAGGATACTTAATGGCAGAAGCACTAGGATTTTCCCGATCAATAGGAAAGGCACCACACATACGGATCCACCAACCAAAGATTCGGTTGGAGAAAAGTTCCTTTTTAGCCATAAAAACAAACTGTTTCGGTTTGGTCGCAAATGCCATGTAGACAGGATCCCACCAAGTACGATGGGGAGCAACTAGGATATAGTTTTCATCTTGACTCGGAATTTTATTGGTATTATGATAATGAGCATTACCGTTGATAGACCAGAGAATCAACATAACCAGCCCACGAAGATAAGTATAAAACATGGTGTCTCCTTCAAATTTCTTTCTTTTATTATACCCTTATCGTTGTAGGACAGGCAAAATTTTTTTGTATAGGCGGAAAAGCTCTTTATATGAAATTAGAATTATTTTTAAAAATGATATGATAGAGATTATGGATAAAAATAAAATTATAGGCTTAAGCCAATCAGAAGTTAATGAACGTCAGAAACAGGGCAGAGTCAATGATTTCAAAGCATCAGCTAGTACCAGTACTTGCAGATTGTAAAACGAAATGTTTTTACTCTCTTCAATGCTTTTAAACTTTGCTATTGCATTAGCGCTCGCTTTTGTTCAAGCCTGGAGCAACCTAGTTTTCTTTGCGGTTATCTGCTTTTAATGCTTTTTCAGGAATTGTAACTGAGCTACGTGCCAAACATATGGTTGATAAACTCAATCTCTTGAATAAAGAAAAGATTACGACCATTCGTGATGGACAAGAGATCGCTTTGGATCCCTGAAGAGCTTGTTTTGGATGATGTGATTCGCTTGTCTGCAGGGGATCAGATTCCCAAGTGATGCAAATTGTATTAGAAGGTTTTGCAGAAGTCAATGAGGCCATGTTAACGGGCGAGAGCGACTTGGTGCAAAAAGAAGTAGAAGACTTAATGTTGTCAGGTAGTTTTCTTGCCAGTGGTTCTGTCTTTGCTCAAGTTCATCATGTAGGAGCAGATAACTATGCAGCCAAACTCATGCTTGAAGCTAAGACCGTTAAACCGATCAACTCACGCATCATGAAATCGCTAGACCAGCTGGCAGGCTTTACTGGGAAAATCATCATTCCATTTGGAATTGCCCTCTTGCTTGAAGCTTTGGTCTTAAAAGGTTTACCACTGAAATCTTCTGTAGTGAATTCATCTACAGCTCTTCTGGGAATGTTACCTAAGGGAATCGCGCTCTTGACTATCACCTCACTTTTAACCGCTGTTATCAAGCTTGGTTTGAAAAAGGTCTTGGTGCAGGAGATGTACTCCGTTGAGACCCTTAGCACGTGGATATGCTCTGCTTTGGATAAGACAGGAACCATCACTCAAGGGAAGATGCAGGTTGAGACTGTCCTTCCTCTGACCCAGGCTTTATGACAAGGATGCCATTGCCAAAATACTAACTCAGCTATATGGCAAACAGTGAGGATAAAAATCCAACAGCTCAAGCTATTCGAAAGCGTTTTGCGGGAGAGGTAGTTTATCCGATGATTTCTAGTCTTCCATTTTCAAGCGATCGTAAAATGGGGAGCAATGGAGTTGGAAGGTCTAGGAACTGTTTTCTAGGCGCACCGGAGATGTTGTTGGATGCTGAAGTTCCTGAAGCTAGAGAAGCTCTTTGAACGAGGATCTCGTGTCTTGGTTCTGGCCCTCAGTCAAGAAAAACTTGATCACCATAAACCGCAGAAGCCATCTGATATTCAGGCCTTTGGCTTTGCTTGAGATTCTAGATCCAATCCGAGAAGGGGCTGCTGAAACTCTAGACTATCTTCGTTCTCAGGAAGTGGGCTTGAAAATTATTTCTGGTGATAATCCAGTTACTGTTTCAAGTATTGCTCAAAAAGCAGGTTTTGCAGACTATCACAGCTACGTAGATTGCTCGAAGATTACTGATGAAGAGTTGATTGCCATGGCTGAGGAGACAGCGATTTTTCGGACGTGTCTCTCCTCATCAAAAAGAAACTGATCATCCAAAACGTTGAAAAAAGCAGGTCATACCACAGCCATGACAGGGAGACGGTGTCAACGATATCCTAGCTCTCCGTGAGGCAGACTGTTCCATCGTTATGGCTGAAGGAGATCCAGCGACTCGTCAGATTGCAAATCTGGTTCTCTTGAACTCAGACTTTAATGATGTTCCTGAGATTCTCTTTGAAGGTCGTCGTGTGGTCAATAACATTGCCCACATTGCTCCAATTTTCTTGATTAAGACCATCTATTCCTTCTTGTTAGCAGTCATCTGTATTGCAAGTGCATTGTTGGGACGTACTGAATGGATTTTGATTTTCCCATTCATTCCGATTCAGATTACCATGATTGACCAGTTTGTGGAAGGATTCCCACCGTTCGTATTGACCTTTGAGCGAAATATCAAACCAGTAGAACAAAACTTCCTCAGAAAATCCATGCTCCGTGCACTACCAAGTGCCTTGATGGTAGTCTTTAGTGTTCTCTTTGTTAAAATTTTTGGAACCAGTCAAGGCTGGTCAGCCATTGAAATTTCGACACTTCTGTATTATCTACTAGCATCGATTGGTTTCATGTCTGTAGTTAGAGCTTGCTTGCCATTTAGTCTGTGGCGTGTTCTCTTGATTATTTGGTCAGTTGGTGGCTTCCTTGGAACAGCTCTATTTCCCAAGAATCCAAAAACTACTTGAAATTTCAACACTGACAGGACAAACATTACCTGTCTATGGCATCATGATGCTCATCTTTACTGTGATTTTCATCCTGACAAGTCGTTATCAAGCTAGAAGATAAAGAAAGGCTGCAATCCATGATTGCGGTCTTTTTTAGGTACAGGATTGCTAGATAAAATATGGTATAATAAAGAGAAATAGAGTTTTTGAAAGTGAGAGAAGATGATTTCAAAGAGATTAGAAACGGTAGCTTCCTTTGTACCTCAAGGAGCCGTTTTACTGGATGTGGGAAGCGATCATGCTTATCTACCCATTGAATTGGTTGAAAAAGGTCACATCGATCGTGCCATTGCAGGAGAGGTTGTAGAAGGTCCCTATCAATCTGCAGTAAAAAATGTTGAAAGTCACGGATTAGACTGAGAAAATCCAGGTTCGTTTAGCCAATGGTTTAGCAGCTTTTTGAAGAAAGTGACTAGGTATCTGTCATCACTATTGCTGGGATGGGAGGTCATGATTGCTACGATCTTAGAAGAGGGATTGGACAAACTAGCCAATGTTGAGCGATTGATTCTTCAACCCAATAATCGTGAAGACGAGTTGCGTAGTTGGTTACAAGAGCATGGTTTTCAAATCATAGCAGAAAGTATCCTAGAAGAAGCTGGGAAATTCTACGAGATTATAGTTGCAGAAGCTGGTGAAATGAATCTATCAGCAACTGATGTCCGCTTTGGCCCATTCTTGTCCAAAGAAGTCAGTCCAGTCTTCATCCAAAAATGGCAAAAAGAAGCTAAGCTTGAGTTTGCCCTTAGTCAAATTCCAGAAAAAAATCAAGAAGAACGTCTGGTTCTAGCAGATAAAATTCAAGCCATCAAGGAGGTGCTCCATGAAAGCAAGTGAAGTGATTAAGCGTTATGAAGCCTATTGCCCACAAGAATTTTTCTATGGAAGGTGATAGTCGTGGTCTGCAAATTGGCACTCTAGACAAAGGAAATCCAAAAAGGTCATGGTTGCTCTTGATATTCGTGAAGAGACGGTCGCTGAAGCTATTGAAAAGGGTATTGATTTGATTATCGTTAAGCACGCGCCCTATCTTTCGTCCGATCAAGGACTTGGTAGCTAGTCGTCCCTCAAAAATCAGATTTATATCAATCTCATCAAGCACGATATTGCAGTCTACGTCAGTCATACTAATATTGATATCGTTGAAAAATGGTCTTAATGATTGGTTCTGCCAACTGTTAGATATTAAGGATACAACGTATCTGCAGGAAACAGGTCCTGAACGTGGATTGGACGTATTGGCAACTATTAGACCTCAAACGTTTTGAAGAATTTGCTAGATCATGTTAAGGAAGTCTTTGAGTCTAGATAGCCTTCGTATGGTGTATTATCAAGAGACTGATTTGCAAAAACAATCTCAAGAGTGGCTATCTGTGGTGGCAGTGGGCAGTCTTTCTACTCTGATGCTTTAGCAAAAAGGAGCAGATGTTTACATTACTGGTGACATCTATTACCACACTGCCCAAGATATGCTGTCAGATGGCTTGTTGGCTCTGGATCCGGGACACTATATCGAAGTGCTTTTTGTGGAAAGAATTGCAGCACTCTTGAACGAATGGAAGGAAGAAAATGTTTGGTCTCTCGAAGTTATCGCAAGTCAGGCATCAACCAATCCATTCCATCATATCTAGTTAGAAGGTAAAGACAATGAAAAAAAGTTGCCATTGTAGGAGCAGGAATTGTAGGGGCAACAGCCGCCTACTATCTCTCTAAAGAAGCAGAGGTCGAAGTAACTGTCTTTGATCATGGGCACGGACAAGCGACCAAGGCAGCGGCAGGAATTATCAGTCCCTGGTTTTCTAAACGACGCAATAAGGCCTGGTACAAGATGGCGCGACTAGGAGCTGATTTCTATGTGGATTTATTAGCTGACTTGGAAAAATCTGGTCAAAAAGGTTGATTTCTACCAACGCTCAGGAGTCTTTCTTCTCAAAAAGATGAGTCCAAAGCTCGAGGAACTCTATCAACTAGCCTTGCAACGTAGAGATGAAATCTCCCTTAATAGGGAGAATTAGCCATTTTGGACCAAGAGTCTGCAGAGCAGCTATTCCCTGGGATCTAGAGGGATTTGAGAGATTGCTCTATGCTTCTGGTGGAGCTCGAGTAGATGGGCAACTCCTAGTGAGTCGTTTACTGGATGCCAGTCAGGTTAAGGTCGTAAAGAAAGAGGTTAGTCTAACTCTTTTATTATCAGGCTATCAGATAGACAATCAAATATTTGATCAAGTAATTTTATCTACGGGAGCTTGGCTTGGACACATTTTGGAGCCTTTAGGCTATGAGGTGGATGTTCGTCCTCAAAAAGGTCAACTCTAGAGATTACCAGGTTGATACAAGACATGGGAAGCTTATCCTGTTGTCATGCCGGAAGGTGAGTGGGATTTGATACCATTTCCTGGAGGCAAGTTATCTCTAGGAGCTACCCATGAGAATGACATGGGATTTGATCTTACAGTCGATAAAAATTTGCTCCAACAAATGGCTGAGGCAGCGAATCCATTTTATCCGAGTTTAAAGGGTGCAGTTTTATCTGGTGAACGTGTAGGTATTCGTGCTTATACAAGTGACTTTTCTCCATTTTTTGGACAGGTTCCAAACTTATCAGGAGTCTATACAGCAAGTGGTCTAGGATCTTCAGGCTTAACGACTGGTCCCATTATCGGTTATCATCTAGCTCAAATGCTTCAAGGGAGAAGTGGAGTATTAGATCCAGCAGATTATCCGACTGAAAGATACATTAAAAAAAGAAATAATAGTAAACTTTTTACCTAGTTTTTACGATAGTCTTAGGAAAGTAAATGACTTTCCCTATCAAAAATGGTAAAATGAAAAAAATAATCCAAGAATTGAGGAAATAAAATGCAAGAAAAAATTCTGGTAACAGGTGGAGCAGGTTTTATCGGAACTCACACTGTTATTGAATTGGTTCAAGCCGGACACCAAGTAGTTGTCGTGGATAATTTGGTAAACAGTAGTCGTAAAAAGTCTTGAAGTAGTCGAAAGAATCACTGGGCGTAGAAATTCCTTTCTACGAAGCAGATATTCGTGACACAGATACACTTCGTGATATTTTCAAACATGAAGAACCAACAGGTGTGATCCATTTTGCTGGTTTGAAAGCTGTAGGGGAATCTACACGTATCCCACTAGCCTACTATGATAACAATATCGCTGGAACTGTCAGTCTCTTTGAAAGTTATGGAAGAGACTAACTGTAAAGAATATCATCTTTCAGCTCATCAGCAACTGTTTATGGAGATCCGCATACAGTTCCAATCCTCGAAGATTTCCCTCTTTCAGCTACTAACCCTTATGGTCGTACTAAGTTGATGCTTGAAGAAATCTTGACAGATATCTATAAAGCTGATTCAGAATGGAACGTTGTTTTACTTCGTTACTTCAACCCAATCGGTGCGCATAAGAGCGGTGATTTGGGTGAAAATCCAAACGGTATTCCAAATAACCTTCTTCCATATGTGACACAAGTTGCAGTTGGTAAGTTGGAACAAGTTCAAGTCTTTGGAGATGACTACGATACTGAAGATGGAACAGGTGTTCGTGACTATATCCACGTCGTTGACTTAGCAAAAGGGCACGTTGCAGCCCTTAAGAAACTTCAAAAGGGTTCAGGTCTAAATATTTACAACCTTGGTACAGGGAAAGGCTATTCTGTCCTTGAAATTATCCAAAATATGGAAAAAGCAGTCGGACGTCCTATTCCATACCGTATTGTTGAACGTCGCCCAGGTGATATTGCAGCTTGCTACTCAGATCCAGCAAAAAGCTAAGGAAGAGCTAGGATGGGAAGCAGAACTTGGTATTACAGAGATGTGTCAAGACGCATGGCGTTGGCAAAGCAAGCATCCAAATGGATTTGAAGACTAAGATGATGATTTCAATCATAGTTCCATGTTTAAACGAAGAGGAAGTACTTCCTCTTTTTTATCAAACTCTTGAAACACTGATCCCAGATTTGGGAACAGAAAGCGAATACATTTTTGTAGATGATGGTTCGACTGATAAGACTTTGGACCTTTTAAAGGTTTATCGAGAGAAAAATCCTGCAGTACATTATATCTCTTTCTCGCGAAATTTTGGGAAGGAAGCAGCCTTATATGCAGGTTTACAACAAGCTAGAGGAGATTTGGTGGTGGTTATGGATGCAGACCTTCAGGATCCACCAAGCCTCTTGCTTGAGATGAAAGAACTACTAGATCAGAATCCAGACTTGGACTGTGTTGGAACTCGAAGAACCAGTCGAGAGGGTGAACCCTTTTTACGTAGTTTCTGCGCCGATCTTTTTTTATCGTTTTATGCAAAAAATTAGCCCAGTAGCTCTTCCATCGGGTGTTCGTGATTTTCGGATGATGAGAAGATCAGTTGTGGATGCAGTGTTAGAATTGACAGAATACAATCGCTTTTCCAAAGGACTCTTTGCCTGGGTTGGTTTTCATACTCACTATCTAGAATACCCTAATGTTGAAAGGCAGGCAGGTAAGACTAGTTGGAGCTTTAGACAACTCTTTTTCTACTCTATCGAAGGGATTGTGAATTTTTCAGATTTTCCTTTGATATTAGCTTTTGTTGCTGGTCTTTCGTCGTGTTTTCTGGCTTTGGTGATGACATTGTTTGTAGTTGTTCGTACTCTCGTACTGGGCAATCCAACTTCTGGTTGGACCTCTCTGATGGCTGTCATTCTATTTCTTGGTGGTGTCCAATTATTGACGATTGGGATTCTCGGAAAATATATCAGTAAAATTTATATGGAAACGAAAAAAAGACCCCTCTATCTGATAAAAAGAACAGAGTGAGTCATGATAAGATTTACTAAAAAAATAAGTCCTTCAAAAGACTATAATTTTCTGGAAAAAAATATGCTAAACTAGAGGAAGTGGGATTTGGAAATCGAATCACCACTGATGACAAATTAATCTTTGATGAGCGCGCGAGTGGGACACTGTTTTCACAGCCTCCAGTAGCTCTTCACTAGCTGGGATGTCTCTCTCTAGTAGATTAGGATCATCATAGAAACGCACAATACCATTATCATGGTAATCAAATAAATCAGAATAGGTTTGGCATAGCCCACAGGCAATGCATCGTTCAGGTATAAGTGTGATTTTCATATTTATATTGTAATAAGAAATTAGAAAAAAAACAAGGAGTAAGGTATGGAAAAGGAACCATGGCAAGAAGATATTTACGATATCGAGGAAAGTCGTTCGGAACGCAGAAGCAGAGGAAATAAGGAATCAGGAGTAGGAGCTAATCGTATTTTAACGATTTTGGCTTGTATTTTCTTTGTTATCGTTGTCGGAATGATTGCTATTCTAATCTACCTGTCATCAGGTGGAAGTGATCGTACGGCAGCCTTGAAAGATTTTCATGATTCTTCTGCGCCTAAGGTAGAGGAAGTATCTTCAACATCATCAAGTAGTTCAGTTGAAGCATCAAGTTCTGAAGCAGAATCAACTTCTTCAAGTAGTTCAGAGGAACATACAAATGCTGAGGGAACCATTACTGTCCTTGCAGGTGAAGGTGAGGCAGCTATTGCAGCTAGAGCAGGCATTTCTATTGCCCAGCTTGAAGCCTTGAACCCTGGTCATATGTCTTCAGGAACTTGGTTTGCAAATCCTGGTGATGTCCTTAAGACAAGATAGGAGTTAGAATGAAAACAATTCAGATTGCTATTGATGGACCAGCTTCAAGTGGTAAGAGTACAGTAGCTAAGATTATCGCTAAGGACTTTGGATATACCTACTTGGATACAGGTGCCATGTATCGTGCTGCGACTTACATCGCTTTGAACAACCAAGTAAGTCCAGAAGAGTCTTCTCGACTTCTTGAATTATTGGAACAATATCCGATTAGCTTTGGTCGTGCTGAAACAGGAGAACAGCTTGTTTTTGTTGGAGATGTTGATGTGACAAATCCAATCCGTGAAAATGAAGTAACAAATGCTGTTTCTGCCTTTGCTGCTATACCAGCTGTTCGTGAAAAATTGGTAGCCCTCCAGCAAGAAATTGCCCAACAAGGCGGAATCGTCATGGATGGTCGAGATATTGGTACAGTGGTCTTGCCTAAGGCTGAATTGAAGATTTTTCTTGTTGCTTCAGTGGATGAACGTGCAGAACGACGTTATAAGGAAAATCTTTCAAAGGGGATCGAAACAGATTTGGAAACTTTGAAAGAAGAGATTGCTGCGCGTGATTATAAAGATAGTCATCGTGAAACTTCTCCTCTTAAAGCAGGCAGATGATGCAATCTATCTGGACACGACAGGGACTAAGTATTTTTAGAAGTTGTCGAAAAAATTAAATCAGAAGCAGTCAAACATTTTTAATTTGAAATTTTAACCGATTGACCACGATAGTGGTGAGTCGGTTTTTTAGCAATTTGTCAAATTTTTAATTTTAAGGTATAATAGTCTTTGTTAACGAAAATTTGACAATCAAACCATCATGAAAATAGAAGGAGATAAAATGAACAATCTACCAAATTGCCCAAAAATGTAATTCAGAATATGTCTATGAAGACGGAGCCTTGCTAGTCTGCCCAGAGTGTGCTTATGAATGGAATCCTGCTGAGCAAGCAGAGGTTGAAGAAGGCCTTGTTGCTATCGATGCTAATGGAAATAAATTGGCTGATGGAGATACAGTAACCCTTGATCAAAGACCTCAAAGGTAAAAGGTGCTCCAAAAAGACCTTAAGCAAGGAACTCGTGTGAAAAAAACATCCGTATTGTTGAGGGCGACCACAACATCGATTGTAAGATTGATGGTTTTGGTGCAATGAAACTTGAAATCAGAATTTGTGAAGAAGATTTAATCATGACTGCTTGGAATAAAAAATTATATTTTTCAGTCGGACTCTTCTGTTTTTCGCAGCATTTACAGGGTGTCTATCTGGAAATTACCAAACGTGGTGGTTTTAGGGATGTTGCTTTACTATACAGTCCTTTCCAACCTTTTGGTTGTCATCTTTACAGGTTATCTTTTACTAAAGATGCGTAGTGACGGTGATAGTTGGCAAAAGTCCAGGAATTTTACGACTCAAAGGGTGGTGTCACCATGAGTATCATGATTACCTGTGTCATCTATCATTTTCATGCTAGCTCCCTTGACGACAGATTTTTACCGTTTGGAAAATTTCCTTTGCCATTATATCGTACCTCTCTGGTTTTTTTAGCAGATACAATTATGTTTTGATAAGAGTCGTCAATATAAGTGGTTTGATCCCATGCTTTGGACCAGTCTTCCTTTGTTTTTATATGATTTTTTGCCATCTTAAACGGTTTTGTTCTAAAGATGGATGTTCCTAACGCTAAGGATAGTCCCTTCCCTTATTTCTTTTTGAATGCTACCAAACATGGTTGGGGCTTTGTCTTTAGATGGGCAGCTACTATCTTTGTTGCCTATATGGTTTCAGGATATCTGTTTTATCTTGTTAAAAAAACATTAAAAAAATCTAAGAAATAAGAGTACCCTTCTATGGGTACTTTTTGATGATTGATATAATTGTACCCGGACAAATCGATTTTTTATCTTGTACTTGAGTCATTTCTACCTTAAAATAAAATTGTAGCTACCAATACAACTATTGAGGAAGAGAAAAATGACTGAAAATCGTTATGAATTAAATAAAAATTTGGCACAGATGCTTAAAGGTGGCGTCATCATGGATGTTCAAAATCCTGAACAAGCAAGAATTGCAGAGGCTGCAGGTGCAGCAGCTGTTATGGCCTTGGAGCGAATCCCAGCGGATATTCGTGCAGCTGGTGGTGTCTCTCGCATGAGCGATCCAAAGATGATCAAGGAAATCCAAGACGCAGTCAGCATTCCAGTTATGGCCAAGGTTCGAATTGGGCATTTTGTTGAAGCACAGATTTTAGAAGCCATCGAGATTGACTATATCGATGAGAGTGAGGTGCTATCTCCAGCTGACGATCGTTTCCATGTGGATAAGAAAGAATTCCAAGTTCCTTTTGTTTGTGGTGCTAAAGACCTAGGAGAAGCCTTGCGTCGTATCGCTGAAGGAGCATCGATGATCCGTACAAAAGGGGAACCTGGAACAGGAGATATCGTTCAGGCAGTCCGCCATATGCGTATGATGAATCAAGAAATCCGTCGCATTCAAAATCTCCGTGAAGATGAACTCTATGTCGCAGCAAAAGAACTCCAAGTTCCTGTAGAATTAGTTCAATACGTTCATGAACATGGAAAACTACCAGTCGTGAACTTCTGCAGCTGGGTGGGTTGCAACACCTGCAGATGCTGCTCTTATGATGCAGCTAGGTGCAGAAGGTGTCTTTGTTGGTTCAGGGATTTTCAAATCAGGTGATCCTGTTAAACGTGCAGCAGCAATTGTCAAGGCAGTTACAAACTATCAAAATCCTCAAATTTTAGCTCAAATCTCAGAAGATTTGGGAGAAGCCATGGTTGGTATCAATGAGAATGAAATCCAAATTCTCATGGCTGAGCGAGGAAAATAGATGAAAATTGGAATATTGGCCTTGCAAGGCGCCTTTGTAGAGCATGAGAAAGTCCTTGCAAAACTAGGAGTTGAAAGTATTGAACTGCGAAACCTAAAAGATTTTCAGCAGCATCAGAGTAATCTGTCAGGATTGATTTTACCCGGAGGTGAGTCGACAGCTATGGGAAAACTCCTACGTGACCAGCAGATGCTACTTCCTCTAAGAGAGGCTATTCTCAATGGTTTACCAGTCTTTGGAACTTGTGCAGGTTTGATCTTGCTAGCGAGTCAAATCACTTCTCAAGAGGAAAGTCATCTGGCGACTATGGATATAGTAGTTGAGCGCAATGCCTATGGACGTCAGCTAGGAAGCTTTTATACAGAAGCAGACTGCAAGGGTGTTGGCAAGATTCCCATGACCTTTATCCGTGGACCTATTATTAGTGAAGTTGGTAAGGGTGTTGATGTTCTGGCAGTAGTGAACAATCAAATCGTTGCTGCTCAAGAAAAGAATATGCTAGTGACTTCCTTTCATCCGGAATTGACAAATGATCTTCGCTTGCATCAATACTTTATCAATATGTGCAAATAAAAATAGGTCGGGATTTTCCCGGCCTATTTTTACATGTAATAAACAATGGCGATATATTGTAGAGCGGAAGCTGCTAGGATGAAGAGATGCCAGATCATGTGGAAGTATGGTTTCTTCTTAGCATAAAATCCAGCACCAACTGTATAGCAAAGCCCACCTGATACCATAAGAGTCCAAAAGATTGGATTTGTTTGACTGATGATTGCTGGTAGGATAGCCACAACTAGCCAACCCATGATGAGGTAGAGTATCAGACTAAATTTTTCATTGACTTTTTTGGCAAATATTTTATAAAGAATACCAAAAATAGTTGTTCCCCACTGAATGGCGATAATCAGATAACCAAACCAGTTATTCATCAAGGTCAAAACGACAGGAGTATAAGAACCTGCAATCGCAACATAAATCATGGAATGGTCGATAATGCGCAAGACATACTTATGAGTGGAACCATAAGCCATAGAATGATAAATGGTCGATGAAAGGAACATGAGAAAGAGGCTGATGACGAAGATGGACACACCGATCAGACGATAAAAATCCATGAGCTTCATAACTATAAGTCGATGAGATAGGGAGCAAAATCAGCATGATAAGTGCCCCTACAGCATGGGTGACACTGTTTGCTATTTCTTCTCCAAAACTAAGGCGCTTGCTAAGTTTAAAACTAGTATTCATTTGTTTCCTCCTCTTCATTTTCTGTATAGACTAGTGCTAGTGTTTGATGATAAAGTTTGACCGTTTGACAGCTTGCTTGAATGATTGGATTAGCTGGGTCTAGGTCTTCATTCATATAGTCTACAAAAAGCATTGTAAAAGTTCTTGTGAGTTAGTCTCTGTGTGTAGGGTGTTTAGGGTTTGAGCAATTTCCTGGATTGAAAAAACAGACTTGAGTGTTGTGATAGCAATCAATCGGGCAATTTGTTTGCGTTGGTATTTTTTCTTTTCAGGTTTACTGATATAGCCATGCTTCACATAGTTGTTCACCATTGATGCAGTTAAACCTTTCTCTTTAGCAAGAGAAATAGGGGAACAAACTTTATTCACATAAAGTAGGACCTGATCCAAATAGAGATCAATGTTTGGAATTTCGTCCCATTCTGGGTAGGAAAAAGTAGTTTTCATTTCCAACTCCTGTTTATCTAGTTTTAATAACTAGATTATAAAATAATAGAAATAAAAAGTCAAGTTTTAACTGCTTGTAGAAAGCCTTAAATTATGCTATGATGAGAGAAACTAGTCAGAAAAGAGGAGATAAGATGGAAATTCGTTTAGCCTTTTCCAAACGAAGTAGATGCAATTATGCAGGTGATTGAGGAAGCTAAAAAATGCTTGGCGGAAGCTGGTAGCACCCAGTGGCAAAATGGTTACCCAAATGCCGACACGATTATTGAAGATATCATCTCTGGTCAGGCTTATGTAGCCTTGGACGAAGGAGAACTTTTAGCCTATGCAGCAGTGACTAAAAAGTCCAGAAAAAAAGCTTATGAAGCCATTTATGATGGAAGTTGGGAAGGAAGAGAACCAGAATATCTTGTATTTCACCGGATTGCGGTTTCTAGAGATGTCCAAGGGACAAGGTGTTGCCCAGACCTTCTTGGAAGGCTTGATTGAAGGCTTTGATTACCTAGATTTTCGTTCAGATACACATGCTAAAAACAAGGCCATGCAACATATCTTTGAAAAAGCTTGGTTTTTAAAACAGGTCGGTAAAGTTCCAGTAGATGGAGAACGCTTTGGCTTATCAAAAATTAAAATCAAATGCCTAAGAAGTATGCAAAGATGCTGTACAAGTCTCCGATTGGAATCTTATCTTTGGTAGCAGATGATCACTATCTGTTTGGGATATGGGTTGAAGCACAGAGTTATTTTGAGAGAGGCTTGTCGCTAGGTAATCTAGTTGAGGTGGAAAGTCATCCCATTTTAAATCAGATTGCTAGCTATTTAGATGCTTATTTTAAAGGACAAAATCAAGATTTGTCTCAGTTACCTTTGGCTCCTGTCGGTAGTGACTTTCGAAAAAGAGTCTGGAACTACTTGCAGGGGAATTCCTTTCGGTCAGACTGTTACTTATGGACAAATAGCTAAGGACTTGCAGATAGCTTCGGCTCAGGCAATCGGAGGTGCTGTAGGGGCGCAACCCATGGTCTATCCTAGTACCTTGTCACCGCGTACTAGGTGCTGGTAATCGTCTGACTGGGCTATGCTTCAGGAATTGAGAAGAAGGCTTGGCTCTTGAAAGCATGAAGGTGCAAATTATCAAGAGAAATAAAAGAAATAGAAAGAGAAAAAAAAATGTTAGAATTTATCGAATATCCAAAATGTACAACTTGTAAAAAAAGCCAAAAAAAGAGTTAGATCAACTCGGATTAGAATATAAAGATGTTCATATTGTAGAAGAAACTCCGAGTGAAGATAGTCATTTCTAAACTGGCTTGAAACTTCAGGATTTGAGTTGAAGCAATTTTTTTCAATACCAGTGGTATTAAATACCGTGAACTGGGCTTTAAAAGATAAGGTTGGGAACTTTATCCAATAAAGAAGCAGCCAAACTCTTGGCCAGTGATGGTATGTTATTAAAACGTCCAATATTAGTGGAGAATGGTGCTGTGAAGCAGATTGGCTATCGTAAAACCTACGACAACTTGGATTTGAAATAGTTTTTTTCTATCTCCTTGATAGGTAAAAATATATAACCTCACACTTTTTAAAGTATGATAAACTAGTAGGTAGACAAAGTCTCTTCTGCTCGTAGCAAATATTTTTAAATCTAGGCAGAAGTATGATAGAATGATTCATTATCAGGAGAGGATGTTTCTATGAATGTTACAACACTTTTAGCATCAGATTGGTACCAAAACTTGATGCAGTATATTCCAGACGGTAAACTGTTTAGTTTTCGTTCTGTCTTTGATGGGATTCCAAGAATTGTACAACAATTGCCAACAACATTGATGTTGACAGTATTTGGTGCTTTTTGGTATCATCTTGGCCTTGGTTTTTGCTATTGTAAAAAAATTAATCGCGTTAGAATTCTTTATCCATTACAAGCATTCTTTGTTAGTTTCTTAAAAGGGACACCAATCCTAGTGCAGCTGATGTTGACTTACTATGGAATTCCTCTAGCATTAAAAGCCTTGAATCAACAATGGGGAACTGCTTTTAATATCAATGCGATTCCGGCTGCAGCTTTTGCCATTGTAGCTTTTGCTTTTAACGAAGCAGCTTACGCTAGTGAAACTATCCGTGCTGCTATTCTTTCTGTCAATCCTGGAGAGATTGAAGCCGCTCGTAGTCTTGGGATGACACGTGCACAAGTTTACCGTCGTGTGATTATTCCAAATGCAGCGGTAGTAGCGACTCCTACCTTGATTAACTCCCTAATCGGTTTGACTAAGGGTACTTCCCTAGCCTTTAGTGCTGGTGTTGTAGAAGTCTTTGCCCAAGCTCAGATTTTGGGTGGTGCAGACTACCGTTACTTCGAACGTTTCATCTCAGTTGCCCTTGTATACTGGGTGGTAAATATCGCTATTGAAAATCTTGGTCGCTTTTATTGAGAAAAAAATGGCAATCGAAGCACCAGATAATGCGAAAACAGATGTGAAAGGAGACCTTCGCTAATGATTAAGATTTCAAATTTAAGCAAAATCCTTTTCAGGTCAAAACCGTCTTGGATCATCTGAATTTAGATATTCAAAAAGGGGAAGTAGTGGCTTTGATTGGTTCATCAGGAGCCGGTAAATCAACCTTTCTTCGTAGCCTAAATTATCTGGAAACACCTGATAGTGGAAGCATTCAGATTGATGACTTTAAAGTTGACTTTTCTCAAATTACTCAAGATGAAATCTTGACTCTTCGTCGTAAGTTGTCCATGGTGTTCCAACAGTTCAATTTATTTGAGCGTAGAACAGCCTTAGACAATGTCAAGGAAGGTTTGGTAGTTGTCAAGAAACTATCCGACGAAGAAGCAACTAAGATTGCCAAAGAAGAGCTGGCTAAGGTTGGTCTTTCAGATCGTCAACAGCACTATCCTCGCCACTTATCAGGTGGACAAAAACAACGGGTAGCTTTGGCGCGTGCTTTAGCCATGAAGCCAGCAATCTTGCTCTTGGATGAACCTACTTCAGCCCTTGATCCAGAATTAGTTGGTGAGGTAGAAAGATCTATCGCTAATGCTGCCAAATCAGGTCAAACTATGATTTTGGTCAGTCACGATATGTCCTTTGTTTCTCAAGTAGCTGATAAGGTTTTATTCTTGGATAAAGGAAAGATTATTGAGTCTGGAACACCAGATGAGATTATCAATCATCCTAAAGAAGAACGAACAAAAAGAATTCTTTTGCTAGTTACAAACGGACCTATATTTGATATAATAGAAGATAAGAAAGACTCAGTTGGCTAGGCTAACTGGGTTTGCTCTTTAAAATTAATAGAAATGAGAGAGAGCATGCTAGTTCAGCTATTTGCTTTTGTATTTAGAGAGTTTAGTGTTGACAATTCTACTGGTCTTGATTATTTTTGGGACTCTGGATTGGACTTAGAGCTCTGTCGGGGGTTGACAAAACTGCTAAAGCACGTCAAGCCCATCTCTACGATATGATTATGATTGGAGTTTTGACCATTCCAGTATTGTCATTTGCAACCATGAGCATCTTTGTTGGTTCTCAAGGCTTAATAGTTGTAAAATGGGATTTAATTCGTTAGAATAAAAAAATAGTTACAACAAGAAAGAAGGAAAGAGAATGTACGATACGATTATTATCGGTGCAGGCCCTGCTGGGATGACTGCAGCCTTGTATGCAGCACGCAGTAATCTGAAAGTTGCTTTGATTGAAGGTGGACTTCCTGGTGGTCAAATGAATAACACCTCTGACATTGAAAACTATCCAGGCTATGCCAATATCAGTGGCCCAGAATTAGCAGAAAAGATGTTTGAACCTCTTGAAAATCTAGGTGTTGAACATCTCTATGGCTTCGTTGAAAATGTTGAGGATCATGGGGAATTTAAAAAAGTCGTAACAGACGACCAAGTTTATGAAACGCGCACAGTTATCGTGGCGACAGGTTCTAAGCATCGTCTCTTGGGAGTTCCAGGTGAAGAAGAACTCAATAGCCGTGGTGTTTCTTACTGTGCGGTTTGTGATGGAGCCTTTTTCCGTGACCAAGATTTGTTGGTCGTAGGTGGAGGTGACTCAGCAGTTGAAGAGGCTATCTTCTTAACACGGTTTGCTAAGTCTGTAACCATCGTTCACCGTCGAGATGAACTACGTGCCCAAAAGGTCTTGCAAGATCGTGCTTTTGCCAATGAAAAAATCAATTTCATTTGGGATTCGGTTGTCAAAGAAATCAAGGGTGAAAACCGTGTGGAGTCAGTTGTCATTGAAAATGTTAAAACAGGACAAGTGACAGAACAAGCCTTTGGTGGTGTCTTCATCTATGTTGGTTTAGACCCTGTTAGTGACTTCGTTCAAGAGTTGCAGATTCTAGACCAAGCGGGTTGGATTGTGACAGATGATCACATGAAAGACAAGTGTTGCAGGTATCTTTTGCTGTTGGGGATGTTCGCCAGAAAAGACCTTCGACAAGTTACAACAGCTGTTGGAGATGGCGCTATTGCAGGTCAAGAGGCCTATAAATATATTACTGAACATAGTTAAAAGGCGGTGGGACAGAAAATCGATAGACAAAGTCTGGATTTCGTAGTCCCAGCCCGCGAGGATGATTAGAGCTTTTTGGAGTCTAAAAGACGAACAAAAAGTTCAATCAGCTACCGCGTCAAAAGTTTGATTACTAATAAAAAGTGAGGTCGGGATCTTTTGTCCCAACCTCACTTTTTATTAGAGTCGATTCTGAAAAGACTTCGTACATGAGAATGGCAGCAGCAACGCTGGCATTGAGGCTCTGTACGTGACCCATTCATAGGAATAGTAATCATCTCGTCTACTTGTTTTTTTGATGTTACTAGAGATACCTTTGCCTTCATTTCCGATGATGAGAGCAATCTTTCCTTTGGTATTCCATTTGTGGCAAGGAGTTCCATTCATATCAGTTCCAAAATGTCCAGAATCCTTCGTCTTTGAGTTTGTCCAAGGTTTGGCTAAGATTGGTGACGCGGGCGATAGGGAATGTTCAATCGCACCTGTTGCTGTTTTTGCTACGACAGGAGTAACACCGACAGCTCGATGTTTGGGAATGATGACACCTGAAACATTAGTTGCATCCGCTGTTCTCAAGATAGAACCGAGATTATGTGGGTCCGTTAAACCATCAAGGATTAGTAGTAGTGGGTTTTTCTTCCTGGCGTGTCTTAGCAAGAATCTGCTCAAGTTCAGTGTAGGCAAATTCAGAAACGCGCAAGACAAAACCTCGTGAACAGCTCCTTCAGTCATCTCAGAAAGTGATTTTTGGAAGTCCAAGAAATGGATACTTTTCTTTTCAGTAGCCAATTCCCTTAACTTTTTCCACATTCTTTCCTCGTAAATCTTCCTGAAGGTAGAGTTTGTTTCAGTATTTGCTAAAAGAGCTTCTGTGACGGCATGAACGCCATAGACAATATCGTTTGTTTTCATATCTTCATTATAACACAAAAATCCCGTCTTGCAACGGGATTTTTTCTTTTATTCAAGAATGAGCAAACCATCTTTAACTTCAAATGGGATCTTTTTTCATTGATACGATCGTAGAACATAATGCCATTTAAGTGGTCAATTTCATGTTGAACAACGATTGAGTTGTAGCCCTTAAGTTTGATACGATGCTTTTCTCCATCCTTATCAAAATAGTCGACAGTTACTCGAGCGTGGCGGATAACATAACCTGGAACAGCACGGTCAACAGATAAGCAACCTTCCCCTTCGCCTAGGGCAGCATCTTGGACTGAATGTGAGACGATTTTAGGATTGTACATAACAGCTTGTAAGTCATAGGCTTCTTGAGGAGTTTCACCTTCCTCAGTGATATTTGGTACCAGTACGGCGATGATGCGTCTTGAGATATCCAGCTGTGGTGCAGCAAGCCCAACACCTCCACGTAGACCTAATTTTTCAGCCATAACAGGATCTTGAGAGTGTTTCAAAAATTGCATCATTTTTTCTCCAAGAATGATATCTTGGTCGCTCAAGGGGAAAGAGACCTCTTCGGCAACGGCACGAAGAGTAGGGTTCCCTTCGAGGATAATATCTTTCATATCGATTAAATGAGCAGCTTTGGTAATTCGTTCTATAGCAGACATATTCTTTCCTTTCCTTCCATTACAATTACATGATAACACAAAACAGATGAGAAAGAAAGTCACAGAAGTTGCTAAAAAATAATATAATAAAAAGGAAATACCTATTTGTCTGTGGTATAATAGAATAAGAAATATGACTTTAAAAATTATGGGAGAAAAAGTTATGGAACAACGTAGTAGAAGAAAAAGTGGTCCCTGTTTTACAAGCTATTAGACATTCTGTTCGATTTTTCAGGAACTATAAGCAGTGGAATAATCGCACTTTTATTGTGGTCTTGTTAGCTTCGGTAGCTGTCTCGATGATGCTTACTTTACTAGTGGAAGGAGCTCGAGGAATTTCTTTAAGCAGTAGTGATTCAAGTTCCGCACACCAACAGTCAAGTTCTCAGGCAAAGAATGCAGAGACAGAACAAGAAACAAGTGCTCGGATCATGGCCAAATGGTGATTTGCTCTATCATGACATTATCTACATTTCAGCCAAAAAATCAGATGGCACCTATGATTTTCATGATAATTTTGAGTATGTAAAACCTTGGCTAAAGCAAGCAGACTTAGTTCTTGGTGATTTTGAAGGAACTGTAAATAAAGACCATTATCTCGCAGGTTATCCTTTGTTTAATGCACCTGGTGAAGTCATGGACGCTATAAAAGATGCGGGCTATCAAGTGCTAGACTTTGGCTCACAATCATATCTTGGATTCTCAGATTGAGGGAGTAGTTTCAACTGCAGATGCTATTGAAAAAGGCAGGAATGACACCGGTCGGGGTCTATACCCATGAATCACGAGATAAGGCGCCTTTACTTATCAAGGAAGTTAATGGTATTAAAGTTGCTATTTTTAGCCTATTCCTATGGTTTTAATGGTATTGAACAAAGCATTTTCTCAAGAAGATTATAATCGTTATCTTTCAGACTTAGACGAAGATAAAAATGAAGGCTGAAATTGAACGAGCAGAGAAGGAGGCAGATATTACAATTATCATGCCTCAGATGGGAGTTGAGTATCAAATTGAGCCGACTGAGGAGCAAAAGAAACTTTACCATAAAATGATTGATTGGGGAGCTGATATTATCTTTGGTGGTCACCCTCACGTTGTTGAACCAGCTGAAACGGTTGAAAAAGACGGTGATAAAAAGCTTATCATCTACTCTATGGGGAATTTTATCTCAAATCAACGGATTGAAACCATGCAGGATGTTGAAAATGCCAAGTGGACGGAACGTGGAGTCCTCATGGATGTAACCATTAAGAAGAAATCCGGTAAAAACAACTATCGAGACGGCCCAAGCTCATCCAAGTTGGGTGAGTCGTACTCCAAAGGGAGGCTATTCTCCAGAAGGCTACCCACTCTATCTTTACCAAACCTATATCTGGAAGACTTTTATGAGGGCGGGAAATACCGAAGTCAGTTAGACGAGGCCACCAAGGAACGGATTGATACAGCCTATAAAGAAATGAATGAACATGTAGGTTTGAAGTGGTAGTGACATTAAAAAGAGGAGCAAGATGGATATTAAGATAATAGCGACGGATATGGACGGTACTTTGTTGGATCCTCAGCGACAACTGGATTCACCACGCCTAGAGAAAAGTAGACCAGCTGGATAAACGAGGTGTTCGTTTTGTCATTGCAACGGGAAATGAAGTTCATCGTATGCGACAATTATTGAGCATTTAGCAGAGAGAGTTGTTCTTGTAGTTGCTAACGGTGCTCGGATATTCGAAAGACAACAAATTGCTCGCCAAGCACAAAACTTGGGATAATACCATGGTTGATAGGGCTTTGAGCCATTTTGAGAGGTAGAGAATGTCAGGATCAGTTTGTCGTAACCGGTATGAATGGTGATTTGTCGAGGAAGGTACTGCTTTACAGAACTGGATAAATCTTATGACTCCAGAGATGATTGAAAAAGCTGCTCACCAACGCATGCATCTGTTGATGAATTTGACTCAGCTTTTGGTGGCGTCCTCAAGATGAGAAGTGGTTGTTGGTGAAGAACGATCGAGATGCAGCTTTTGCAGAGATTAATGACTTGTTTGATGGCATGTGCGAGCTGTTTCTGAGTGGCTACGGCTGTGATTGATATCTTACAAGATGGGATTCATAAGGCATGGGGCTTGGAGGAGTTGCTCAAACGTTGGGACTTGAAACCTGAACAAATTATGGCCTTTGGTGATAGTGAAATGATATCGAAAATGTTAGAGTTAGCAGGTGTTTCTTATGCGATGGAAAATGCAGAGGAGGTTGTCAAGGCTGTTGCGACAAAAGTGGCACCAGCCAACAGTCAGGCGGGTGTTTACCAAGTTTTAGAAAACTGGCTAGAAAGAGGAGAACTAACAGTGGTGCAGCTTTTTGTGAAAACTGGCTTTAAAAAGAGCAAGAGAAAATCCAAACCAAGTATCGTGAACTTAATCAAATCTCGGTAATTGAACCAGATATCATTTTTATCGGGATTCTATGATGAATATTATCCCTTGCAAGAACTACTAGGTACGTCAAAAACCATTGTAAACCGAGGGATTCGAGGCTCCCAGACGGGACTTTTACGAGAAAATCTTGATGCTCATCTCTATGGCGATGCAGTGGATCAAATTGTACTTTTGATTGGGACAAATGATATTGGAAAAGATGTTCCAATGAATGAAGCGCTAAACAATCTTGAAAGCGTGATTCAAACTATTTCTCGCGACTATCCACCGTCTGCAGATAAAGCTAGTTTCCATTTTGCCGGTCAATGAGGAGGAAGATTTTAAACAGACTGTTTATATTCGTACCAATGAGAAAATCAAGGTCTGAAATCAGTCTATCAAGAACTGGCCTCGGCCTACATGCAGGTAGAATATGTATACGGTTTTGACAAACTACTTGACCAGGAAGGACAACTCAAATCAGACTATACAACAGATGGTCTTCACCTCAGTGTTTCTGGTTATCAAAGCTTTATCAAACACTTTTAAAAATATATATTTTTAGGATCAGTCCTATCAGATATCTATCTTGTAATCAGTAATTACAAAAATATCTTACTCTCAAACATTTGAATATATATTTAATTCAAATGTTTAGAGTTTTTATATAAAACATCATTGAATGAAGTTGATATTTAGATATAAAAGTTGTAATGATAATGTCGGTTAGATAAAAACGACATCAACAAACATTTATTTTAATCGAATTAATTCGTCATTAAAGTGAATAATAATTACAAAAAGAGGATGAGTTAATCTTTTTCTGAGTTTATAAAGGCTATGATATGGTATACTATTGGCGTTACTGCTAGCATGGGAAGAGTATTTTATTTTAGAAAACTCAATAATCTACGTATATTAGTTAAAATGTTAAAAAGGAGAACTTATCATAGATAAGAAGAGAGCAACAACGATTTTCTTTAAGAAAATACAGTTGAGTGTCATCAGTTTTCTTAGGAACAACCCTTAGCTTCATGATGGCTAACGGTAGTGCTGTAAATGCTGCTGAGATTGTAGCAAACAAAAATGCTGAGAATACTGAACTAGTCGGCAACAAGGACGACAAGGAAAAGTTGAAAGAGCCATCAACGGATGTAACTTTCAGCTAATTCCGACTCAGAAGTTAAGCCAGAAACATCAATGCCCGAAGCTAAGTCTGAAGAAGTAAAAACCGAAGAAACAAAAAGCTGAAAAAGCTGGGAGAAAAAACATCTGTTATTCCTGAGGCAAAACTAGAGTCTTATAAGCCAGCGCAGCAACTGCTTCAAAAGTAGAAGTTAGCAACAACTAAGCCTGAAAGGCAGAAGAAAAGATTGAAACTAAACCAGAGGAAAAATCTGAGCCTCAGCAGAACTTTCATGCAGCTAGTAGCCGAGGCAACTAGTCTGGATACAACCGCTTAGTGCAGCAAAATGCTTTGAAGCAAAACCATAGTAGATACAGAAAACACTCAGCTAGCAGCTGAGAATACAAATGCCGGTGCTTTTGGCTACAAATGGTGGTCGTCGCCAACACGTCGTGCTGCAACTGACCATAATACAGAAGCAATAGCAACATCAGCCAGCACTTAAGGACGGTGAAGTAGCGGATCCAGATATGTCAGATCCTGCTGGTGCAACTGTTAAACTGCCAGAATGTGCCTGCTAGTTATGAAAGAAAAAGCTGGAGATTACTATACATTTAGTATCTTTAGACCCTGCAAAAATTCAATGAACGCTCCACACTAACTACTACGTTCGCATCTCATAAGAACTTTAGTGACTCAACTGATTCTGTTGCGGAATTGATTGATAAGACAACTGGTGCAGTAGTTGAAACGAAGACCATCATCTGCTACTAGTGGTGTTCAACACTTACGACAACTGCAACCAAGTCAAATTCTGAGTTGACCTTCCAAGTTGACTATCAGACTTCTATGGCAGCAGATAAACAGTTCAGCCTTTTCTACAAACAGGTTATAAGGTGGCTGATAGAATTGCATCGCTAGTAAATTCAGGTCATCAACTTACACCGACAGAACAAGCACTTTTTGACGCAGTTTATGCTGCTCGTACAACTACTGATATTCATGAACGTAGTTGAGTCACTCATAATGGACGCCCGATTACGGATAGTAACTCAAAAATTCCACGAGTTGTTACCAAAACCACTCACTATAAAGTAGTTGACAAAGCCAATCCCTACCTATAATCGCTAGTAAAACAGACACAACTTGTTCAAGATTATGTGACGAACGGTAATGAAGTTGAATTAGCCAGCACACTTGACAGCTACAGAAGGTCAAAACTTCACTGCTTCAGGTAAACGTCAGCTTTGCAGGTTACAAACTCTATCAAGAAGCTCCCGCTGATAGTATGACGGGTTATGTTTCGTCCATATGTTGTTAGACTAAAATTTGTGCGGAGTGGTCGGGCATCAGTGTATCAAAAGAAATCGTTGGAGAAGATGGTTCAGTTGTCGTTCGTACTCATCTTCTTGATCCGAAAAGCAACAGAGCAACGTTCGAACGGCTACCTTAAGTACAGATGGCCATATCTACTAGCAGAAACCAAGCTTTAAACCCTGAAGGCAAACACAGAAGATTTAGTTGTTCAGAAGACTCCACTTTCACACAATCTTTTCACGGATAAGAATGGAGTAAACTATCCAAAATGGTAAAGAAATG
>BNJU01001733.1_pt1 | contig 25268 bp, 31 predicted proteins | sample 8539281 | NCBI WGS metagenome assembly BNJU01 (sample SAMD00202456, study PRJDB9452) | human saliva metagenome | isolation source: human saliva | place: Japan
AACTTGTAAACGCCACTGATAGAGTAATCCACTGACAACTAAACTTACGATAAGACCTATCAATATGAATAAGCATCAAGATTTGTTGAATAATCTAGAAACAAACCAAGAGTATAGCAACTCCCCCAGTATCCAAGGATACCAAGGTAGAAAGGGATGACAGTATCTTTGTAGCCTCGTAAAATCCCTTGTAATGGTGCCGCAAATGTATCAGCTAACTGGAAAAATAAGCTATAGGTCATAAAACTAGCAGTTAGTTGAACGAACTCTGGATCATGACCATAGAGACTGGCAACATTTTCTCTAAAAACATACAGAAAAGAAAGTGTTAAAATTGCGAATGCCATAGCTGATAGTCGTCCGATTTTTATGTATTTCTTAGCATCCTCTAGACGTTTAGCTACCAACTTCGTAAGAAACAATAATAGCCATTGCTGTTGAAATGCTCATAGGAAAAGCGTACATGAGAGATGAAAAGTTCATGGCAGACTGATGACTAGCTATTATCAATGATGAAAACTTCGCCATAATCAAGCCAACGGCTGAAAAAATAGCAACTTCTGCAAAGACAGTTCCACCAATAGGTAACCCCAGTTTTATCGCTTCTTTTATTTTATTTCTGTCTAAAGGTAATCGGTTTTCTAAATGTAGTTCTTTTAATTTTTCTTGTTTAAGAAGGACTAGTATAGATATACCCAACAAGGCCCAATAAGCCATAGAGGTCCCAAGTCCCGCTCCAGCTCCTCCCAACTCAGGAAAACCAAAGGCACCATAAATCAATAAATAGTTAAAACCACTATTGAGAGGGAGCAATAAAAGCATCAAATACATGGACAACCTTGTTAACCCAAGCGCATCCAGTAATGAACGGATAACACTAAAGAGTAAGAGAGAATAATCCCTATTGCTAAAACCATAGATAACGAACTGCTATATTTGCTACCGCCGCTTCTAATCCCATATTATTTAGAACTAGAGGAGCAACCAGAAAAACTAAAACAAATAGAAAAATGGATAAGCCAAGCGAAAGATAAAGAAACTGATAGAAATCAGAAGCCACTTCTTCTTTTTTCCCACGTCCTAAATGATGTCCAACTATAGGGACTAAGGCAGAAACAATACCTGTTAAAAAAGTAAAGAAAGGATTCCACAAGCTAGTGGCCATTGATACACCAGCTAAATCAATAGTATTATACTGGCCGGTCATGGTCGTATCAACAAAGGAAGCCGAATAATTTGCGAATTGATAAACCAAAATAGGGAAGAAAATCTTAAGAAATAAAATGAACTTGTCTTTAAAATGATGGGTTGGATACATACAGACTCTCTCTAAATTTAAATTTTATAGAGCAGTATTTCATCTAGTATTTATAGACAATCTGTCCATTACAAATAGTGTATTTTACCTGCCCTTTTAAAGTTTCACCGATAAATGGTGAATTAGCTGCTTTAGAAGCAAAATGTGTGTCTACAATTCGGTCAGCTTTATCATCGAAAATGGTAATATCAGCTGGACCATTTTCAGCCAAATAACCTGCTTCAAAATGATACAATTTTGCTGGGTTTACTGTCATTTTTTCTAATAACTCCATCAAGCTTAGCTCACCAGCTTCGACTAAGTAAGTTAAACCCAAGTGACAATGAAGTTTCCAGTCCTGTCATACCTGAAGGAGCTTTGGTGATATCCTCGACATTCTTTTTCATCAGCATGGTGAGGCGCGTGGTCAGTCGCAATGACAGAAATGATTCCTGATTTTCAAACCTTCGATAACTGCACGGCGGTCAGACTCCAAGCGAAGTGGTGGATTCATCTTAGCATTACTTCCCTTAGTCAAGAGAAGCGCTTCAGTCTTAGAGAAATGTTGCGGTGCTACTTCTGCAGTTACGTTTGCTCCCAAACCTTGAGCAAACTCCACAACTTTAACACTCTCTTCCTTAGACAAATGCTGGATATGAACATGGGCTTTTGTTGCATAGGCGATCATGACATCACGTGCAATCATTGCATACTCTGCAACCCCTGTAGCACCACAGATATGGAAGTGTTCTTTAGCAATATTTTCATTAAAACCAAGCGTACCATTCAAGCCAGGATCTTCCTCGTGTAAGCTGATAAAGGTGTTGAGTTTTTTAGCCTCTTCCATAGCTTCCTTGACAACTTTACTGCTTTCAAGCGGAATACCATCATCTGAAAAACCAACGGCTCCAGCTTCTAAAAGCGCCTTAAAGTCAGTCAAGTCTTGGCCATTAAAGTTCTTGGTAATCGTTGCTACAGACTTAACATTAATTTTTTCCTTTGCCGCAGATTGAAGAACTTCCTGCAAAGTCTCAACATCGGAGATGGTTGGATTAGTATTAGCCATCATAACGACAGTTGTAAATCCACCTGCAGCAGCTGCTAGTGCTCCTGTATGAATGTCTTCTTTATGAGTTTGACCAGGTTCACGGAAATGAACATGGATATCCACCAAACCAGGTGCAACTACAAGACCAGTTGCATCAATGACCTCTGCATCTTTTTCACTAATTTGTGGTGCAATTTTGACAATTTTACCGTCTTCAACCAAGACATCACACACTTGATCCAAACCAGACTTAGGATCCATTACTCGACCATTTAATTAGTAACATCTGCTTTCTCCTTTATTCGTAGAAATCCACTTGGGTATCCAATAACTTATCACCATCATAAACAAACTTTGCTGAAAAGAATGGTTTATCTTCTAAAAGCCACTCTACGAAGGTGTGGTCTCCTTCCCAGGTTGGTTTGCTTAAAACCTCATCATAAGGAACCCATTCTAAAGTCCCTTCATTACAGTCAATTAAATCACCCTCAAACTCCGTCACCTTAAACACATAGGTGTACCAGTCTAAGTCTGGTGTGAACTCAGGAAAGGTGATTACACCTTTGAGAACTGGCTTAGCTTTCAATCCTGTTTCTTCTAAAATCTCGCGGGTCGCACATTCTTGTGGAGTTTCTCCACGCTCTAACTTTCCACCTACACCAATCCATTTTCCTTCATGGACATCATTAGGCTTTTTATTGCGATGAAGCATGAGCAGTTCTTTTCCATTATCAATGTAGCAAATCGTCGCTAACTGAGGCATATTCTCTCCTTATCTAAGCCAATCAATTGGCTCTTGTCCTGTTTCTTTTAAGAATGCATTGGCCTTGGAAAAAGGCTTGGAACCCCAAAATCCTCTGTAAACGGAAAGGGGACTCGGGTGAGCTGATTCAATAATCAGATGTTGAGGATTAGTTACCAATACCTTCTTCTTACGTGCATAAGCACCCCAGAGGACAAAAACTACTGGTCTATCAAGATTATTGACAACCTTAATCACAGCATCTGTAAAAGGCTCCCATATCTGACCAGCATGACCATTGGCCTTCCCGGCAGGAACTGTAAGACAAGCATTGAGAAGTAAAACACCCTGCTCCGCCCAAGCTGTCAAATCATGGGATGCTTTAACTCCAATATCATCAGCAAGTTCTTTTAAAATATTTTGCAAAGAAGGAGGTGCTGGGATATTATCTGGAACAGAAAAACTCAAACCTTGAGCCTGACCAGGACCATGATAAGGATCCTGACCAAGAATCACCACTTTGACCTCTTCAAGAGGAGTTGTCAAAAGAGCCTGAAAAACCTTTTCCTTGGCCGGATAAACAGTTCCTTGAGCATAGACCTGCTCCATAAAGTGATTAATTTTCCCAAAATAACCTTCCGATAATTGCTCCTTAATCAAGGCGTGCCAAGATGAGTGTTGCATAGCTTTCTCCTTTATCGTATCCATCGAAAAGCACGTCTTAATTCATCCGTACCATTTTTAAAAAAGCATAAACCATGTGCAAGTATGATCTTATCAGGTTTCCAGTTTAACATACGGGAAAAGGAAGTTTTTGCTTCCCTTTGTCTTCCTATGAAAGTCATCCGATAATCGATAGGAGTTTGTCCATCAGGGGATGTTACACGAGCTAAACGATAGAATCTTCTGCGGATTGGACTAGCTATCTTTTCCGGTTCAAAATTCTCTATGAGGTCTGTCACAATCAGTGTTTTAGTTGATTTATGAAAAAATACCACCTCTTCAATGACTGAACTTCCCTTAAAAATGAGTTGTTCAATCTCATCAGACCATAAGTCAGGAGCCTTATCTGTTAAGGGAGCATCAAATACAACCTTGACTTTCTGACTTTTCGCTCTCTCTTCTACTCCTGGACTAGACCATGCTTGCGCATGAGGATATCTTTGTTTCCAATCTGCAATATAGGAGTAGTGAATCTTTATTTGGTGAAATCAGGTAAGCGACTTTGCCCAAAGCGTCCAGTTCAGTAAAAAGTTTCTCATTTGGAGCAATAGGAGAATGAATCCAAAGTTTGTCATCGTTTAACTTAATCACCGTCATACGTGTCTGAAAAGGAAGTTTGAAGACCTTCATATCCATTTGTATCAAATCACCATCTACTATCCAGATATTTTGATCAACTTCCTTTAGTAAATACAATGGTTCATAAAGAGAAAGAGCTGGCCTAGACATCATTTACTACTCCTTCGTTAATACTGCCTCTATTATAGCAAAAAGTGGCTATGGAAACCACTTTTTACAGTTTATCTAAGAGTTCTAGCAGAGCCTGATAAGAGTCAACTTTCATAAGTTGGCTGGGCTTGTCTGTGATTTTTCAGGTGATGAGGATTGTACCAGATTGTGTCAATCCCTGCATTATTGCCACCTTGGATATCGGCGGTTAGAGAATCTCCAATCATCAGCGTCTTTTCTTTACTAAATCCAGCAATCTGCTGACCGATTTTTTCATAGAATAGTGCATCAGGTTTTTGCGTTTGCAACTGCTCTGAGATAAAGACTTGATTGAAATAGGGAGCAAGACCTGATTGAACCATGCGACCCTGTCTGAATAGCAGTTATTCCATTTGGTGGCAGCATAGAGTTCATAGCCCTGATCTATCAATTTGTCTATCTAAAGCTTCCACACCTGAGAAAAGTACCTGCCCCTGTTTTGAGCTAAATAAAACTGAGTAACGTTCAGCTAAGTATGCGCCATCCTTTTTCAATTTCCAAAATGAGCAAACAATTTTGACAAAAACGTGTGTTGACTAGTTCTTGTTTTGGTAATCTTTTTCAGCTTCAAATCCTTCCAGAGTACTTTGTTCATTGGAACATAATAATCTTTATAGGCTTTGAATATCCTCAACTCCTTCTTCTTTTTAGAAGTTGCGTTAAAGCCACATCCTCAGCAGCATCAAAAATCAAGCAAAGGTATGATCAAGGTCGAAGAGTAAAAATTTATAAGTCATAAGTATAATATCCTAAAGTTTCTAAATAATGGTTGTTAAAATATCTTCACAATCCTTAGCTCTAAGTATATCATATTGAACATCTTATTTCTGAAACTTAGTTCATTTCCTAACTAAATTTTTTTAACTCAGTGTAGATAAAATCTTTTTAAAAAGTTTGTAAAAATGAACAATCTTTTTATTTTTTTGAAATTTGTCGGAAATATCTTACTATTTTTATATTATTATTTGTCTTACACTCCTTATTGTGATATAATTCACCTATAGGATAGTTTTAGTAATAGACTAGGAGGAGGGCAACAATAAGGGTGTCTATAAAATCATCCTATATAAAATAATTGATTCAGGGAGTATTACTTAAAAGTACAATATTTTTTTGTATCTTAAGAATACCAATCTAACAAAAAGGAAGGATAATAATGAAGAACAAAAAAAGAAATTGGGAATCTTTTCTTTTATTATTTGCATATTGACAACTGTCTTTGTATTTAGTTTGAATAAAGACATTTGCTGAAACCACTGAGGTTTCAGTATCTGGAAAATTTGTGGATACAATCACAAATGTTAAAGTAACGAATAACGAAGGTGGAGATTTAAATTGGGATTTAGAGCAATGGGCTACATTCCTTATCACTGCAAATTTTGATTTAAAAAATAAAAATGTCAAAGCAGGGGATACTACCGTTATATCTGTACCAGACGCTTTGATGATTACTTCACAATCATTCGATATTAAGGATATCAAAACAAATGAGATTATCGCACATGCCAAAGTGAGTGCAGATAACAAGTCCATTTCTTTGACTTATACGGATTATGTTGAAAAATACTCTGACACAAACGGATCTTTCTTCTTCTATGCTCGTGTCGATTTCAAAAAACACCCACAACAAGGAGAAATTCCAATTGAAATCACGATAAACAAGGAAACAAAACCTGCTGGAAAGATAACATTTAAAGGTATCGGAGACGGAAATCCTTATCTTTTAACAAAGACTAGCTGGGTTAACAGTGGAGACCAAAGAGAGATTCAATACACAATTTCTGTCAATCGTACAAAACAAAATATTAAGAATGTTACACTTGAGGATCACTTACAATTTACCAATGCTTCTTACGAAAAGGATAGTATTAAAATTATTAAAGGTAAATTCTCTTACGATACCGGTGAATGGGTATTCTCAAACCGTGTTGATGTAACAGACCAACACAAGATTACAATTAGCGAAGATGGACAATCTTTCGTTATTGAATTAGGGGACATTACAGAAGAAGACCAATATCGTATTTCTTATAAAGTTCGTCTAAATTATGACCCTGTAGATCGTGAAGTCTTGAGAAATGAAGCAACGCTTAAAGGCCTAGGTATTGAAAACAAGAACGTAATTAATGCTGCTGCCGTTCAAATTCCTGGTGGTGCTGGTGTTGGTTATGTTTACTCAATCAATATCCATAAAGTCGATGAGGCGAATCAACCACTTAAGGGCGCTAAATTTAAAGTAGTTCGTCAAGCTAATAATCAAGTTATTGGTGAGTTTGTATCAGATGATAATGGTAATATTGCTGTTAACAAACTGTTAAAAGATAAATACATCATCACTGAAGTTGAAGCACCATCAGGTTATATCATCAAAGAAGCGGATACTGAAGTTAACGTTGAAGATTTTGGAGCTGATTATTCAGTAACAAAAACGATTGTGAATCCGAAGGAAGAAACAACCACAACAACTACAACGACTACAACAACAGAAGCTCCTACAACAACAGAAGCTCCTACAACAACAGAAGCTCCTACAACAACAGAAGCTCCTACAACAACAGAAGCTCCTACAACAACAGAAGCTCCTACAACAACAGAAGCTCCTACAACAACAGAAGCTCCTACAACAACAGAAGCGCCTACTACAACAGAAGCGCCTACTACGACAGAAGCGCCTACTACGACAGAAGCGCCTACTACAACAGAAGCGCCTACTACAACAGAAGCGCCTACTACGACAGAAGCGCCTTCTACAACAGAAGCGCCTACTACAACAGAAGCTCCTACAACGACAGAAGCGCCTACTACGACAGAAGCTCCTACTACGACTTCTGTAACTACTACTGAAGAAAAACCTGGACTGCCAAAAACTGGAGAAGGTAAAGGAACATTAGTCACTATCATTGGTTTTGTAACTTTAATTTCATCCATTATTTTGGTAGCATTTCTACATAAATCAAAAAAAGACTAATTCTAAATTAGAGATTAGGTTTGATTAGAAGTTCAAAAAGGATTTACTTTTTAAAAGTAAATCCTTTTTATATGATTAAAAATAAAAATCGATAACCATTTTATAGTCATCGATTTTAAATATATTTTTAGTCTTTTTCACCTAGTTTACTGTTGATGGTCATCATGATACTCGCAATCTTTTCACCCCAATATGGATCAGAAGCGTAAAGAGTGTTCATTCCAGATGATTTATTACCAAGATGAGTTCTACCTTCATCAATATAATTCTCTCGGATCCATTTAGCTGCCCCCAAGATCCCCTTATCGACATTGTCAAAACTCTTTGCTGAATCATATGGAGTAGTATCATAGGCAGCAATACCAAAGAAGTTATTCTTATCTTTTGCAATCTGACTACGTCCCCATGCACTTTCTAGAGCACTGTGAGCCATGAGATAGAGTGCATTCACCTGATAACGTTTCTCCGCTTCTTTGAAGACCTCTCCTTTACCTGCAAGGAGGCTGCCCTGAATATTCATAAGAGAATAAACCTTATTCAATTCTTCTGCTGTATAATTGGTTGGCTTTCTTAGGTCTCTATAGAGGAATGGATTCTCAACTTTAAAGTTATCAAAGTTAACGCCATCTGCTGAATAGTATTTTGTACCAATAGCCATCGATGAACTATGAGGTGCTACACGAATACTAGTATAAGGTGATAACTCGTGATAAAGATAACGACCATCGCTTGTGTAATGAGGGATAAACTCATTATTAGTGTTAACAGCTACAAGGTCACTCTTATTCATAAAGCCTGAAAGTCCAGAAATTTGGACTGAGAGTCTGTCACCTTGAGATTCTGTGTCAGAAACAGCAACTATAGTACCTTGGGAAATATAGCTAAGTCTAGCTCCAGAAGCACTATAAACATAGGCTGTTATTGGTTTTACTTTATAATAGCTAGATGGATTAGAGATCCACTTTCCATTGCTTTTCAAAGCTATAATTTTTTTCCCATTGATTTTGAGATGTTCCAGTTAGCATATGCTCCATCCTCTTTTGAGATAATACCAAGCATTGTAACTCTTATCAAAAAGATCCACTCATTCTTGGCCATATACCCATATGATTTGAGATAGTAGGACCCTTGCCATTGGTTTTCAGCATAAGAACCATCTGATTTTAAGTAGAACCAACTATTGTATTTTTTATCAAAGAACCATTCGTTTTTAGCCATGGCGCCACTATCTTTTAGGTAGTATTTATCTTTCCATTGACTACTCAACATGACCCCGTCTTTATCAAATAAGTACCAAGAGCTATTAATCTTTTCCCATTTATTACGAACGACTTTTCCTGAATCAGTAGCATAGTACCACTTTTCATCCATTTTTACCCAGTTCTTTTCAGCCATAGCACCGCTAGTCTGAAGAAGATAGTCATTATAAATGGTTTTGCTTAACATGATACCAGTTTCATCAAAACGATACCATGAACCGTTAATTTTTTCCCATTTGTTGCGGATAATCTTTCCTGATTCTGTGGCATAATACCACTTCTCATCTATTTTTACCCAAGAAGTTTCAACCATAGCACCGCTTTTATTAAAGAGATAGTCATCATAAACTGTATTGCTAAGCATGATACCATCCTGGTTAAAATAATACCAATGACTCAGCTATCTTTTTCCAATTTTGTAACAGCCTTTTTTTATTTTCATAATAACGCCATTGACCATTCTCTTTTTGCCAACCTTCTTTGTTAACCTCTTCAGTAATTTCTTCTGTTGAAGAGTTATCCTTAGTAAGGGCTGTTTCTTGTTTCTGTGTAGATCTGAGAAGAATCCTTTTCTGCCTTTGGTTTTGTGTTTCGTTTCTGATTCTGCTTTATCGTTCTGTTCTTGACCTTGAGCTTGCTTTTTCTCTTTAGCTTCCTTACTCGTTCCATTTGCTACAGTTTTTGTCAGAACTTTGTACTTTGTTTGTAGCTTGGTTTTTCTTCAGCCAATACTGTTGTTTTTAGAAATCCCTGCCATGGAAAGAACAACTGTACTTGCTAGTAATATCTTTTTCATTTTTTAACCTTTCAATTTTATAAATTCTATATTTCTTTTATTTCTTGCTTTATCTCGTTTTAAAGACGACAATCATCCATTTTATTATACAATATAATTTTCAAATTATAAAAGTAAGATCTTTAAGAAGAAAGAAAGTTGTAATATTATTAAAACAATTTTAGAAATAAAAAGTCAACAAAAAGTAGTCGAACAATATCTGAACGACTACTTTTTTATTATGATAATCAACCTTCTATTACTTTGGTACGATTATTAGTTAGAAACGGTTTTATAAAGATAGATAGAAATAGCTAGTACTGCAAAACCGATACCGACATACCAGTAGGGCGTATCAAGTGTTGTTGAACGACCAGATAGATTGACAATTCCTCGGAATAGTGTCCCTGTTGTAGCAATTGCTACTGCCGAATTCCATAAATTTAGACTAATACGAGAGAAATGTGGAAGAATTTTGAGAAAGATTGTTAGTAAAATCCCTCCAACAAGAGGTACCGCAAATAAATAATGCATATGAACAGATGTCTCTCCAAAACTAAATGCTTCATAAATTCTAGAAAAAGCAAAGAAGAAAATCGTAATTAGTGTATAAGAGATGGCAGTTTTTTTAAAACGTTTTTTGTTAGGATTAATAACCGATGTAGACAATATCACTCACCGCCCTTTCTGAAATTTTGTTTCCTCCAGTCGTTGGTTTATTGATAACCTGACCGTTGAAGTAAAGTGTAGAGGATCCCCCACCATCAAGATTGTAGGCAGTTTTTGCACCATATGATTTCATGACCTCAGCTAGCTGGTACAAAGAGAGACCTTCACTTTCAGAAGTACGTCCGTCAGAAACTACAATAATGTAGTAGTTTTCGTCGATAATACCAATAGCTGTACGTGGATTCGAAGCCATAGCTTGTCCAATTTCTTGGTTTTTTCCTACTGCTATTTCACCATTTTCGACCAAGGCAGGACCAAAAGCTAAGAGATTAATAACTCCGTCTTTGACTAGTTGCTCAGCTGAAATCTGATCCTCGTAAATAATCTTGAAAGAACCATCTTTATAAATAGCTAAATCGCCATTATTAGAATTTTCACGGACAGTATCACGATAGACAACTCCATTACGGATAACATAGCCGGAAGGATTGGCACCGTAATAGTCGCCATTGACTGCTAAAATTGCATCATTATCTGCAGCAGTGACAGATGTTTTAGCTGTTACGTTTGTTCCAAATGAGTTTTGAGCAAATGCTGTTTTTAGATATTCTGATGAACTTACTGTAACATCTGCAACATATACTTGAGTATGATTAACCTTCGTTTCAGTCAAATTGATAAAGATATTCTCGTCCTTATAACTTGAGTCAGTTACTGTTGCTGTTTTAGCTACTTGACTAGCTTGAGCTGTATTGGAACTTGTATTAGTTGTTGCTACTGTCGAAATAGTTTCAGCGAGTACAAAAGTTTTCAACATTGAGTAACTAAAGGATCCTGTCAAGAGTAAACCGAGAACCGAGGCATAAGCATATGGTTTCTTTAAAAATTTCATAATACAGTTGATGTCCTTTCCTTAAAGATCAATTTCTTTTGCACTGTCCAAGAGACAGCGAAGAGAAGGATGCCGACGATAACTTTTGCAATCAGAAGGTTGATACCAAAGACTGTAAAGAAGAGACGAATCAGTAGCGTGTCTAAGACAAAGAGTCCAACTGCTAGACCAAAGTACCCCATCCCTGTTTTAACAAGGCTATCGTCGTTTTTAAAGACTAGTTTTTTATTTGTAGAGTAGTTAAAAATGGAGCTTGTCACACGAGCTAGTCCGTTAGCTAGGAAAATACGGAAATTCGTCGGCGCTGTTGGTAAAAACAAGATTGCAATAGCGTAAACAAGGTAGTCTACAACAAAACTACTGAGAGATGACAGGGCAAATTTAAAAATATTTTTATAAATCATAATCCCATCTTTTATTGGTCGGAAGTGTGAATCCTCATTATCATTGATATAGACAGTTTCAATGGGAACTTCTAAAATTTGATATTCTTTACTAGCTTCAAGAAGCATATTCATTTCATATTCGTAACGATTTCCTTCGATTTTTAACATAAAAGGAATGAGATTTGTTGTAAAAGCTCGAAGTCCTGTCTGAGTATCTGCTACTTCTACCCCTGTTTGTAATCTTAAAAGAGTGCTTTTGTTAAGCTATTTCCGAAACGGCTACGAAGGGGTACTTTACCAGTGAAGGCCCGCACACCCAGGATTAGCTTATTAGGATTTTCAGAAGCTTTGTTAGCCGTACGGAAAATATCCCAAATCTTATGCTGACCATCTGCGTCTGCCGTTACAACCGTTCCATAGCTATTTTGTTGTTGGATATAAGTCAAAGGCCGTTTTAAGTGCTTGGCCTTTACCTTGATTCACTTGGTGACGGAGCACCGTAGCATATTGTTCTGCTTTATCAAAGATATTTTGACACTTTGATGAACTACCGTCGTCGATAACTAGAATACGAAAATCACTCTTTTCGTGGATTTTTTCGATGAGTTTGATAAGTTTATTATCAGGTTGATAAGCTGGAATTACTATATAGTTCATACCGTCACTCCTTTCTTAGTGATGGTATAACTATACAGAACATCGCTTAAAGATACCTTATATCAGTTTTTCTTTTAAGAAAAAGTTAAAGAAACTTTAAGACTGGAACTCATTTTTCTTTAGAAAGCAAAAACAATCAATATTAATAAATATACAAAAATCCTCAAATAGCAAATGAATTTGAGGATGGAATTTATTATAAAATAAACTATTTATTCTATTTTATCTCTTAATTTCTCGACAAAGAGATAGGCTGCGGGACAAGTTAAAGTGTTTTTGATAGTCAGATTATTGATTTGATAAATCTTTTTACGGTCGGTATGTGGAAATTCTCTACAAGCCTTGGGACGGACATCATAGATGGAACAGAGATTGTCACCACCGAGAAATGGACATGGCATTGACTTAAAGATCTTATCACCGTCTTCATCTACCTGTAGAAATTCATCTTCGAAGGCTGGTAATTTCATTTTAAAGTACTTGGCAATGCGTGTGATATCTGCTTCTTTAAAGTCTGGTCCAAGGCTCTTGCAACAGTTTGCACAGGCTGTACAATCAATTTCTTCAAACACTTCTTGGTGAATCTCCAGCGCAATCTTATCTAGGTTTTTTGGAGCTTTCTTTTTCAGATTTCCAAGAAATTTACGATGCTCTTTTTGCTTTTGTAAAGCTAATTGGTGATAGTATTCGATATCGATTTCTTTTGACATAGATTCTTTAACATCCTTTTCTGAAACTAGTATACCATAACTGAAAATAAATAAAAACTACTGCCATTAAGGCAATAGTTTTTACAAGATTAGTTAACTTCGACCACCTCAACCATATCTTTTCCAAGTAAGATTAAATATTTTTCAACTTGATCTATTTGGTAAGAACGAGACAAGGCTTCTGCATATAGAGATAATTGACCTCTATAACGTTCAATCAGTTGACTTGCATACTCGTAACGATCTGTTTTATAGTCAAATAGAACAATCTTATCATCGTAAAGGAGATAACCATCTAAAATTCCACGGACAACAAAGTCTTCCTGACTCTTATCATCCCGTTTTAACATAGAGAAGGGTTGTTCTCGATAAAGTTTATCTTGATTTGCAAGAATCTCTTGACCAAGAGCTGTATCAAAGAAGGACAAGATTTTTTCTAGATTAACTTTATATTTAACAGCTGAAGTTGCCTGAACTTGCTCTAAGGCTTCTGTTAGAGTTTTTATAGTTGGCTTCTGTGAAAGGTTAATTCGCTGCATGAGTTCATGGGTGGCACTACCAATCTCAGCTCCAGTGACTTTTTCTGTCTTGGAGAAGTCTGGAAGTTCAAACTGACTAATAGTTTCTTTTGGTTTAGATTGACCAGCTACTACTACACCTTCCATATCCATGACTGGTTCATAAAACTTCTTAATCTGGCTTGGGGTCTGAACACTCGGAAGATTAATCGCAGCTCTGTGGATTTCATTGTACACTTCCACTTCTTTCAGTATTTGTAAAGCTTCCTTAATGGTATCAGACTGACGGTTGCTTGCCTGAGAAAGATCTTGGAGCTGGCTTTTAGTTTCCAATTTACCGATAGCTTCTTCTGTCAGTTGTTCTTCACCCTCGAAACGAACACTAAAGTGTAAGTCCTCTTTAGAAAAAGCTTGATAGATAGCCCAAATCCAGTCCTGGAAATTTTGAGCATCTAACCTGGTTTGACGAGTTAGGAGACCTTGCCCATTTGTCGGGTATTCTTTAGACTCTAACTTTTCCCTCGATCCTTTTCCGACTAGATAGAGTTTTTTCTCAGCACGAGTCATGGCTACATACAGTAAACGCATCAACTCAGAATAGCTTGCTAATTGGAGCTCCTCCTCATTTTGAGTATAAGTCAAGCTTGGAATCGATAACTTAATCGTAGATGGAACATATTCCTCTTTTGCATTTGTAGCTACTCTAGCAACATACTTAAGACCAAGGCCATTCTTACGACTTAGGATAACTTCAGACATGGAATCTTGCTTGTTAAATTGCTGATCAATATTGAGAATAAAGACATAATGGAACTCAAGCCCCTTACTCTTATGAATACTCATAAGCTCCACAGCATCCTTAGGTGGAGCTACAGTGACACTGGCAAGGTCGTGCTTGGCTTCCAAGACTTGATCAATCATAGTTATGAAACGTGATAAGCCTTTAAAATTACTCTTTTCAAACTGGTCAGCTCGTAGTGCTAGGGCATAGAGGTTGGCCTGTCTAGCCTGACCATTTGGTAAAGCACCAACATAATCATAGTAGAAACGTTCGCTATAGATTTTCCAAATAAGGCCATAAAGCGAATGCGTTTTTGAAAACAAACGCCAAGCATCAATAGTTTCCATGAACAAGTCTAACTTTTTAAGTAATTCAGACTTGATTAAATCCTTATGGAGACTAGTTTGTGCTTGAGCATTGACTAGTTTTTCATAAAAGTTCTCTTGAACCTTATCCTCAGAATCTTTGAAGAGCTAGACGAGCCAATTCATCTTCATCAAAGCTAAACATAGGAGACTTCATGAGAGCTACTAAAGCAAAGTCTTGCAGAGGATTATGGATGACACGAAGAGTATCCAACATAACCTGCACTTCTAAAGATTGCAAATAATTGTTTAGAGCGCCATCAGTTTTAACTGGTATCCCATATTCCGACAAAGCAAGTAAAACCTGGTCATTCCGACTTCTGCTGGCAGTCAAGAGAGCAATGTCATTGAAAGGAACCCCTTTATCATTATGAAGATGCAGTATCTCCTTAATGACCATTCGCATTTCACCAGTCAGTTTGTTGGTCGAAAACTCTTCCTCTTCCTTAGAATCACCGTCAACATCCTTATCATACAAGAGGACTTCTGCCTTGTTTTCTGGATCTGGTTGTAAATCAGTATTTCCGAAAACAAGTTGATGCATGCCGTCATAAGAAATCTCTCCAACTTCCTCATCCATGAGATGCTTAAAGACGTCATTGGTAGCATTTAGTACTTCTGAACTACTACGGAAGTTTTCCTTGAGCAGTATTAACTGACCTTCTTTGCTATCCTGAGCAAAACTATGGAATTTCTCATTGAAGATTTGGGGATCTGCCTGTCTAAAACGATAAATAGACTGCTTAATATCTCCCACCATAAAACGGTTATTGCCGTTTGAGAGGAGTTCCAACATTCTTTCCTGGATATGGTTGGTATCTTGGTACTCATCGACCATGACTTCGTGGAAGCGTTCCTGATACTCTTTTCGAACTTGAGGGAAAGTTTTCCAGAATCTCAATGGTATAGTGGCTAATATCCGCAAATTCAAAGGCATTTTCTTCACGTTTACGCTTTTGATAGGCATCAACAAAGTCACTCATGAAGACTTGGAAAGTCTTTGCCAAATCCCAAGACTCTTGATGATATTTTTCCTGGAATTTCAATAACGTAATTTGGTCATTTAGTGCAATTAGCTTTTCAAACTTATCTTTTCTCTCTTGGTTGTACGCTTCTTTTCAGTTCTAGGAGTTCAGCCTTGCGACTAGCATTTGTGAGAGCACGGCCACCCTTATCTTTAGAAATACTCACAACTCGCTCTAGAACTTCTTGATATTGATGAAAAGTTGATTCGTTGGTTAAAGCTCCAATTTCATCAAGAACTTGTTGGACAGCTTCTAAGTAGGCTGCTTTCCCAAATTCCTTGGCATCATTCTCTAGATGGTAACGGAAAAACTTTTCCAAATCCCAGAGTCTTTCTTTTAATGTCTCTGCAGCAGCTTTTTCTTTAGAACTGTAAAATCGGCCTTTTCGAATCCTTTTTAAGAAAGATTCCTGTAGCCAAGCCTGAGGATTACTTGTAGATTGCAAAAAGTCATAAATCATATAGACCTGTTTACGCAATCCACGTGCATCCTTACTTTTTACCCGCAAAGTTCTTGACCAACTTACTAAACTGTTCTTGTTCCTTACCTTGGTAGTGACTTTTCGAAAAACTTGTCGAAAACACATCATTCTTTAAGAGGAGTTGCTCACTTTCATTCTCAAGAATCCGAAAGTTTGGGGCGAGGTCAATCAGATAACCATGTTTAGCCAGGAACTTCTGAGTAAAAGAGTCCATAGTTCCAATAGCAGCGTTTGGTAAATCAGCTAATTGTCTTCCAAGATGCTTTTTTTGCTCCATATCTTGAGTCTCTTGGATTTGTTGGCTGATTTTTCTTTTCCAAGCGTTCTTTTTAACTCGGTTGCTGCCTTTACCGTAAAGGTTGAGATAAAGAGTTGGCGAATTTCTACTCCACGCGCTAGTTGATCAAGAATTCGTTCAGCCATGACAAAGGTTTTTCCTGAGCCAGCTGATGCTGAGACCAGAATATTTTGACCAGAACTGTAAATAGCTTGAATTTGCTCAGCAGTTTTCTTGGGTTTCTTGTCAGATTGAGCTTCTTCTATTTGCAACTTTTCAATCTCTTCTTGGGATAAAAATTTCATCGCTCCAACTCCTCTCTAATTTTATTAAACCATGTTTCCTTATCATTGCTCTTAGCGACCTTATCTAACAATCTTGCCTGACCTAAATGGTAGTTAGCTTCAAAACAAGTTATCGACTGGTATTGTTGGACATAAGGGGCAATACTTCTGCCGTCTTCTGTGTAAGGATTGATAGCAAATCTACCAGATAAAATCTTCTCTGCTGCTTTCTTATAAATAAGGGCGTTATAGTCCAGCAGTAACTGGAATTCCTCATCAGACAACTGATAGGTTTTGTTTTTTTATTATAGTTCACCAAGATTCTTTATTTCTTTTTCAAGAAATAGCCCTTGATATTTCATAGTCTTAGTCGTTTCTGCCAAAGCCTTTGAAAAAGTTTTGACAGTTTGTAAGGACTGAACTGGCTCAGCCATCTCTAAATACATGGCACCAAAGAAGTCGGTATTTCCTTCTTTCTTAAGAGCAGCCAGATAGGTTGGTAATTGTGAATTAAGGCCGTTATAAAAGAGAGGGAAGTTAAACTGAGTTAGAGAAGATTTGTAATCGACAACACCAATAGCTTCACTTGTCTTTAAGCGGTCGATACGGTCGACTTTACCACGGACATAGACATTTCTGCCGTTTTCTAACTGAACAAAAGCTTGTTCTTTACCGCCAAAGACTACTTCTTCCTGAATGGTTTCAATTTCAGAATTGTGACGAAGTATATGCCCAGTTGCACGAGCAACATCCAAAAGAACTTCCTTGGTTAATTGGGCTTCCAAACTTTCTTGATAAATGGCTTGAAACTCACGTTCTTGACTGGTTTCAAAGATTGCTTGTTCTAAACGACGATCAAAAGATGTATCAGCAGGAAGTTTCATAGCGCGTTCAAAAATACGATGCAAGAAATTCCCATGGCTTCGAGCATCAGGTCGCAAACGTAATTCTTCCTGCAAGCCTAAGACATAACGAAGGTAATAGCTGTATTCATTACGATAAAACTCTGTTAATCCCGAAGTTGATAGATAGAAATCCTGATCTTGAGGATACAAGGCTTCTAAAGTTTCAGTAGCTAAGGTCTTACTTTTTGGACTTGTCGGTAGGACAGGATTATCAAGACCTTGATCTTCTAATTTTCTCCCCATGACACGAGCTAGAACCTTAATAAAGGTTAAGTCTTGCTCACTTGTCTCGGACTCACCTTGCTGGTGATAAGCAACAAGACTAGACAAAAGACTGTGATAAGAACCAATATCATCCTTTGATAGGTTTTTTCGATCGATTCTCTTTTCAATCTTGGTAAAACCAAAATTCTGCAATTCTTTCAGATAAACTGACTCTTTACTCTCGTTTTCATTGAGTAAACTTGGTGCTGATAAGACCAATTGCTTCTTAGCAGAGTTTACCAAAGAAAGCATGGTATAGCGATTCTTCTTAAGATTTTCATGGCTAGCAATCAATAATTGAGAGCCATCTTCAGTTCCTTGGTTTAAAACTTCTCTTTCTTCATCACTTAAAAGACTAGTATTTTGGGTGTTTTTAGGTAGATGATCCTGGGTTAAGCCAAGTGCATAGATGTAATCAGAAGTCAAAGGCGAGATCAAATCATAGCTTTGCACCAGAACCGTATCTACCGTTGCTGGGATTGTACGATAATTTGATAAGGACATCCCTGAATGAAGAAGAGACAAGAAATCATCTAAAGTGACCTGGGACCCTTCAAAAACAGTCGCAAATTGCTCCATTACGTGGCAAAATGCCTTCCATACCTCTTCTTGTCTTTCTTGCTCTGTCGCATCCATCGTTTCAGATAAGGATTGTAATTGCTTGGTAACAGATGCATCCTTCAAAAAGTTATTCCATTTTGTAAGGATATTTTCAGTCTTTTGCTTACGACTGGATAATAAAGTTTCTAGTGGATTTAGAACACGAACACGCAGCTCATTTAATTTTTCTAAATCAAATTTTCCATGATGATTTTTTGTAAATTCTTGTTTAAAGTTAGAAAGTCCATCAATACCTAAATAGCGGATATATTGTTCAAAGCTATCGATTTCCTCTTGACTAAGGTCGGTATACAATCCAGTGCGTAGGAGATTAATCAAATCTTCTTGACAGAAATAGTACCGTTTGAGACGTCCCACAGATTCTACAAATTGAGTCAAAGGATGATGAGCCATAGACTCGCTTCTCCCTAGATAGAAAGGAATCTGATATTGATTAAAAATTGTCTGCAAGGACAGTTTATAAGACTCTACGTCTCCTAGTAAGATACGAAAATTCTTATAGCTAAGTTCTTGCTCTTGGTACAATTTCTGACGAATACTACGAGCAACGATCTCCAGCTCTTCTTTTTGTGTCAGACAAGACCAGATTTGTAAGTCTTCTCTATCCTTAGCATCCACTTCTATATTGATTTCAGAATAATCATAAGCACTTTCCAGTAATTTTGAAGCCTTGGCAAAAGCATCAAGATTTTTATGTTCTTGACATGCATCTTCTGCCTTGGTCTGATATTTAAAGGCTAAATAACGTAAAAACTCAACACTGGCTTGATAGAGGTTACCTTCACTAAAAGAGCTATTATAGGCTCTCTTAGACGCATATACACCAATAATAATCTCAACACCCTTACGATGAAGCAAATCCACTAGGTGTTCCTCTTCTGCAGAAAAACGAGTGAAACCATCAATGACTAGGGCAATCTTGCTAAAATCGCTACTTACCTTGTTTTCTTCGATAGCATCAATCAGATAGGATAATGGACTCCCCTGTGAAACTTGACCTTGATTTAAATAAGCTGTTATCTTTTCAAAAATCAAGATTAAATCAGAGCGTTTATCAGCATCTGTCAAACTTTCCAAGTCCAAAAAACTCATCTTTGCAGTTGAAATTTCATGATAAATCTCAATTAGTTGCTGGATGAATTGCGTATCTTGCTTAATAACCCCATAAACACGTAAATCCTTAGGATCTATCTCAGACAGACATTTATAGAAAGCCATACCAAGACCGATATCATCGAGACTTGACCTCTCAGGAATATCATTTAAAACCAGATAACGAGCCATTTGAGCGAAGCGCGTGACTGTGATAGCAAAAGAAGCCTGCTGACTCAAGCACTCCAGCACGGCACGTTCCTTTTCAAAAGAAAGAGAGTTAGGGGCGATATAAAAGACTCGTTTTCCCTTGGTCAACTAGTCCTTGAGCCTCCTTGGTTAGGATTTCTGTCAAAGAAGTCCGAATATCGGTATAAAGTAGTTTCATCTCTGCCTCGTTTGTTTTTTCATTACCTTTTATTATATCATTTTTTAAATAAAAACAGATTGATATAAAGCCCTAATTTTAACCTGTCCCATATCAAAAAAGTCGGAATAAAATCCGACCTTTTATAGTTATTAACTACCAGAAAACAAGAGTACCCATAATTCCCAAAATGCAGTAATGTTGATCATGATATGAAGTAAAATAGGATAATAGAGAGAATGAGTTTTTTTCGGTAGAGGAATGCACAAATTGCTCCTCCACTTGCATAGGTGAAAAAGGCGAGTGGTGTTAAACCTGAACTGACATGCACATAGCCAAAGACACAGGCTGATAGCAAAACATCTCCATACCATGGTGAATCTTTCAGAAATGTATTCATCAGAACTCCTCGATATACCAATTCTTCTGTAATTGGTCCTAGCAGACAAACAATAAGTAAAAGATAAGTAACTCTTGTCGCCCTGTCATCTCAGTCAATTCATTTAAAGCGATTTGATTGGACGTTGCTGGGGTTAAAAAGGAAAACACAATACCTGAAAGATGATTGACTCCATAAGCAAGAAGCAAATAAACTGGATATCTCCATTTCCACTTCAACTCAAGAATTTTCCTACCTTCGAATACTAGTAAATAAAGAATAGCTATAAAAAGTAACGATGAGCTCTAAAAAAAGCAAGAATCTGAAAAAAATACTCTCTACTAGCAACTACAAATCTACCTGCAAAAGTGATTAAAAATCCACCAAAACCATGTCTTCCTATAAATAATTACTAACAAGGCTAGTAAAATCTGTACTGTTCTTCTTTTTCATGATAAATCCCTCTGATTTTTTTATCCATTATCAGTATAATATTAAATATATTACTAATTTAGTATATCATATTTTTGTTATCTATCTACTAAAAACCTAAATAGAAATGGCATTTCACTTAGCTTTAGACTTATTTGCCTCAAAATATGCTATAATATAGGCAAAACACGTGAAAAGGAAATACTATGATTAAACTACTTGCTCTAGATATGGACGGTACTCTACTCAACGAAGCCAAGGAAATTCCTCAGGCTCATATTGATGCTATTCATAAGGCTATCGGAAAAGGTGTCAAACTGGTCCTCTGTACTGGTCGTCCTCTCTTTGGAGTTCTTCCCTACTATAAAAAACTAGGTCTTGATTTGCAGAATGAATACGTTATTGTCAACAATGGTTGTTCTACCCACCAAACTAGTGACTGGGGCCTTGTTGACTGGCGAGAACTTAGCAAATCTGATATTGAATACCTGAATGACCTTGCTGAAAAGAGTGAGGTTCAGTTGACTCTTTTCGATGAGAAACACTACTTCGTTCTAGGAGGCAAACCAAATCCTATCGTTCAATATGATGCGACACTTGTCTTTGCTGACCTGACTGAAATTTCTCTAGAGGAAGCTACCAGTGGTAAATATCGCATGTTCCAGGGTATGTTCTTAGGTACAAAAGAACAAACAGATGATTTTGAACAACGATTTGCTGATGAACTTTGTCAGAGATTTAGCGGAGTTCGTTCACAACCAGTTATCTATGAAGCAATGCCACTCGGTACCACAAAAGCTTCTGCTCTTTCTCGCTTGGCAGAGATTTTGGATATCAAACCTTCTGAAATCATGGCCATGGGTGATGCCAATAACGATATTGAGATGTTAGAGTTTGCAGGGTTAGGGATTGCTATGGGAAATGCCAGCGACCAAGTCAAATCTCTCGCTGATGCCGTAACTGCTAGCAATGAAGAAGATGGTGTTGCACGCGCTATCGAAGAATATATTTTGTAGAATATAAGCCCAGTCAACTAGCATTTCTAGCCAACTGGGCTTTTTATTTTTTAGAAACTTAAAAACTTTAGAAACACTTTAGAAATGCTTGACGATTCTTTGATATCTATGCTTTATACTAGAATTATAAAAATAAAACATCTTAAAGGTTAAAGGAGAAAACTATGAAAACAGTCCTCGAAATCCATGGCTTGTCCAAACAATTTGGCAAACAACCCATTCTACAAGATCTCAATCTCTCAGTAAAAGAAGGAGATATCTATGGACTTATCGGAAAAGAATGGTGCTGGTAAAACAACTCTGATTAAAATCATTACTCAATTATTATCTGCTGACCATGGAACTATTTCCCTCTTTTCTAGTCAAGGGTATAAGGAGTGCACGAAAGCCCTATCTCGAGTAGGTTCAGTCATTGAATCCCCAGTAGCTCACAATCATTTAACAGCCTATCAAAATCTAAGATACTATTGTACTATTCGACATATCCCAAATGCTGATCAAGTCATTCAGGAAACATTAAAGTATGTGGGGTTAACAGATACAGGTAGAAAAGTTTTTCGAGATTTCTCTCTTGGAATGAAACAACGCCTAGGCATTGCGATTGCCCTACTATCAAAACCAGACTTTCTCATCCTTGATGAACCTATCAATGGACTTGACCCAATCGGTATCAAAGAGTTTCGTCAAATGATTCAACGTCTGAATCAAGAACTAGGAATAACAATTCTCATCTCTAGTCATATCTTGTCAGAACTCTATCTGGTTGCCAATCGCTTTGGAATTCTTGACCAAGGGAAAATCATTCGAGAAATCAGTAAGGCCGAATTTGAGACACTTAATGAAGACTATATCGTTCTAAAAACAAGTGACAAAGAAAAAGCTAGTCAAATCTTAAAAGACAAAGTGCATCTTGAATTTAAAGTTGTTAATTCAGATAATGAGATTCATATTTTTAGTCATGAACAAGATGTCAAACGCATTCTCAAAGAACTTACTCTAGCAGATGTTGACGTGGATGAGATTTACTATGCTCGTCAAAATCTTGAAGAATACTTCACACAATTAGTAAAATAGGAGGAAAACCATGATACATACAATTCAAGCAGACTTTTACCGTCTTTTCCGTTCCAAAGGATTTTGGATTACAGAGCTCGTTCTCTTTGCACTCATGTTAATGGGGGCTACTTTCGGAGCTACAGGACAGATCATATCCGTCAGTACAAGTACAAACGCAGAAACCGAACTGCCAAGCAAGGGATGGGATGGTATACAAGCCCTTATTAACACCTCTAGCAATAGCTCAAACCTAGTTTTCCTCTGTATTATCCTTGCTTGCTTAGTTCTAGGAGTTGATCTTATCGGAAAACTCTATAAAAACAGTTTGACAGTGGGTGTTTCTCGCACAGAATTCTTCCTAGCTAAAGTTTGTAGTATTAGCAAGTATCGCTCTAATGCAAATTCTTGTTAGCCTAGTTATTGCTTTCGTACCAGCGACTATCCTAAACGGTCTTGGTACGATGCCAGAAGGATTTATTGGCAATCTCCTTCTAACAATTTCTCTTCAATTTCTCTGCATTCTAGCTTGGCTATCTATTGTTTCCTTCATTCTCTATGTGACTCATTCTTATTTGGCTGTTTTCATTGGCTATTTAATCAGTTCTACCTTACTTTCAATGCCAATGCTTATCTTTCCAGATATCGAGATTTTGCGCTATTTATCCTTGAACTTTGCCTATGCCATGACTGACTATAGCCAGGCTATTCTATATACCGTTATCGTTACTGTAACCATTATTCTACTCTTTACCATTAGTGGACTTGCTGTTTTCAAAAAGAAAGCTTATAAAAATAACCTCCTCTATTCAAAAAGAGGAGGTTATTTGTTTTAAAAGAGTATCTTAACTGTAAACCAAGCACCATCTGTACTTAGTTGTAGTTCTGCTCCTAGAAGATGAGATAGTTCTTCAGTAATATAAAGACCTAAACCAGAGGATTCCTCTGTATCTGAGAGATTTTCAGAGTAAAATCGTTGACTCAGATTTTCAATTTTGCGAATCGGTTGTTTGACAAGATTAGCAATTTCCAAACAGATATGATTGTCCACTTCCTTCAGAGAAAATCTCGCTTCATCCTTACCATGTTTTAGAACATTGCCAATAAGATTTTGTAACATACGATCTAATAAATCTGGATCTGTTAATAAATAGAGACCAGGTTCTACTTGCAAATCAAGGTTAATCTTTGCCGTCTGAAAAGAATCATAATAGGTCAGCAATTTTTGCGTCATAAATGTTGAAACTTCTAACTCAGATAAGTCAGGTTTTACTGCTCCCTCCATTAACCGACGATAGTCCAAAAGAGCCTCTAGCCGTTTTGAAACTTGATTGAGATGATGGGAAATTTTTTTCAAACTCTCAGACTCAGGATTTTCTGTTTTAAGCAATTGCTGAGTATAACCTGACGCAATCGTTAAAGGTGTTCGAATATCGTGTGCAATATTGCTAATAGCCATGTCTAAAGTCTGCTTCTCTCGCTTCATAATCAAGCGTGACTGCTCAACTTCTTGAAAGAGATGATTGATTTGCTGGTAAAGATGTAAAAAATCCTTGGAGAAAGTGGACACTCCGATTCTCTTCATACTTCCAGTCCGAATCTTGTCTTCAATTTGTTGGCTCAAGTTTACGAGTGCTAGATGATAGCGAATCAAGCCCTATCGTCAATAGGATAATAACCAGCAGTAGCAAAGAAAGTAAAATATAGATCATTGCTCATCTCCTTTTAACCGAACACCAACTCCCCAGATAGTTTCAATATACTCTTGCTCTGGATCCAGTTGGCCTAATTTTTTACGGAGATTACTTAAATGAGTGTTGAGAGTATTGTCGCCTGGTAAATAAGTATCCTCCCAGACCAATTCATAGAGTTCTTCTTTCGTGAAAATTTTCTTAGGATGTCCCAGCAAGGTTTGGAGAATCAAGCATTCTTTCTTAGCTAGGCGAATAGTTTCCTGGCTATTTTTGATTTCAAAACTATCTGCATCAAATTGAATATTTTTTAACTGTTGAATCAACTTGTCAGGATTTTCGATTTCAACTGGTTGCTTATCACTATTTTGACGTAATTGTACCGTAACCCTCGCAAAAACTTCATCCAAATCAAAAGGCTTTACAATATAATCATTAGCACCATCTAAGAGATATTGGCTGATGAGCTTTTTATCGCTTAGGGCAGTTAGCATGATGACAGGAACTGAACTATCTTTTCTAACGGTTTTTAAAACTTGATCGCCATTTTTGCCTGGAAGCATAATATCTAGCAAGATTAGATCAATGTTGCCTTGCTCAAATCGAATCATTCCTTCAGTACCAGAAAAAGCTTGAATCACCTCATGTTCCTCAGAAAGAAGAGTTTCTCAAAATTTCCTGGATCTCATTATTATCTTCAATGATAAGTATTCTAGCCATAAACACCAACCTTTCTAATAGTATTATATCATGTTTTTTTAGGAATTTCGGATAAAGAAAAACTCTCCTTCATAACTAGATACGAAGAAGAGTTTACTTTATG
>BNJU01000695.1_pt1 | contig 25257 bp, 35 predicted proteins | sample 8539281 | NCBI WGS metagenome assembly BNJU01 (sample SAMD00202456, study PRJDB9452) | human saliva metagenome | isolation source: human saliva | place: Japan
ACCACGTAGTTAAATCACCCGAAAATCATGGTAATGAGTGGAACCAATACGTTTCTAAATGAATGGAAAGGAAACGGCAAAGGTCACGGAGACAAAACTCGCAATGCTGGATAGTATAAAGAACGCGGATTAGTAAATACAATACCAAGCAACAGAAGGGAAATATGGAACAACTTCACAGGATTAGCAAATGCAATGAAAAGACCAGAAATTCATGGATAGCTTTCATTGAGAACGTTAGCAATAGATAAAGCCGGCTACTACTTTTGTGCCTACTACGCCTAGTGGGGGATTGCCCGTTTGATCCATTGATGGTAACACACCTGTTATTAATCCAAAGAATGTTAATATTAGTCAGGTTCCTTCAGCACTCCAACCAAAGGGTTGCGTATCAGGATCTTTCCCAACTGGAACTGGGGTTATAATGTAAATAATCCTTTGAAAACAACGCTTTAATTGCTCAAGTAGAAGTGCTGTCAGGAACATTTAATAACTATTTTAGTGAGTAGGAAATCCTTTAAATATAATTTGTGGTAGCTACTGAGAATGGAGCATATACCTTCAACCTCTACTGAGGAGGGGACACCTGTTCCACATTTACCAGCTTCTGATGCAGGAGATAGTAATGCCACAGCGGCCTTTTTACGCATTAAGGGAAAAGGATTACATTGCCCAATACAATGACAGTAACGTAGTAGGTAATAGTAGTGGTGGGGACTTAAATTCAATTTATTATATGGGAATCCATCAGCTTTCAGGAAATGCTGAAGCCAAATTAATACATAAAGCGAATACTACATTTATGGGAAACAATATAGCAGGTAAAATATAGATAATGTAAATAGTACAGGTGGTATAACTTTTGTAAATAGTGGAATATAGTAGGTTATGCACAAATCGGGACATTGTTGACGCTTTAGGTACAACATTAGCTGGGGAACTCCAGGAAAAGCTATGTATTTGGAGCTTATTCTGTGGAACTTCAGAAAGTGATAAAATAGAAAATGGTCTTGACGGAAGTGTAATTTTCATGCACTCGAAAAGTGTAGTTAAGACAGCAGGGTAATAGGCAAGAAGTCAAGCAGTTCAATTAATACTTTGTAAAAATGCAACTATTTGGAAATAGTTTAGGATAGCTACGCAATACTGCTACTAGTGAACAAATGGCACATGCAGATATTGTTTTAATACACCAATTGAAATATATGAGACGAATCAGTAGGAGCAAGTTTTCGTCTGAACCAAATACTAGCTCAAATAATTTTTAAATTCAAAAATTTAATATTCAAATTGAGGATCATCTTTAACTTCACAAGATGCTTTTATGGTGATACAAAAGGAGATTTGACAAAGTTCAAAATTCAGTTGGACTAAATTTTGATTTTACAAATTACAATAGTGGATTTTCAAATTTAGATATAAATAATTATAATGTGAATTTAGAGAATACTCTAAAAATTCAATAGCTCTTTAGAGCAGGGCGAGCTAAGCTTACATTTAATGATTCAGCTGCTAGTGGATAACTCATTGGTGGAGAAGATATAGGTATCTTTCTAGATGGAAGCAGATATTAATTTAGTTGCATAATAGACAATAATTTTAAGGTTAGTGGAAAAATGCGATATTGTTTGCTGCAAAAAGTGGAGGAACATTGCAAAGTAAATTCGTTGCCTCTATCTTCAACATCAAAGTTAGTGAAATGGTTCTACTTTGCTTATTCTGAAGGAGCTGGATCGACAGTAATATTGGATCAAAGGTGTTACGGAGAAGTACGGTCTGAGGTAGGCTGTATGCGATGGAGGAAAACTATAACAGAAAATGCTGTTAGCACAACCATCTGCTACTGTAAATGCATCAGGAGTAACTGCTGTAACTGATGTATCAATAGAACTCCTACTAAAAATTTCTGGAAACAATGGAGTTGATTTTATGCTACGGTGGAGGATAGATTGAGGCAGAAAGAGTTTTTGTAAAATTATCAGATGGATTAGTCGGCATAGCAGTGATGGTTCTCAAGTAATAGTAGATTTAAAAATTGATTAGATTATAAGGAAATGGTTATTCCATTTATAGTGGACATAATGGGAAAATTGACTATGCAAGCAAGCTAGTTGTTTTAAGAGGAAAAGCATAGGAGTACAAGGATCTCTTTAAGTGATATAACAACAAATTCAAATACAAAATAGTTGTTATGTCAAATGATCATTCCATTTGAGTTTAAAAGACAAAGGAACAGTTAACTTAACGTCTATAGATACAGATTTAGGTATTACGTTCAGGAATTCAAGTTATAAATGGAGAAGATGGAACAACAACATATACTGATTATAAAAAGCATTTGTAGATGGAATTGCAAACCATAATATTAATAAGATATTGATAAAAGTTTGGCTACTAATATTGCTAACGAACAACAGATTCATTTAAATTTGTTAAAAAGATATTTAGTCTCAACGCAGTTTTAAATTTACAGGCAGGAAAAATGTAACAGCACATGAAGTTCTTTCAGATTTAACAGCAGCAGGCATGAAGGTGTTGTAGGACTTGAGATGAGTTCAAGCAGTTCAGCGGCTTTCAAATAATGAGACTCAACAAATCTTGCAGGGTCTCTCAGTTTCAGACAGACAGAATAGACGCAGGAAGCGGAGCAGTTGGATTATTCATAAACTATGGAAAAGCGAATACAAATGCATCGTCTACAGTAAATGTTGAGCAGTTAACAACAAAATCTCACAATGAGTGCAGTAGGAATTTACGCAGTAAACGGTTCTGAAGTAAATAACGAAGGAAACTGTAAATAGCAGGTAACAGTTCAATTGGGCATTAGGATTGGCATATAGGGAAGATGGTAACTACTGGAGCACCAAAAGTGAATGAATTTGGAGGAAAAACTGTGAAGGAAAGATTAAAAGTTGAAAAAGATGTGTAATGTTAGATTGATGGAACTACATCTATGGAATTTATGTGAAAAATAATAATGCTTCAGGAAACAAAAAGCTACTGCTACTGGAACAAATACAGAAACGGAGTGTTAACTTTATCAGAGATAAATCTATTGGAAATGATAGGAGATAAAGCAAACGTTAACAAATGACAAATGCAAAAATTAATATGACAGGACAAGAACAGTTGGAATGTTTGCAAACAATAGTTCATCATTAATAAACAATGGAGAAATTAATTTATGATTTCGACAGGTTCAATTCCCAAGTGTTGGAATTTACACTGATGATGTTGCACAGATATTACGAATAATGGTAAGATTATTGGTGGGAAATAAAATTGCATGGTATTTTTGGAAGACGGTAACTCGCGTATCTGACTGGAGAAATGACAGTTGGAAATGAAAGGTGTTGAATTTATTCGACAGAAGGAAAATGATTACATTGAATTCAGGTTCTAAAATAAAGTTGGAGCGAATAAAGCGGTTGGAGTATTTACTACGAACAGCAGGAAGGTTCGACAAATGTGTATACGAATATGACAATTGAGATTCATTTGGTAGTGTAACAAAAATACAGGAACAACAAATTGATTGCACAAATGGAACTGCAACATTAGGGAAACGAAGGAAATTTATTTATTCAACAATAAAGATATAACAGTAACAAATAATGTCTCCATTAACTTCAACAGGAAATAACACTATGGAATTCTATTCTGAGAACAGTAACAAATAATGCAGATATTGATTTTGGAAAGAGGAACAGGAAGTGCAACGTATGCAATTGATGGAGGAACCACAGAAATGCTGCAGGAAAAACAATTACAGTGAGTGAAGTAATTTATCAGCAATTCCAGTTCCAGAATATGGAATGGGAATGGCTACTTAACGGAACAATTATAAATGATGGAACAACAAAAGTGGCTCTTTGAGAAGGAATTGACAATGTTTGTCGAGGAAGTGGTCGTTAGCACAAATAATGGTACAATTGAATCAAGCGGAAAAACAAAAGTGAATGTATGTTGATACACGCATGTAGGAGAAACTGGGAATTATTAAAACAGTTCCAAACTAGCAAATAATGACGGTATTTTAGGTGTAGTTGCAGGTGGTGGAGTACTAAAAACCATGGACAAATTCAGTCAGATGGGGCCTAATGAATAAAGCTGATATCTTGGTTCAACAGGAACTTTTCAAATGAAACTAGTGGAGGGATAACAGAACTGTTACAACACTGGTGGAGCCGAAGAGTTGTAAGAAAATCTGAAAGTCCACAGGTAAAACAGTAGTAGAATAGAAATTATGAAACCAGTAGGAGCAACTTCAGCTCACAATTAAAATAAATGGTTCAGTTGTAACACCAACTCATGTTGATACAAATGCAAAAACTAGTACACCTGGCAGTATCAGTTACCTGCGCGAGCAACAACAATCGTTGATTTAGAGCAACTGGTTTTGAAGTATTCCACAAATGAACAAGTTGGTTCATTAGAATGGACATATCGATACATCAGAGTAAACCACACACATCCAATTGTAGAGCTAATAATCTCATAGGATTACAAAAAGTTGGCTTATTATTTGCAATGAAGCAGCAGATACACCGACAGTAAAGTACTGAAGTTGGTAGTAAATAACTGGATCCATACAATTCAATGATTTTAAATATGGCGGCTTCGGAACGGGAACCAAATTTGCATTAGTGCTGGAAGTTTGACATGGTTTGCAACTGCAACACAAATTCAAAAAGGTGCTAGAAAAGTTTATTCAGTTAATACCTTATACAGCTTGCTCAAGATAAAAATACATACAATTTCTTGGATGGATTGGAAACAAAGATACGGAGTAGAAACTATGGAAGAGAAAAAGATTTATTTACTAAAATTGGAATGATTTAGGAAAAGGAGAAGTTTTATATTTTAGCACAAGCAATTGATGAAATGAAAGGTCACACAATATGGAAATGTGCAACAAAGAATTAATGGAAACTGGAAATGTATTAGATAAAGAATTTAATTATTTACAAAAATGAATGGAGAAATCCTACTAAAGATAATAATAAAATTAAAGTATTTGGTATAAGAAATGAATAATACTGATTCTGCTGAATTTATGATTACACAAGTAATGCGACTGGAGTAGCTTATGTTCATGAAAATGAAACAATTAAACTTGGAAATAAATCAGATGGTATGCAGGAGCTGTAAACAATCATTACAAACTTAAAGATATAAGTAGATCAAGAGAAAATCAAACTATGTTAAAAAGCTGAATTTTCAAAAACAATGTCTCCATATATGGATCATATGGTTCATTATAATGGACAATTGCAGGAGACAGTATTCGCAGGTAAAATGAAATGAAACGTAGATTCTGGATTGTAGATGATACGTTTGATGCAAAATCTGATTATTATTCATACGGAGCTGCTTTCAAAACAGATTTAGGATATGATATCAGAACATCTGAAAAAACTCATTTGAGACCTTACGGAGCATTGAAAATGGAATATGGAAGATTTACTGACATTAAAGAAGACGAAGGACAATTAGATTGGAAGTAGATGGAAACAATTACTCAGTTAAACCAGAAGTTGGATTAGAATTAAATATGTTCAACCAGCAGCAGTTAAACATCAATTATCAGTTGGCTTTAACAGCTGCTACGAAAAATGAATTAGAAAAGTAAACAGAACAAACAAGGCAAGAGTAAGATACACAAATGCTGATTGGTATGAATTGAGAAGCGAAAAAGAAGATAGAAGAGGAAACGGTAAATTCGACTTTAACTTAGGTGTAGACAACACTAGATTCGGAGTAACTGTAAACGCAGGATACGACACTAAAGGAAGCAACATTAGAGGTGGAATTGGATTTAGAGCGATTTACCAGTAAGAAGTGTTTGAGTTCAGAAATAGTTTGAAAAATAAGGGCATGGAACTTTTGTTTTACTGCTCTTTTTATTGTGAAATTGCAGGAAAGCTAAAAATTAATTGATTTTCTTATTTATTTATGTTACACTAAGATAAAGCTAAAGAAAATTATATTAATGCATTGGAATAATTATGAAAAATGTTGTAAAACAATAAATGAATTAATTATTAAAATGTAATATTATGGATTTCTATGAAATGTTAGGTTAAATAATAAAAAAATATAACTAACTTTTGTTTAATTTATCGTTTTATAGGAGAAAATAATAAGAAAAATTAAAAAGCTTTTAATAAAAATGAAAATTTGAAAAATGAGGTGAAAGATTATGACGAATAGCTTAAGAAAATTAGCAAAGATTTTAAAAAGCCTTTTGCTAAAAAGATGTAAAGACTTTAAATATACAGAACAAGCATTGTTTTGATTTTTGTTATGTGAATAGTTGGTTTTGCTGACGTAACAACAGCGCCAACAGATAAAGCTATCCAAAATCAAAGACAAGAAATAACAACGTCGATAGGAGATATGACAACAGTTCAGAAGAGTGAAATCAGAAAATGATAAGTTAATGAAAAACTATAACTTAGAATTGATTCAATTAACGGAACAGGGAGACCATGTTGAAAAATCTCCTTGGTCATCTTGGCAATTTGGAATAAATTATGTTTATAATAGCATGAGTGGAATGTATAAAGGAAAAGGAGATAAACCACCTAAATATGTTTATGAAAATATTTATAGAAGAGGAAATTGGGAAGAAAGAAATGCTATAGACACAATTGCAGGGAAAAGTGTCAATGGTGATCCTATAACTCCTGGAAATGAAAATACAAGTACTTGGCAAACAGCAACTACATTAGCAGGAGTGAAAAAATTAGCAGGAGTGACAAAATTAAAAAGAGATACTCAATAGATGCATCAACAAATGGTAAAAAGAAAATGGGGACTTGTTGAACTTAGAAAGATAAGAGAACCACTTAATGAAGTAGAAATATTTGCAAATGTTTCACCAAAAGAAGTTAAAAAAAACAAGTTGGATATACCTGTTTCAGTGACACCTCCAGCTACATTGTCTGCACCAGTTGTAAAACCAAATGTAAACAAACCAACTGAGGCACCAAAAGTAAACTTACCAAATCCACCAAAATTAGAAATACCTGGAGATCCTAATTTAAGTTTTAATCCAACTATATCTGTATTGAAAGAGAAAAGTTGGAAATATTAGTGTAACTCCTGGACCTGTAAAATCCAGTAGATTTTATCTTAGCACCGCGGGCTTTAACAGACTGAAAATTCAGGAAGATATTTTCATGGTAATAAAAATGGATATAAAGATTATAATTTAAATGGCAAGAATATAACTGCAGATTACAAAGATGGGCGTGAAAACTATCAAAAAATATATATCAACTTGGGGTAGAGTAACAGGTTTAGATGGTGTAACTCACAAATGTGGATGTAACAGTGGCAGATACTAGAGCTTTTATGGTTGATGAAGGAATTGACTTCAACGATACTCACCAAGCCTTTTTAAATATCTAGGTACAATAAATTTAAATAAATCTAAAAATGTTGGTATAGATGTTCGAGGAACTCACACTAGTTATGATGATATAGCTTATGGAGTAAATACAGATAGTAAATATAATGATATAAAACACTGTTGCAAATATAGTTGTAACCAATGCAGGGACACCTAATGGAATTGTGGTGTAGGGATTAAAAATCAAGTAGCTGGTTTCAATAACTTTGATGTTTCTACAAATAATACAAGAACAGAAATGATTAATGCAGTGAACAATAACATTAAATGCAGAAGAAAGTGCAGGAATTCAACTAAGACCAGAAAAATCTAAATGCAGGTGGGAAACACCTTGATAGAAGAGGATTAAATATGATGAGTTATACAACCTAGAGGAAAACAATAACATTAAATGGTGCTGGAAGTTTTGGAATGCTAACTGTTAAAAATAAAGATAATAGTGGTAATCCTGTAGCTTCAAAAATATATACAAATTATGGAGTAACAACATCTACAGGTGGACAACAGTAAGTAGAGGACAAGAAGTTAATAAAAAGTCTTATAAAAATTCAGGAATAATAAAAGTGCAAAAGTGATAGTTCTGTTGGAGTTGGACTTTTAAACTCGATCACAAGCTGCTGAAAGTAGGTGGGAACAATAAACAGGTACAGCAACTACTTAGGAATCTATGCAGATAAAAATGGAAATCATAAAGTAGATGGTGCTGTTGGAGTTTATACAGAAATAGCAACAAGACCTGTAAAAGGAAGAGTATATACTTATACTACTAATCGCTAATGGAGTTACAACAGAAACTATAACAGCAGGTGGAAAAGATGACCATGGACTTGAAAATACTACTGAAATAGTAGATCACCACAACCTATACAGATTCATTAGGAAATACAAAATATAAACGTACTGGTAAGCAAGTAGGAACTGATACAGTTGAAGTAAGTGGAGCTATAACTTTAGGAAATAATTCTACAGAGAGTTTTGGACTTAGAAATAGTAATACTGGAAGTATAACTTAGTTAGTGGAGGAGAAGTTAAAATTGAAGGTGAAAAAGAACTTTGGAGCCTTTTCAATGCAGCATCAGAAAAATTGATATAAATAGTGGTGCAAAAATAAAAAGGAACGTGGAAAGAAGACTATTGTTGCGCTAGTGTTACAAGGAAACAGGTATAAATGATGGAACACAGAAGTTACAGGTAATAACCTCCAGCAGCACCAGGTTCTGCAACTGCGAAGGTAGTTTAGGTTTCTATGGTGAAAAGGGAACTTTACTAATACTCAGCACAGGAAAAAATAACAGTGAACACTAGCTCACTCTGTTGTTCTTAAACAAAAATCAAACTCCAGGTGAGATGACATCTAATCATTATGGAGAAATAAATGTAAGTTCTGCTAGTACAAAGCCAGGAAATATAGGAGTGTATTCAGATGGATAGTGCACTTGCAAAATTTCTATGATGGTTCTAAGATATGTTGGAGATGATTCTATAGGTATTCATACTTAGATGCTTTTTAATCAAACTTTTAAAACCAGGAAACTTTAGGGAATAACAATAGGAGCGATCACTTTTGCATATTTAGATTCAGATGGAACTTCTATACAAAACTACACTAAAAGAATGAAATGGAAAAGTAAATATTGAAAGTAATATGGGAGAAAAATCTAGTTTAGTTTATGCTAATAATAAAGCAAAAGCTCTATTAGATGCAGATTCTAACAATAGATAAAGGAGATGGAGCACCATCTACTAGAAGACATTAGTTAGCTACAAAGGGTTCTGAAGTAGCTGTTAATAGTTCGAACAAATTAACAATACACAATGTTGCCTTTTAGCAGCAGTCATGCAACAAATACAACAGGTGATGGTTCTAAAGCTGAAAACAATGGGCAATAGTTTCAAAGAGACAAAATGATGGTATAGCGTATCTATGCAAAAGGTACTGGAAGTGAAGCTTACCAACGATGGAACTATTACTATGACGGGTAACAAAGCTGCTGGAATGTATGGAGAAGATTACTACATTTAAAAATACATGCTGGAAAGTCAATAGAGGTAGAAAAAGAAAAATCAGTTGGAATGTATGCTAAAGTCAACAGGAACAAATACTTTAACAGCTCAAAATGATGGTAAAAATAATAACTAATGAGAAAGAATTGTAGGTATACTTAAAAATGATACAACAGGTCCTGTAATAGCTAATTTAACAGCTTCTAACAAAGAAATAGAAATTAAAGGCGGAACAGAATCTATAGGAATTTATACCAGCTTCTACAGTTTCTAAAGTTGGAAAAGTAACAATGGCAGATATGTAACTAAATCTATAGCTGTACATCTTTCTAAGGAGCCTCACAACAACTGTTGCTACAGATGAAAATAGATTAGTGAAAATCTGCAAAAATATTGCTTACTATCTAAAAATAAAGATACAGGTTTTGGAACAAGGGACAGTTATAGGAAAAGTTTCTGGACACGGAGTTGGAGATACCAGACGAACCTCTACATCAGATGAAGCTAAATTAACAGCAACTTCTCCCAACTTAAATCTCACAACTGGTAATGATAAGGAAATGGAATTGCAGGTCTATACCTAAAAGGAAGTACAGATACTATCATATATACACAATTACTGTAGGAGATACAGTTGCAGATGCAACAACAGGTACAGTACTCAGCAATTGGAATTTATAGTGAAAAACAAGGAACTAGTCTTTACACCTTGCGTTGTTAGCCAAACATAACAACAGGTAGCAGCAGGTATTTGCCAGCAAAGGGACAGACAAGCAGCTATATAAAATATGAAGGAACACAAATGAATCTTTGGAGAAGGATCAACAGGATCTCTATGTAAATGGTGGAATGAATTAGCTTCTACCAACTATTAATTAGAGGTGGTCTTAGTAGCTTTGGTGTCACGAAAGATTCTACATTTAAGGGTGGAACTGCTACATTAACTTCAAAATCAGGTATTGGAGTTTATGGTGAAAAAGGAGCTGTGAGTACTGCAGGTACTTGGCACTTTAATAACAAATGGTCATGTCTGAAGAAATTAGGGACTTAAAGCAGGTTTAGCTAAAGTAACAACAGATTTAAAACCCAGATGGTACAATCATGTAAATTAATGGAGAAACATACCAGTTAATGGACAAACAGTAAAAATCTATAGCTGATCCAGCACATCTTACGATCAGAAAGAAGAAAATATAGGGCTTATGGCCTCAAGGAGTTAAAAATCTGGACAGCTCCTGCAAATATACAAAACAAACAGAAGGTGTGAAAGAAGTTTGATTATGAAATAACAAAACTATGGAACTATAAATTTTAAAGATTCTATAAAAATTTCACAGCTATTCATGCCGAATCAGCTAGAGTTAAGAATGATGGAGTTAGAGAATCTTCAACAGGAATTTATGGAATATATAGAGATGACACACCTGGGCATGCTACAGGTGCAGTTAATAAATTAGAAATAGATACAACAGCAAAATTTAAGATAAGCTGGGAAATGGTTCAACAGGAATGTATGTATAAATGCTGAAAAATTAAATAGCTAGCAGGAGGAACTATTCAACTCTGTAAACAGGAGCAACTAATAATGTTGGTATCATGCACAAAATGGAGAAGTTGCTGTGACTACATATACAATAACACAAGCTAACTTTAAGTCATTAACTGACTAATAATCCAAATATTATTTTAGGTAATGGTTCAGCTGAATTTGCTACATCAGAGACAATCTAATATAGCCAGAAATACTGCATGATGGAAATATTACAGTAGGTGATATTTTAACTACTTTAACTGGTGTTGTACCAGCAGTTGGTATCTGCGCAGAAAATACTAATTTTAACACAAGGAGATACTGGAAACGCCTAGATTACAGTAGGGAAAAAGGTATAGCCTCATATGGAAAAATAGTATCAGAAGCAAAAGGCAATGGTTAATTATACTAATAAAGGTATCCCAGGATATTTTTAGTACGTCCCACTTTCACTCTATGGAGATTAACTGCTCACCGCATGCTATGTTATTTCTGAAAAGAGTACAGCAAATATGAATGAGAGGACTATATAGACATAACTGTTCCTGATAAGGCTGCAACAAGCAATTCATCTGTAGTATACACATTCATCTATCATATGGGAGTTACAGATAAACAGTGCAGGAGAAAACTCTAATGGTATATCTAGCTGAAGCTAAGCATTTATTCTCAAAATGTACCGATTGATAGAAAAGCACAAAAGATGTAGCTAAAGGATCAGGTAGAATCTGATTTCCAACTAATATCAGCAAATTACCTTTCAGTGGAGACAGTCTCGACAGGAATATACCCAGATGTGCGAACGCTAAGATTGTTACCAATGGCAATGGAAATTAACTATAGCTGGTAAGTACTCGAGGAGCACTTTCAGGAAGTCAAACATTTAAAACACAGCGATATGATGTAGCTGATAGAACATCTCTGTGTCCCAGCAGACACAGCGGAATCTATCTAAAGTATGGGAACACTCAAACATAAAACATAACTCTGGCACAATAAAGGCGGACACGCACATTGGTATCTCTCGGCAACAAATTCTGGTGTTGAAGTAGACACTCCAGCTAACAAAGATGATGCATAGCCAGGAATCTATAAAGAATCTGCACAGCTCTTTCCAAAGGGTGAACAGATGCGCATCCACAAGCACTGTAGTAACAGTAACTCACATGTTTATGGACTAAATATGTGTGTGTAAAAGATAGACGATAGTGCTTCAGTCAACAGTTGGGGCAACCACGTGATTTCTATCTCGAAAATGAAACCTGCAACCACAAATAAATATACGCACAGGTGCAGGCAAACAGTCAGTCTAGAGATGACAGTGTATTCTTGTATTCTAATGGACAAGTCTGTCTTATAAATGGGAAAGAGATATTTTTCCACTCCTAAACGTTTGTTAATAGGTTTACACAAGAAATGGAATCATAGAGAGACTAACAATGCAACTCATAGATTTTTCAATTTGCGCTCTAGGAAGAGAGACACAGCAGGAGGTGCTAACAACAATAATGGAATCGTAAGAGAGACATTGATTCTATAGATTCCAGCAACTGGATACATACAGATGTTTCAAAATTATTTATGGAATAGGAATGGTTGCAGATAATGCGGTCACATCACAAATAATAATGGAAATAAGAACATATGGTGACAAGTCTAGGGTATGTATGGAAAAGGTGTAGGAAACCACAGTCGAAAACAGTTGGTAAACATATTCAGATGGAAGCAGATGCAACATCTGGCAACAAAATATTGGCATGATAGGAGCATATGCTGATTGAAGGTGCCAGCATTTGTAAACAAAGGATGAGCAAAGAACTGGCAGATGCCTAAGTGCTGGAAAAGATGTTGGTGGAACCATAAAAGTTAATGATACGTGTTTGCAGGACCTGCGAGTTACAATGAATGGTTCAACTTTAGAAACTACGGCACATCGATATAGATACAGCACGAAAAGTAAAGCGGAGCTGTAATCAGGAGGTAAGAGTCCAACTCAACCAGCAAAGAGCATAAACCAAGAAACCTGAACAAATGTAAGAGGCGAGGAACTTATGGCGTTAGGTACAAAGATATAGGCAATAGCAGATCTTGCAGCTTTAGAAGCTAGTAAGTTAACTCGTCAAAATTAAAATCTGATGCAAACGACAAGAATTTTAGCAGCAGCTGCAAGGAACAGATACAAGTCATAAGGAAGGAGTGCAAGTATGATCTGATCCAGCTGGAAAACCCATAGCTACTAGAAATGGAGTAACAGTTTCTGATGATGAAGGAGATCGAAAAGATTATAGGAGAAGCTACTCAAACTAGGGAATGTCTGAGTTGATTCTATAGATACATTGGGAAGAATGAGCCACTGATATCACGGAGCAACACTCTATTAATAGCCAATTGATAGTGGGAACTGAATATCAGAACTTACAAATAGAAAAGAATGGTTTTGCAAAAGATGATGTAATAGCTCTCTTTCTACAACAACCAAGGAAGAAAACCTTTGTTAACACTATAGCTGGTCTATTAACTTGATGGCAACACAGGAGTATAATTATGGTCAAATTAAAGGTGGCTATGATAAAAATTCTCAGCACATCATTTGTAGAAAATCACATAATGCTTGAACTTGCAGATGGATTAGAAAATCAAAGATATGATGCGAATGTCTTTGATTCTAGAGAAAACGTATTCAATCTATTAAATGGTATTGAAAATGAGGAGCCTTAACACGTTACAGTGATGAAATGATGGGACACCACAAGCACGCAACAAAGAATTTATGAAACAGGAAATATCCAGACAGAGAATTTTTATTTAAGAAATGCAGGTCTAACTCAACAAAAGATAAGCATAAAGTTAAAAGTTTTTGGAACAAATGGAGAATACAATACAGATACAGCTGGAATCATTGATTACACAGGCATGCTTTGGTGGAGTAGCGATGTTCTATGAAATGATGCAGTTGTTAGGAAATTCTTCTGATGGTATGCTGGAGCAGTAAACTACTACTTTTAAATTCAAAGATATTGGAAAAACGTAGAGAAAATCAAACTATGGTAAAGCAGGAATCTTTTAAAACAATGTCGCCTCTACATGGATCACAAATGGTCCATTGAGATGGACAAATTGCAGGAGATGTTTTGCAGTAGAAATGAAACGAAACGTGATCTCAGTTGTTGATGATATTCTTGACGCAAAGTGAGTACACTTCTGTGGTGTGCGCTAAAACAGATTTAGGATAAGATATCAGAATGTTCTGAAAGAACTCATTTGTAGACCATATGGTGTAGAAATGGAACATGGAAGATTGCAGGGCATGTAGACGATGACGGAGAAGTTAGATTAGAAGTAAAAGGAAATGACCACTTCTCAGTTAAAACCAGAAGTGACGACCAAATATGTTCAAACTCAATGGCAGTAAGAACACAGTTGTCGTTGGATTATCAGCGTATATGCATAGAAATGAATTAGAAGAGTAGCAGATGGTAAGAATAAGGCAAGAGTAAAGATATGCGATGTTGACTGGTTTGGAATCAGAGGAGAAAAGAAGACAGAAGAGGAAACGCAAATTGACTTTAACTTAGGTGTAGATAGACACTAGATTCGGAGTAACTGGTAAACGCAGGATACGATACACTCAGCGAAAGCAACATCAGAGGTGTGAATCGGATTTCAGAGTACTTTATCAATTAAAAGAGGTAATCATGACATTTTGCATCAAGTTTCAAAGCAGCTGGTGATTTCTATCACCATATCTCAAATTATTTGGTTTACATATATATAAAACAAAAGACAGCTCTAAATTTATGAGGGCTTATGCTGATCGAGATTCTTGAAGTGTTTTACAAACAAAGACAGTACCTAGTTATAATGTTATAAGATAGAGGTGCGGTTTTTAAGAGTAGATTTATGGAGGAATAACAATTGATGAAATAACTTTGAAAGGGGAAATCGCCAGCGCAAAGAGTGACGAATCGTTTGCGCTGGGTTCAGTGCGAGAAATATCTATAGGGATCGTTGTTATAATGCGTAAATGTGGTGAGCCGTCAGATATATAAATGTACTTTGATCTAGATTATATAATTTTATAGCGCTGATAGTTCGCTGGTCAGTATATTTCGCAGATTACATGAAGAAATTTTTAGGGAAAGGAAAATTTGTGAAAAGCAGGAAATTATTTGAACGGCAAATATTGAATAGTGTGAATGACTATCAGGGAGGAGTTGGAGCGATAGAGTTGGCAAAAAGAGTTTAAAACGCCACTCTATGTGTCGGATCAGGAACTGATTGTAAAACGACTATTGATAAAATGAAAGAGCTTCAGTCTCACAAGATTTAAGACGGGCATAGCTTATGCAGGGAAAGCATTTTTGACTAAACTGGGATGATTAAATTATTGAATCTAAAGTGATTGACGATAGATGTCTGTGCCCAGGAGAATTGTATACAGCACACAAAGCAGTAGATTTTGACGAAAAGAGTGCATTTGTACGGGAATAATCAAATTGTGAATGACGTTTTGAAATGGCTGCTGAATGGGCGTGATTGATACGATTGTTGTAGATAATGAAGATGAAACTACAGCAGATTGAAAGTTTGTAGGAAAAGGTAAGAAACAAGTGGTTTTAGTGAGAATTTGATCCAGGGATTGAAGTTAATAGCACGCATCGCATCAATATATAAAACTTCAGGACTTACATCGAAATTTTGGGATTTGCTTCCAAGAAAATTTGATTGATATTGTAGATTGAATGTGACAGTCCAAGGGCTGAATTCTAAAGGGTTCCATAAGACATTGGTTCGCAAATCTGCACTCCGCATGCGTTAGATGAAATTTTCAAATACTTTGGATAGATCAGGGAGAATTAGGAATTGTAGTTCAGCTACTAGTAAATGGTGGGTGTAGGGATTTGGGAGTTTATTGGCTGCAAAATGGAGATGATCCCAAACCGACTAGCAAGAAGTGTCATGAAGGAAATTATAGCTCCACACCGTGAAGCTAAATGGAAATTAAAGATCGTAAAATTGGATTTAAAGAACTTTGTACTGGCCAGTAGCAGTAGTATTGCTGGAAATGCGGGAACCACTGTTTGTATGAAGTTGGTGGAATTAAAGAAACTGAGATGCAGGAAAACTTATGCGTTTATTGACGGAGGAATGTCAGATAATATAAGAACCAGGTTCACCCAATCAAGCTTGAATATGAGGCTGAAAGTGATGTTAATAAAATGGAAAAGCATACGACACAAGAGATGTTACGATTAGCTGGGAAATGTCAGGAATCGGGATATGTATCATATCGTAAATTGCCAAAAACTCGACGAAAGTTGGGGATTACAGTTGCAGTTGTGCACGACAGGAGCTTATTGTTATGTTGCAATGCCAAGCTCACTCATAACAGAATGGTTACGCCAGGAGTTGTACCTGTAAAGACGGTAAAGCAAAAGCTGTTGTTAGAAGAGAATCTTATGAAGATTATTTGAGAAATGATGAAATTTTTGAATTATACTTTGTGTCTTTGTAAATGAAAATCTGTAATGATAAAAGAGAAAAGATGCAGATTGAAAGTGATAGTGTGCATTTATTGTGATTATTGGTACACAACATGGTGGAACTTCGGTTGCCACAACCGATTATGAACATTGCTAAATATTTAGGTAAAGGTAGCGATCCAGGAAATGACAGTAGCTGCAGTAGTTTCTGGCTGTGAAAACAACTGATAAAGTTAATTAAATTGGCCTTGCTAAAATTACTGAAAATCCAGATTCTAGGAAATGGATAGATTTGATGTCGACTGGAGAACAACAAACACTTTCGCTTTAGCAGCTTGCGTTGAAAACATTGGACAAGGAAGCGATTTCATTGACAGGGGCTCAAGCAGGAATAAGAACGAGTGGGCATTAGTATGAAAAATGTGCTGATGATATAAAATGGTGATGTTATAAAGGTCACTTTGAATGAAGGAAAATTGTTGCGTTAGAAGCTGATTCCAAGGAGTTATTAAAGATGGAGATGTAACCACTCGAAGCGTGAGGTTCTGATATTTGCTGTACCGTGGCAGCTTTTGGGAGGAAATGTGAGATTGCATGGATGTTAATGGAATTTATTCAACGATCTGAGAGTGTATAAAGGATAAAAATTCGCTATATATTTTTATGATGAAATGAGGGATTGGCTTATTTAGGGCTGGCAATGGAGCTAGAGCAAGGAATTTGGTGTGGGAACAGGAGTAGAACGGTGTTGGAAAAATCACTTGGTGAAAAAATGAATGTGATTATAACTTAATTCAAAACAAAGGAGATTAAAGAAAATGGAAGAAAAGTAATAACTGGAGTGTCGATAAACGAAAATATAATAATGGTAAACGTGAAGAAATTCCACAAATGCACAAATGAAAGGATTTTGGAAAAGCTGAAGCTAAATGGAATAATATTGATATGATGTCAAAATGATGTAACTAGCCACTGCGGAAGTTTTGCGCTACTTGTCCAAAACTGATATAGCAGCACTTGAAAAAATTAAAGAAATAGAAGCTGAATTTCAAAGACATCATTTATAAGGTTCACATGTTGCCAAAAGTTTCAATTGTAGGAATTGGATTAATTAGTAATGTTGGTGTAGCTGCAAAATGTTTTAAAATCTTATCTGAAAAATGATATAAGTTTTCACCAAATTGACTTGTAGCCCAGTATTTCATTACAAGTTATGGGGTAAAAAGGTGAATTATTTGCTAGAGAATTTGATATTTAAGATTTTATGAAAAGGGAGTTGGCAGATAACAAGGAATGAGAGAGAGAGTAATAAGAGCAGAAATCGTTGAGGGAGGGAAGAAAACGCAAAATTTGAAAATACTGGTGCAGGAAATGACTTGTTATTTTAGTGCGCGATCGGTAGAAAAAGGGAATACCAGATTATTCAGAATTGGCTGGAAGGAAGGTGGCGACAGACATTACGGAACTATGCAGATGAAATGATTATCTGAAAATACAGTGGCGACTATGCCGTTTATACTTTTCTTAATGCTGATGGGGTCAAGAAAAAAAATGAATAAGATGTTTTATGATACTGAAAAATAATGGTATTCAAGAGGGAAGACACATTTACTGTAAAAAACATTAGTTTGAGATAGATAATTGAAACAAAACAGGAGAAGATATCAATGATTTTAAGGTAAAAGTGAATATGAAACTGATAGTTTGAAAATAAGTAACTGATAAACACTGATAAAGATAGATTTTTGAAGGAAAAAATAACTATTGATGGTAAAAGAACGAAATTTCCATATTTTGTGGAAACTGACCATTTGTAACAATTTTTGTTAATGATTTTAAGATTTTGATATTGATAAAATTGTCTAAAATTGGAGAATTTTAAGGTGAATTGTTTCAAAAGAGAGTAAACAGCACTTTGTAAAAAGTAGTTGATAGAAAGAATAGTTGTAACTTGGGAAACGTGGAGAGCTAAAGAACATTGGCTTGCGGAACTGGGGCGACTTGCTCGGCTGTACTAGCTTAGAGAATTCTGGATTTACAGATGAAAAGGTAACGGGTGTCCAGGAGGAATTTCCGGTAATTGAGCATGCTGCATGAAATGACGTTTATGACTGGACCAAGTGAAAAAGGTTGAAGGACAACACTTTAAAAGATAAATTAATTAATGAATTAATAACAACATGGATGATAAATGGAATGAAGATCTTATGTAGACTAATTACCATTTACAGCAACTGGTGAATTAGATGAAGACAAATTAAGAGAATTAGTGAATTGGGTATTGAAAATGGTACGGTTGAATAATAGTGCCTTGTGGTACGACTGAGAAGTTCTACATTGACACATTTGCAGATGAAAAGTTATTAAAACGTTAGCATGTTAAAAGGGAGAATATGCTATTGCAGAGCAGGGTTCAATAATACGCATAGAGCAGTGAGCTTACTAAATATGTGCAGTGAATTGGAGCAGAGTGCAGCACTTAGTACGTGTCCTTATTACAACAAACTTAGCTAAAGAGGGACTTCCAGTGAGCATTATAAAAATTGCAGAAGATTCAAATTTCCAATAATGTTTATAAGTCTCCCAGTAAAGAACAGGAACAAACACGAGGCAGAAACTATTATGAGATTGGCTGAAATCTAGAAATTGTAGCGGTAAAAGAAGCAACAGGAAGTTTGGAAACAAATGATAAAAACTAAGATCAGGAGATAAATCAGAAATCTTTATCTGGTGAGGATCATTTGATTTCACTAATGCCATCAATTGGAGCAAAAGGAGGAAGCTCAGTAATTGCTAATACAGCCTCAAGAAATGAGTGATTTAACAAGTTCTATTCTTGAATAGAGGCGAAAAGCATTGAATTACAAAAATCAAAGATTTAAGGTGAAATATGTTCTTAGAAGGAAACTTGTTAAAAAAGTAAAAACAAAGGATGAAAATTTTAGGAAGATTAAAGAATATGATGGGGAGATTGCCATTAGTAACGAGGACAAAAACACAAGGAGCAAACTTGGGAGATTATTTAAAGAAAAGGTCTTGGTATAAAAATATGGTATATGAAATTATGAATTGGAAGAAAACAAATAGAGTTTCTGGAAAAGAGTAAGAAAGACGAAACAGAAGGAAAATAAAACTATAAGTTTGTAGAAGAAACACAAAATATTAGAGAAATGGGTAAGTTTAATATACTGGTTTGCGATCAATTAAAAAATGATGGAATTTTGAACATTGGTACTTAATAGGCGAAGTTGAAATGAACAAGTCCTGAATACGGCAAGGAAGGTTCAAAAGGAAAATATGCAAAATTTATTAATTTAAAGGTAACTTAAAAGTAGAATTAGTAAATTTTGGGAAAACTTAGAGAAAAATTTTAAATGCACCAATAGAAGTTTTGAAGGATTTTGAAGAACATATTCTTTTCAAGAAGAAATGATAAATATTTATATTTTACAAAATAAAAATTAAATAGAGGAAAAAAATTAATGAGCAAAAAATGTAGCAGAAGTTGAGCGACAGGATTAGTAGGACAAACATTTTTAAAAGATGAAAGAAAGAAAATTTCCAGAAAATTTGTGAAGACCTTTAAGGCGTCGGCTAGATCAGCTTGGGAAAGGTAACTGGGAAGGAAAAGATTGCTGGTTGTAATTGAATTGAGATGAGTTGACAAAGATGATATTGATGTAGCTTTCATTTCTTCAGCTGGAGGAGGAGTTCTACTTGAATTTGCTCCGGTACTAGAGCCAGGCGCTAGCAGTAGCTGGGATAATGTAGTAGCTTGGAGAATGGATAAAAGATATTCCTGTTTAGTTGTACCTGAAGCTAATCCAGAAGCTACTGAAAATCATGGAGGAATTATTGCAAACCCAAATTGTTCAACAATTCAAGTAATGCCAATTTAAAAGTATTGCGAAGATAAGAGGATTAAAAGAGCAGTTTACCAACTTACCGGGCGCAGTTGCAGTAAGCTGGTGTTGATTAGATGATTTAGAAAACAATGCATAAGGTAAAACATCAACAAATTTCATCAAACAGCTTTAACGTACTTACATTGATGTATTCTTGGAAAATGGTAATACAAAAGAAGAAGAAAATGATAAATGAAACTAAAAAAATATTGAATTTAATTTTGACGAAGTTACAGCAACTTGTAAGAATCTGTTAAATTTGACATGGAGTTTCTGTAAAAGGAATTAGAAAGACCTTTGAATTAGAAGATGAAATAGCGATTTGAAGAAAAGATGTGTAATCGTTCAAAATGATGGTAAAACAAGTTTATCCAATGCCAATAACAGCACAAGATACTGATGAAGTTTATGTTGCAGAATCAGAAGATGACACTGTTGATAACGGATTAAATGGCGGTAGTTACATAACATAGCAAGCAGGCAACAACACAATCCAAATTGCTGGGAAACATTAATTAAAGAAGGAGCATTATAAGAATAAAATGAGAAATGAACAAGATAAAAGTGATTAGTATTCTTAATTTGCGTTGACATTCGTAACAGGAGCGAGCAGTGGGCATGAAATTAAAGTAGGATGGAGTGGATACGCTCCATCTAACTGGCTCCAGGACACAACAAAATGGTGCAGTCCTGACTAATGGTGGATACTGTGGTGGTTACATGTTGAAATAGCTATACAGCTAAAAATTAGGAAAAAATTAGTAACAGTAAAACAGAATGGATGTTTTATTAGGGTCCCAGCATTGACATCTGGGAAAGTTGATTTGGTAATAGCGGTATGTCGCGCGACACCCAGAAAGAAAACAAGTCTATTACCAAACCGCATTATGAATCAGGATTTAGTAGTTGTTGGTGGAAAATGAAAATATAAAAGCGAAATCAATTATCGATTTTTTCGGGAGCGCGAATTATGACAGTTAAACACACGCGCCGCGATGTAAATTGATCACCGAAAGCAAGAAACACCGCAATGGAAAAAGCCTAGCGATGAAGTTGTCAAATTCAATAAACATGGATATGTGTCAGAAAGACCAGAGCGATGGCAGCCTAATATTCAACCAAATTTAATATATATATCATTTGATAAAAATACAGGATTAAGTATGAAATGAAGTGAAGTTGTGATTGGGATGAAGTTAGGAATGGCGCAGAATTAAAGAAAAAATAAACAAAATATTTGGATTGTGGATTTGACGCCAAAAGTTGAGCAAAAGATAATTGAAAAGGTAAATAAAAACACAACCGCAAATACTTCAAGTATCATTTTTTGATGGGTAGTATTCTTTATCCAAAAAATCTGCATCAATTTGTTAGTGACAATTATGACACTATTTATTTCATTAACAGAACTGTAGTTGACCTTTGATTGGGATGTAGAAAGCCGTCAAGACAAGTAGTCGAACTGATCGTAGAACTTCAAATTTAAAAAGTATTTTAAATAAATTGTTTGCGATATATTGCGGTGTCAGAGGAATGCCTATGATGGTGCAATCAACAATCTATTGGCGGATTGTCAAGTATTTGGATTAAATTTATCACCGATTGTATTGCGCTGTTATTGTTCTCACAACACTGAGCCACATGAGTGAAATTATGAAAAAATTATCTACTGATAATGAAGCTGCAAAAGCAATTAATGACAATGCAAAGCAACGTATATATCTTTCCACAAATGTTTAGAAATATTTTACCAATGATTGAAAATGAATTATTAAATATTAAAGATACATCTGTGTTGGAATGTAATCAGTGTTATGAATTGCTCTTTATTTCAAATCTGTTGTGAAACATATCTGGAGAATATTATTGAAGCATGATATATGCGTGATTTACTTCTTCTTAACATTATATTGGTTACTACTTAAAACAACTTGAGAAAAAAATAAGGACCCCAAACATTGAATTTTAGAAGAAGTTGAAGAAGGAGAAAATAATGTCATAAAACAAAAGCAATAGAAATTAAAAAATAGGCAGGATTGGGACAGGTCATTTTAAAAGATGGAACTTAATGCACAGAAGGGAGCCAGAGTACTGTCTCTTCTAAGTGGAAAATCTACGCTTTAAGATGTACAACCTACTAGAAACGCCTACTAGTGACAACTTTGATTCATAAAAGATGTGTTGAGGAGATGTCTTAGTTGAATTTGAGAGTGAAAAGCTGGAATGGTTTTTCAGCAATTTAATTTATTCAATAACGGCGTTCCTAGATAACGTCATTGGACAAATGAAAGTCGAAAAGAACTAGAGAAGAAGGAAAAGTTGCAAAAGAATTTTAGGAAAAAAGTTGAATGTCAAAATTTATTAATGAAACCAAGCCAAATTTCAGGTGGTCAGCAAAGGGTCGCAAATTGCAAGAGCATCAACACGGAGCCAGAAGTACTGTTATTTGATGAACCAACATCGTTAATTAGATCCGAAAATGGTTGGAGAAGCCAAAGTAATGAAGATTTAGTCTAAAGTGGACTTACAATGATTGTTGTTACGCATGAAAGGATTTTGCTCACGATGTCGTACAGGCTTATGGATCAAGGAATACCCTAATGACGATGTTTTGAAATTATTTTTGAAAACAAAACATAATAGAACGAAGAGTTTTTATTCAGAATGTTGAAAAAATAAATTAAAAAATACGTCCACATTTGCGCCTTTGCACACAGTACGTATTTTAGAAATTCTGTGATATAAAAGTACAATGATATTTTTATTCATTAATCATCTCCAAACTTTGTCTCACCTTCCCAAAAATGTAAATCCTGATTTTAAAATTTTCTCAACTCCATTTTTAGCACTGAACATATTCTTTCTTCAATTTGTTTTAATGCGATTTTACATTCATTTTCAAGTTTTCATGAATTTTATCGCTATTTAAATTTTCTGAATTTTAAAATTTTAATTCAAAAATAATGCCTTCTTTCCATTTGAAATATTTTAGGTTTCAAAAGTAGATCATATCTGCTTTTCCAGCAAAACCATTCGATGTACCCCTCATATTCGTTTTAAATCAAAATTATTCCGGCATAGTCCGTGATAAAATTGTTCTTTTGTAGTTCCGCTGATACTGAAAATCTAGTATTTTCTAGTAAAATTTATTTAATTTAGTTTAAATTTTCAATATCTCCATTTTTAAAGATCTGTCAGGATTCAAAAATTATCAGAATTTTAAAATATATTTCTAACAAATACTCTAGAAAACATTTCAGAATTTCTTTATTTGAATTTTACATTTACATTTTTTCATCATCATATTCTTCACAAAGTTAAATATCCATGAAAAATAGATCTAAAATATTTTTTTCAAAGAAGTCAAATTTTCAAAGGTCATATTGTCACAATTCTTTTGTAAACTGCTCTTTAATAATTTTGAAAAACTTGGCACTTATATTTTCAATTTTTTAAATATAATTTTATCAAACTGTTTCCACTTGTATTTACCCAAGGTTTCCACCTTTCTTTAAAAACACACTGACTATGGATTGCATAACTTTTGTATCGCCAAACAAATACCTGTTATACCATCTCTGAACGTCGTGTAATTCATTCTAAATCAAAATCTTTCAAAGATTCTTCCACTTCATTTATAATTCCAAATATTCTGTAAATTACCATCTAAAACGTGAACTTCCAAATTATTCAACCCTTGAAAAATACTGCAACTTTAAAAATACCAGTCATAACTTATTTCAAGGTATTCATTGTCTTCAAAACTAAACGCAAAACGTTTGAAAAAACGGTCTGCTTTGTCGTAATAACCTTTATGTAAGAATCTCCACATTGGCTGATCGTATTCATCTATCAAGAGTATGATTCTTCCGTAATATCTGCAAGGAAGATTTTGATAAATTAAGAAGAGTTTGCTCGGTCTGACTGAATCGAGTCCTCCTCTGAACAGAATTAAACCTTCACCCTCGATATCATCCATTTTTTGTCAAAATTTGTAGTTCCGTACAATCGCTTTATAACGCTTTATTACTTCAAACCCATTCTCCCACTTTCTTCATCATACCCTAAACGAAATCGAAACACGATAATTTCGCCTCGCAAAAATATTCACTTTTGTAAATATTCAAGCTTAAATAATTTTCATTGTCTTTGTTTTAACATCAAAAAATATCGTAACATCGATATATTCAACGTTTTTCCAAATTCTTGGACGAGTAAATAATTTTACTTTTGAGCCATCGTCTAAAAGACAATAAATTTGCTTTATCGAAATAGTAGTAGTTTTTTTGGTAATGTGATTTCTCGAAATCAGATACACCGATTGATAACAGTTTTTTCTAATCTTCATAATAATCCTCCTATACCTTTTGCCTTTAATTATTCTCTTTCATGGCATTTATCTCCAGCCCTTCCCCATGCAAATTTCAATTTTAAAATTTTCTCAACCCCAGCATGGTACTGACTTATTCTTTCTGAATTTGCTTTAATGCAATTTCACACCTCGTTCTCAAGTTTTTCATGGATATTATCATTACTTAAATTTTCCGACACGCTATCTAAAATTTTAACTCAAAAATAATTCCTTCTTCCATCTGAAAATACTGGTCTCAAAGATAGATCATATCACACCCTTTCCAGCAAAGCCATCTCGATGTAATTTCATATTCTGTTTCTTAAAATCAAAATTATTCCAAGCATAAGTCCATGATAAAACTGTTCTTTGTAAGTTCCACTGATGTCGAAAATTCGTATTTTCTAGTAAAATTTTATTTAGTTCAAACAAATTTTGATATCCCCATTTTTAAGGCATCTATCAAAACTAAAAGTTTGAATTTTGAAATAAACTTCAATAAACATTTCGGAAACATTTAGATTTCATTATTTGAATTTACATTTACATTTTTCATCACCATATTC
>BNJU01002341.1_pt1 | contig 25241 bp, 25 predicted proteins | sample 8539281 | NCBI WGS metagenome assembly BNJU01 (sample SAMD00202456, study PRJDB9452) | human saliva metagenome | isolation source: human saliva | place: Japan
CAGCTACAGGCTGGCAAATATCGGGGACAGGTTGACGGGTCGCCGGTTCAGGGCGGTATGCTTAACCAGATTGGCCCGTCAGCAGAGGTGAAATCGGGCTTTATCTGATGCTTTTACAAAAGCGTGAAAGACTCTGTTCGTTAGCGGCAACGGCCGTATAGAAAGCTGATAGATACACCTGCGGCAGGTGGAAAAATTGGCGAACAATACTATATTATGGGTATGGGTCTTATCTTCGGACTGGCTATTCCTGCCGTGATCCTTATCCTGATTCAGCTTCCCCAGGCTACAAAAGTTGAGGAACAGACGTTGCCGTCTTACGACTACCTATTCTGGCCCGACGCTGTTGCTGCGGATGCCGCAAGAACAAGGCTGACATCGTCATTCAGCGAGAATAGAACAACATGATGGAGGAAATATTCCGTTCGATGGCGCAACCTGCTCTTCATGATGAAAGAAGGGCAGAAAGGTTATCATGTATTACGTCGACAATTCGGGCGAAGGAAAAACCTTCAATGCGGGTAACTTAGCCATGTCGTTCGCCTGCTGGGCAAGAAAGTATTGCTTATCGGTCTTGACTTCGCAAACCACGATTAGGCGAACTTTTGAATTGAACGATACCGCACGCAGTGTGCAAACTTGCTGGTAAAGACGGCCCCGATGAAGGCAGATAAGCGGCAAATTCTACCATCAGAATCAACAAACATCTCGACTACGCAATGACGGCAGGTCCATACCTCCTAGCAGCGAACAATTTAGCGCGTGCAAGTCTTGACCTCATTATGGAACAGCTTGACAAATGTATGATTCATTATTGACACAGCTCCGGTTGGTCTTGTAACCGATACTGGCCGCGGTCGCGTTTGCCGATGCCACGGTATATGTATGTCGTGCGACTATACATGAGAGTATGGGGTGGTAAACCGGTTTGGCTGCTGAAGAAAAAATTGCCAAATATCAGCGTCGTCATCAACGGTATGATATGTCAGAAGAAGAAGCATAGTTACTATGGTTATAGCAAATACAGCAGGTATGGAAGATACAGCATTATGGAAGCCTGGCAAATACAGCCGTTACAAGGAGCTATGGTAACTATGGAAGCTATGGCAATTACGGAAAACCGCTACGGTGACGCTATTGATAATTCAGTAAAACGATATGTGCTTGTAATAGCAGTAGACTTTTGACAGAGGTAGCCCAGAGCACCGTTATCCGGAAAATAGGAGAAAAATGCCATTCATACGAAACTCTCCAGTGTTAATGACGAATATCCACAGGCTCATCCTGTGGTCGGTACGTGTCCTGCCAGGACGCTGTTGACCTGGTGTAAAAAGCACAGTGTTGGTTTTGAGCTGTAAACCGTGACTATCCTGAAGAGCTGAAAGGAACAATCCACTTCAGCCGTAAGCTGAAAGCTGACTACTTTATTGATGACGAGGAATATCGGCGGACTGCCCTGGATAGGGGTGGGTTACCGGATGATTAATGAGCATAAGCTATGCTGACGTCATTAGAGACTCTTAACTTGAAGCTCTGTGACCTTCCCAAAAGAAAAAGCACGGGTGAAAGTGGTAAAAGACAGTAACCACACAGCATAAAATTAAAAAACGAAGAGGTGCGCGTTGCGCACCTTTTTTTTAATCATAGATAAAATTTGAGAAGTTTGAAGAAAATGGCGTTGTTGTGGTTATGCCGGTAAGTAATAATACCTGCACGCGATAAGAATGGCAGGAAGGCGAGTGAAACTTTTTGGTGCAACGCTATATTATAATAGGGTATATGGAGGAAAAGCAAGGAATCATATTCATGGGAACTCCTGGTTGCCGTTGGCACAATAGAACAGCTTGTGGAAGGAGGACTGATATTGTATACGTAGTATTAACCCGAGCAAACCCGTTGGACATCAGGACCATCTGCAGCCTTCGGCGGTGAAACAATATGCCCAGTGACACAGTATTCGGTACTTCAACCCATAAATGAAAGACCCTGACTTTGTAGAGGCTCTGGCATCGTAAAACCGATCTGCAGGTTAGCGGGTGGCTTTCCGTATACTTCGAAATAGTTTTGGGCAATGCCACGTCTTGGGAACGGTTAACGTTCACGCCGCTCTACTGCCACAATATCGCGAACTTTTATCAACTGAGCTGTATAAACAGAAATCTGAGCAGGTTACCACCTTCTTCAGCCAGTAAGGACGATGATACTGGACGAATCATACTGCAAAAACTGTTTGTGATACCGAATGCCAATGCCGAATATGTTTATATTAAGCAATAGGCTCGGTGCCCGCTTTTATTGCCGTTGAGACAATAGACCTTGTTGCCGAAGGAGATGGTACAGTAAAAGCAACCCAGTCAGGACGAATGGATGGCAGGAAAAGAAACTATGGCTTTACAGTGCACCTAAAATTTTTAAAGGACTTGTAAGGACCGACTGGGCACAGCAGGCAAAGATGTACACAATTTGTACGGGGTTTGTCGCCTTATCCCGGAGCGCGTGGACCTCTTTATATGCGGAAGACAAGGGTAATAGCTGGAACCATGAAAATATAAAACGGTGAAAACCAATGACCCATGGTGGTGAAAAACTGGCACCATCAGAGCTGAGAAGGTCGTCTTTACGTAGCTACCGCGATAATTGGATAGAAATTGCGGAATTACGGCTTGCGGGCAAAAGCGTAGCATACGCGACTTCCCTGACGGTAACAAAAATATGAAAGATATTTGTGTAAAAATAGCACGCAATGTGAACAAAAAGCATAAAGCTATTTGCATGCCAGTGTTATCATCTAAAGTATACACATGGCCTCTACAGAGTACAAAACTCTATGAGGTATATTCCTATAAAACCTTATGCAAATTTGGTCCCAGCCCACTGCCAAAACACCGAGCAACAGCTGAACGCACATCAAACTGCCCACAAGACATGCCCATAAGATGCAAAACCTTGCTTGTCTATAGCTCTTAATAGGGTCCATCAGTAACTTTCCTGCTTTTGTCAGTCTTAATGCTGCAAGCTTCAGGCGAAAGCAGCGAAGTCAACGCACGCCTCTCAGCATCTCTCCAGTAAATTCATAGATGCGCTTTGCTAGAGCATCACCCTTCTCTGCTACATAGACTTACCTCCAAAAGTAATATCTTCTGGGTTCAAATCACGTAAAGTGATGGTTCATCTGTGAATTTCAACGGCTCTCAGGCGTACCAGGCTACACCATAGCAGAGCAATAGGCCTCTAAACAGCACTTTTCAGCCACAGCCACATTCGTCATTCTCTTGAACCAGCGATAACATGGCCAAACTCTCCTGCAAGCCGTGCTTTGCCATAAACCACTTGTCCAGTGACTGATACCTGAACCAACGCAGTTCCCCAGTGTAACGTCAATAAGTTAACTTCATACCTCGTGCAGCAAGTCATTTCAACCAATAGCTGCTGCATTAGCATCGTTGGTTAAAGCCACTGAGACACAAGCCTTTTGGAGAACATGTCAGCCAGTAACAATACCGGTTGCGCCCATGAAAGGTTTACGTAAACTCTATGGTGCCACGGTAATGGTTTCATTCAGACGCAATTCCCACCCATGTGGTACTTTATTAATGCCTCCCGACCTGATCGATGATAATCTGCAAAACCTCGTGAAGCGTTTGCAGGTCTTCTACATTTATCGTAAGCCTGTGTTTTGATATTCTCGTAGCTTTTATCTCACATACAATAGTCTACAATTCGAAAACAGGAATTGGGTACCGCCAAGGTCTAAATAATAACGTACGGTTTTGAGATTAGTTAGACCATTTTTGTTTATATTTTTTATTCAGTTGTGAGTCTTCTGAAACATATTATAAACAACTGGCATATTATTCACTTCATGTACCAGAGAACAATAGCACAAAACTATATATATTAACATGGCAAAGTTAATAAAACATTTGTGAAAACAAACGTGAAAATTTGAAAGGGTACCAATAAACATTTGTGTGTGTATATAAAGATTGCTATCTTTGCGTAACATGATGAGAGAGATGACACAGGAAGAAGACATTAGAGACGCCAGATTGAGTTCTTCGTGAAAGGTGGCGTAATGTGCTTTGCACGAGACGCGTATGGAATTATCGCGTTTGTGACGCTACCAAATGCTGAAAAGCTTAGTAGCAAGGGTTGCATGATATTAAACATCGTGACGATTCAAAAGGCATTGATTTTGTCTTGTCGATTCAGACGCTCGCCTGCAACGCTATGTTCGCAACGTGCCAGCTGTGGCATGGGACCTGGTGACGCGCCATAACCAAGCCCACAACCGTTGTATGACGAGGGCACAAACCTTGCACCTGACAGTCGTAGCGAAGATAGACGGGCTTGACGCTTCGTATTACAGGAAAGGCCGTCTCGCACGGAAGGTGATGTGCTACCGTTTTCGAAGGCAAACTCTTGTATCAACCGGTGCAGAGAATAGATGGCGAACCTGCGGCACCAGAACTACCGAGCATGTATCAGACAGAGATCCTCAATAGCGTTGATGTCATGTGCTGGTCGCGCGAGACGACACAAACCACGCTAAAACCAAACGCATCATCGAGGCTTAAAGCGCTGACGAGATAACGATCATCCAGAAAATAAATGCTGGATAAAGTGATTGACGGCAGCGGGAACGAGGAGGCTGACCGATCGTCCAGATGACGTTGGTATTAGCCTTTATTGATTGTTTCTGGCTTCGGTGACGGGTATACGCTCTGCATTCCCCTTATCGGGTTTGATAGAACGTCTGCTTACCGAAGACTTTGTGTCGTATAAGCGCCAAAGCTGGCTCTATCAACGGTGTTCCCTAGTTATAGGTATTTATCTTGCCATGCTCTTTATGTAAATATGTTGTACGTGACAACATACTCGCATGCCACGCAGTATGACTTTACGCGATTTCATGCAGGGCGTTCCCGAGCTCCGTGGCCACGTGCTGGTCGTCGTTGGTGGCTAGCCATTACCATGGGCTGGTGGTTTCGGTAGGTGCAGAAGCTCTAATGTGCTCCCACAGAGCTCTGCAATACGAGGTTCAGCTTGAAAGATCGCCAAGTGTTCCACATGGTTCAAGCGAACGCTGATGCTTCTAGTGGAGGTTGTGTGGCGCATCGGCGGCGATTTGCAGAGCGTCTTCTAAAGGCGCCATGGCGGCTGCCATCACGCTTGAAGTGCTGATGGTTGACATGACAATATGTCATCGCTTGTACCTATTCTTATCAGCAGCGTACGGCTGATGTTTTCTCCCTATCTTTTCGCGGGACATCTACAATGTATCTGCTTTCCCGTATTGACGGCGCGTGGCGCATCGATCCGCGTTCGCCCGCACAGTGCTGTTAGGAAGTATATTCACCTGTGGTTGATGCCAGGCCTTTGACTTTATGAGAACCATGACGTGTTGCGAGAGGAAAGTTTCTCTCGTACAGGATCGTCCTCACTAGGCTGCTTTGCCGTGTGGCCTTCTACTAAGTTCTGCTCATCTTTCTTATTTCCCGCTTCTCCATACGGCGAAGGGTGTGATACGCTCGGCCTCTCCTTATCCAGCAGGAAGACACCTGCCCGACTGGCGGCTGGGTAATGAACGGGTCGTTATTTTATGGGCACGGTGAGCTTTTGGCGCGCATATCTTCCTTGTTATGATGGCGAGATGTACAGCCCTCGTCATCAGCGATGGGGCTGGAGGCTGTGGCGATACGTTTGCACCTTCGCTCTTTGTGGCGGTTTCCGCCGGATACGCAGCGCTGCGTTTATGGAACATGGGGCAAATAGGCGTTTACTCTTCCTGACTTCACGCCGTAGCGCCATGGCGAGGCGTGATGGCGGCGTGATGCACGCTCACCAGGCGTGCACCGTCTGATTGCTGAAGTCACTGGATGCGCTACTCTTTGATGCCGACTGATCGTGGTTAGCGTTGTAAGCGTGATGGTTATCTCTATAGTTTTGAGCGCACACGGTATTTACGCTATGCGTCTGGCCCGATGGTCAAACTGCTCACACCATCATACGCAACAGAGCGTGCACGCTCATGAACATGGACGCAGTTATAGAAAACGACTGTGGCTACCCAGTGAAAGCCCGATCCTGCTCTTAGTACAGTGGTAAACGTGCTGACATCGAGCGATTTCAACTTTCGCTTCCCGTCGCCGACGAAATCGGGACGACTGTTGGGAGAAATCGACATTATGAAGATAAAGGCGCATGTCGTTTTCCGCAGCGAGCTGTATCACCGCTACCGTGCCAGCGACTGATGACACCAGTGCCGACCATACTTTACCGAAACGAGCCAATGGAAGATGTCGCTGAAAAAGTTCGATCAAAACAGTGCTGTTACCGCTCGTCGTCGATATTAACATCAGTTGTTAGGTTTATATTACACGACAGAGGCTGTTTACAGCGTTTACCGCTCAGCTTATCGTAGCCGACTACTCCCTACTGGATAGTATCCATCTGTCGATCATACATTGCGTCGTAAAAGACTCGATCAGGTGCACTCTTTTCCGATTCTCAATATACCGGTAACTTTTTGCGCTGAAGCTGGTGCACCATGCAATACTAGACTTTGTTAGAGTTAATCCTTAAGGGAATTATCGCAGGTATCATGGCCTCTGCTGCACCTATGGGGCACTGTGAGGCATCGCTCTGTATTCAGCGTACACGCTAAGAGAAAGGGCGTTGGTATGGTTTGTGGCTGGCATTGGAGCAGCTTTTGAGCGATATTATCTAGCGCGTTGCAATACTGGGTTTGGTATGGGTTTCGTCATGGACCTTGTGCTAAACGCCCTACCAGCCAAGTTCCTGGTTGCGAAATATCCGGAAGCGTTGTTTCTCATGCTCTTTGGTGTATGTGCTGGAGCTAACCCACTGCAAAGCCACGTATCATCACAGCTTGGTCAAAAGCAAGGCAGTTGCTCGCACAACGGCTTTACTAGCTCGCACCTGAGCTTCTCAAATCCTTTGCCTTCTCCTTCTCTGTTATGGCGTCGACTGCGCAGTTTAACTTTTGTGCATGCCTAATCACATCCACATGAGATGAGTGTCCGGCTGATCTGTGGCGTCGGTGGCGCTCTCATGTGGTGGTTTCGGACCTTACATGACGGTGACAAGATCGTGAGAGGATTTGGCATCGACGGAATCAAACATTCTCAATAAGATTATGGAGTCGCTGTTGTGGTTATATTTTCTACTCGCATTGTGTTTGGTGAACTGTATTTAGCTCTCTACTCTATCCATTGACCAAGTCAGGCTTTGACACCTTTCGTTGTATGTTTGTGACTTTGGCAAAATTCTGCTGAGACGTCAGTAGCTGAATATCTGCTGTATATGTGGCGGTTGAAGACCTTGTCAGCGCCTGCGACTGCTCGTTGAAGTCGATGTAACCGACGAATATATCGACGGAGATTTCAACTATGCTGATGAACGAGAAAAGCTTCGAGAATGAGTGGTTTCAGCAATCTTGTCCGCATGATGAACGAAGAAGGAAAACGTGCAGCAGGACACCTCAAATATCAATGCGTAACACTTGCAAGACTTATCTGACCTTCACCAAACAACTGCTGGCTTCCAGCAACTTTCGCTTTTCTATAATGCCGAGTATTATGAGGTGTGCCTTTCATTGTTGAGACTGCGTAACATAAGGGCGATAAAGACACGTTAGACGAGAAGTAGAGAGCCTGCCTGAATGTCCTCTGCGGTGACCATGATGTTGCGTGCAGAGAGAGAAATTTCAGCTGACTGCAGAGCGTGCCGGTGAAAGTAACCACGTTTATCGCATGCTTAGCGATTATTACATCAGAATCGAGATGAAGCGGGACTCGACTTCGGCGAGGAAAGAATAAGACGAGCTTAAACATAAGAGCATAGTGTCCATTTGGTTACTGCGGCGCCAACGGACAATTTGGGCAACGAGAGTCAGGTGTCGGCAGTCGAACTAATCAGTACATTTTCACCGATGTTTGTGAAGGGTTATCAAAAACCTCCGATATTACCAATCTTGGAGCTGTTCGGCGACCAGAAGCGGTGAGGAGAAATGATGTTCGTGTAGTAATCGACTGCATGCGCATGGACAAATGCATCGACAAGGCTGAAACAGCTGGAGATATTATGAGAAACTCTCAACATGCGCGCGCACCACAGAAAATCTGGCTTAAAAGCCATGAAAGAGGTTGACGGACTGCTTGTTCATATGTCTACCGATTACGTGTTTGGAGGCGACCCTTGCTTGCCCTGCTGCATGAAAGATATGCGGAAGGGTCCTACGAGGCGTGTATGGATTATGACTAGCTACGGCGAAAAGAGAGATACAAAGCTGTAAAGGTTGTGAGCGTATCATTCTGCGCCGCAGCGTGGCTGTCTCTTCGGGTTTAGGCACAACAGGAATATATTGTTAAGACTATGCCTGGCGGCGACAAAACCGCAGCTCAAAGATTTGTGTGACCAGACAGGAACACCCACGTATATGCGGGCGACTTGGCCGACGCAATCTTCGACACGGTGGCGAACAACAAGTTTGAAGGACATAGTGCGAGTTTACCGCCCTTTCTCGAACGAGAGCGTTTGCATGCTGGTTACGATTTCACTCGTCATACCGCCCGGATTGCCGGCCACACGGCATGCAGTATTCTAGCCTAGTCACGGCGATGGTCCCCTCTCCCGTTAAAGCGTCCTGCTTACGGTGTGCTTGACAAGAGCCCGGGTTAAAAGAGCTTGCGCATACAAATGCCCTATTGGGAAGACAGCTTAAAAAGTGTATAGCCAACATGAACGAAGCTCACCCACACAAAATGAACAAAAGAGATAGAAAGAAGGCGCACGTTCGCCATCATTTCAGACCGACGATGACAAAACCGCTGACCGAAGTTTCCTTCTCTTTCGGTGGCCAGAATTTCAAGTAGCGGTGCTGTGAGCAATAAGTAAAAGACAGCAACGCTCCGACTGGATGGACATTGAAAAACAACGCGGTAGCTGGGTATCATCGGTTATGGAGTTCGACTACCTGCCCGACGGACGAGGAAGGCGAGCCTTATACAGGTCAACATTCTGGACACCGGGCCACGGACTTGCCGAGGATACCTATCGCACGCTACCGCCGTCGACTCGGCGATTATTGTATCGATTCTGCCAGGTGCTGAGCACAACTGCAAGCTTATGGAGGTGTAGCGCATGCGAGCACGCCCGATATCATCTTTATCAACAAGATGGACCGCGAGGGACGCGACCCCTTTGACCTGTTAGATGAACTCGAAAACGAGCTGCAGATCCATGTCCGACCACTTTCGCGGCCTATCGGACAAAGGGCTTAAAGTTTAAAAAGGTGTTTATATTTCTACGAACAACAACAACCCTACGCCCTAATAAACAACAGGTTACCGAAAGATAGCCGTCAACATTCGGTCGGCCGACCTCGATCAGCATGTTGGTGAGCGCACAAGCCGCACGACTTCTGACGATTTGGAACTGGTTGACGGGTATATCCCGACTTCGATGTGCGAGGATTACCGCAAACGCTGAGGTCGCACCCGGTCTTCTTGGCTCGGCTTTAGACAACTTCGGTGTTCAGGAATTGCTCAACTGTTTCGTTGAAATTGCCCCAGTCCCAAGCCTACAAAGGCCGAGGAAAACCATCGTGCCCGATGATTCGGTTTACAGGCTTTCATCTTGAGATTACAGCCAACATCGATCCCAACCACAGGTCGTGCATTGCATTTTGTAAAGTATGCTCGGGAAAGTTTGTCAGGACCAGCTCTTATTACCATGTGCGATTGGAGAAAACCGTGCGCTTCTCTCCCCTACACGGTTTATGGCACAGCAGTACTGTTGACGAGGCCCTGCAGGGAGATATTGTAGGCCTTCCGACAACGGCATCTTCAAAAATAGGCGATACTCTTACCGAAGGTGGGTACACTTCGAGGGTTTTGCCATCATTCTCGCCCGAATTATTCAAATATATTGAGAATGATGACCCGATGAAGTCGAAGCACCCAAAAGGCATTGAACAATTAATGAACGAAGGTGTTGCCCAGATGTTTGTAAAACCAGTTCAATAACCGTCGTATCATCGGAACAGTATGGTCAGCTTCAGTTCGAAGTTATACATATCGTCTCGAACATGAGTACAATGCCGAGGTGCCGTTGGGAGCCTGTTCATCTTACAAGGCATGCTGGATTGAGTCGGACGACGCTGCCGAGCTTTGGAGAATTTTGGAAAAGCGAAAGTATCGCATATTGCGAAAGACATTGAAGGTCGCGATGTGTTCCTCGCCGATTCGTCATACGTTCTCAGTATGGCCCAGCAAGATTTTTGCGTTAACATTAAATTCCATTTCACTTCGAATTTTTAACGTTACGGCCTGCTCTGCACTTTTTGTATACACGTGTGGGGTAAAGGCCAAACGCGAGCTAACGTTTTTACCAGCTATACCATAACAAATGAACGAAACAGAACATCTGTCCGATTCTGCTCAGTGGAGAAAACAACATGTAGCATGCTCTCGTCAGCGACGAAGCAACCACAGGATAACTGTTCGTGGTATGCCATGAAACTTTTCAGCATGCGCCAAAGCGAGGTTGCCGAAAGCACTGCGTGAAAAGACAGCGAAGTAGCTTTATTCCTATGGAGTATGCCGACGTCGAAGACCGTACAAAACATATCAGGCGCGTGTCTCGTCCGGTTGTAAGAAACCTGCTTTTCATCAAAAACAACAACCGAAAAAGGGTATTCGCGATATTGTACTATCACTTCCCTGCAGTGTTTCATCGTAAGGGAAAGGAGTATGGCAGCTAGAAATATTACGAGATTCCAGCCAAACAGATGTTTGAATTTCAGGCCATGTGCAATCAGATATACTGATGAAGCGGTTTGTAAGCGATGAACAGGCCCGGCTTAAAGCGGTATCCCGTCGTTGTTACGCACGGGCCATTAAAGGCTTATAGGGCAAGCTCGTTCGTGCCGACCGAAAAATATTATCTCCCGAAAGAAGTTCCGGGCATAGGTGTTATGCTTACGGTAACCAGATGGTAGAAGCCTATTGAGGTTTAGCCTTCCACATGGCTAAACCACAAATTGTTTCAGCTCAATGCCTACTACTGCTTTTTACGCTTTGCTATAAATTTCGTGCTGTTCACGACCCTTGCACCCACCGATACCTCAAACTGTTCGTTCAAATCAACGCCGGCAAACTGTGGATGGCGCAACAGAGGCCGACAGCCTTGCATCGTCAGGTACAACGTTTCCCAAAGCAGAAAGGCATATTGCCCGCATAAGCCTCTATCAAGGCTATACCACCGTTATCAAGAATTTTTGAAAACGCCGTCAACATTAAAAATAAAGGTCGGCGCGCCTTCATAGCGCTTACATTGCGCAAAGTCGGCCGCTGAATGTATATCAAGGCTTTTTATTACTTTTAATATCTGGCACCCGTGTCAGGCACGCAGACTACGTTTCGGATTGTCGATCATCTCTCGCTTTTCTTCTCCGTTCAGCTGCACATAATTGCACAATAGTTGTAAACCCTGCTGATAATGGTTTGTGGCATGTCGTCATGAAAACTCCTGTACGGTATACCTCAGCAGGGATAAGTTCAGCAGGTTTCTCTCTAGCTTCGAAAACTTCCTGAAACGCTCCCGGCTATATCAGGAATAATGCCGGCCCAGCGATGAAACCATCTGCACAGCGTTCGCTCGAAGGATAAAAATCGAACTTATCATGTCAATGCTAACGCCGATACCTCGCGAATGTTCAGCACTCGCGCATGCCAGCTCTACCTTTATTATCATGATTTGGGCATGCTCTTTTCTGCTGATTTTATCTGATAGAAATGATATGATCCTTACCTCTGCCCTGCACAACATCAACCCGGCCTGCAACTTTTTCTGCATTAAAAGCAATATCAACATTCAGCCTCAACCGTTGTGTAATTCTTTTCGCACAGGCACATGGGCTTCGTATCGTAAATAATGCGATAGGCTCCGCACGCCAACCGTTGGTGTTATATGATACGTCGAGTGCAACGCCAAAGCCGTGCACTTTTTAAGATAGCTGTCGGTTTGGCCTGATGGATAGCTGTTGTTAAATCCCAACGGTCGCCAATGGTATGTTTAAAGCTGAGCGACACATGGTTTTATGCTACGGCTATAAGCGGGTGACGCCACTCCCTGCTGGTGGATTGAGGGCATTGCCAGTTCTCAAATTCATAAACAAGGCAACGGCAGCGAACAACAGGCGTGCTTACTCGACGAGAACGATAACGCGATTGCATACCCGCTGAAACCTTAAAGGTCATATCGCGGCTCAGACTACTGCGATCCCTGCGTAGGATAAACTTCAAAAACACGGTGAAGCAGATACTGTATTCAGCATGCACGTAGCTCCACTCATTGTAATCTTCTTGCCATAAGTTGAAAACTCCGCTTTGTTGATTGTTGATAACCCCTGTTGCGATGCAACAGCAAATTAAGATCAGCCGTATTCTACCGTTAGAATGCTTTTTCCTGCTCGGTTTTAAAGTCAACAACCGGGCTAAGCGTGCCCTGAATGGTTTTTCGTGCCGTGTCAATATTAGTCATGTTTTCGTAAAAAGCATCTGCGCATCGGCAGTATTCCACATGGCTGTACATAAAAACACCAGCACAAACAGCCTGTTAAAGCGGCTCATATTGCGAGCTTTCGGCAAACTCAAAAAGGCAAAATTGTAAAAGAACTGGTTTTCCGCATGTTGTACACTTTTATTATTCATCCTTGACAATTACAGGTTCATATTATTCTATGCTATCTCCTTTAAAGTTACAAAGGTAAAGATATTATTCTGAACTATCCTGTCAACATTGCCAAACTTTGTATGTTGCGGCCATGAAAAATATAGTTTTATGTACAGAATAGTATGCTACGATACTTTTATCTTGTTCATGCCATTCATAACAAAATACATCAGTTTGCATTGAACATACCACTATATATGTTAAACAGCAAAAAGCAAAATATTTGCTTTTGTCGTATCAAAACATATATTTGCTAAGTATTTCAGGTTTCGACATTTTCGAGTCATGTTGAGGTTGGTCGCATCCACCAACCCTTTTGCGACTACTGCATTTAAACTGTTAAAAATTTGGCAGAAATTCAGAATGATATATATTTGCATACTACGTATCTTTAATTAGTAACAAGTAATTCATATTGCTCTTATTGATTGACTTTTACTTCATTAAAAGTAAAGATAAACATGAAGAATCTTAAAGATATGTCGACGAAGAGCTGGCATTATCCCCACATGGAGGGTAACAATAAGGCATTTGATTTGCTGCTGGAACACACCCAGTCGAGGTTGTTTTCCTACATTCTTTTCTATTGTTCGCGACGAGGATGTAGCCAACGATGTGTTCCAGGATACGTTCATTAAAATCATGAGTAAAGCTGCGACACCGCAAATAGTGCTCCACGGGCAAAGTTTGCAGCATGGTGCCTGCGCATTGCACACAACGTGGTATGGACCAGTATCGCCTGCAGAAAACAGAGCGAATTGAGAGCCTACCGAAGATAACGACCTGTCAAACCTCTCACACGACAATTTGCTCGGACCTGTGTATCGAAACCACTTTCGTCAACGAGCAGGTAATAAAAAGACATCCAGCCTACCGCATGGATATGCTGCCCACGTCGCAACGCGAGGTTGTTTATATGCGCTTTATCAGCAAATGTCGTTCGCGAAATTGCACAAAACCACCAACGTAAGCATCAACATTGCGCACTGGGACGCATGCGCTATGCCCTTATCAACATGCGCAGGATGGCACGCGACAATAACGTTGAACTTCAACTGTACTAAGGTATTTCCCTACCCTGTATGGCAGGGAAATACCGCCTGTATGATTTTGTTATACACCGAGTATGCCCTGCTGTTATCGTTTCAGCCTGCATATTCGCAGTTTGTTTCAGCCCATGAATGGTTGCCAACGGGTCGGCAGACTTAAAGATGTAGCCCGGCTTACCAGCACATCAGCCCTGCCCTCGCCAGCTTTGGGGCGGTAACATCGTTCACGCCGCCGTCAATCTGAATCAGGGCATGCACCACGCTCGTCAATAAGTCTGCGCAGGCGTTGCAGCTTGTCAACAGAGCCTTCTATAAAACGCCGCCCTCCAAAACCCGGGATTGACGCTCATTAGCAGCACCATATCCACATCTTCAATCACATCCTCAGCACGCACACCGGCGTTGAAGGGTTAAGGAGCACGCCTGCCTTCATGCCGGCATCGTGAATTTGATGTACAACGCGGTTCAAATGAACTACGGCCTCCTGATGCACACACATCATCATGGCACCTGCACGGGCTGTTGCATCAATATATTGCTCGGGATGAACAATCATCAGGTGCACATCGAGGGGCTTTTTACATACACTTTTCACGGCCTCAATAACTGGAAAGCCAAACGAAATATTAGGTACAAACGTACCGTCCATTACATCACAGTGAAGCCAGTCGGCCTCACTGCGGTTAATCATATCCGTGTCTGACCTGAGGTTGGTAAAGTCGGCCGACAGCAACGACGGTGAAATTATGATACTCATCAGTCACATTTTCTATGCAGGCACACTGCCTAACTCAAACAAAGCGGACAGGGTTTGTCGGCCTTTTTAAGCACCTTGTACGAGTAGGCAATCTGGCGGATAAGCCGTAATGTCTTCTCTGAAGGTTTCAGTTCGTTGGGAGGTACATTTGCTAGGCATACTATTACATGGTTTATTGATACTGGTTAAACGCATTACGGTGGTATTTTTATTACGTTTATGGTAGAATTAAAAGATTAAAAAGATTTAAAAATACGCATCGTTACAGGCTTAGCACCATCGTTCGACGGCCGTCAGCTACGTTGCTGACGGCCGTCATACGCATGCTCCGACGATCGCCGTACGCGCTGCTGACGGCCGCCGCACCATAAGCACTGCACCATAAACCAGCTGCCATATGCCTGAAAAAGTTTGAAGAAAAATCAATGAAAAAGACAGGAGAAACCGACCTGAACAAATCGAAAAATATTTGATATGAAGAAGCAACAAAAACTGTTTTACCGCAGGAATAAGGCTTTGTAACTTTGTACACCGATAACACATTATTAACAAAAACTTTTACATGAACAAAAATTTTACGCTTTTCGCTCGTTGCAGCCCCGGCACTGGTCAGCAGTATTTCGTTTGCACAAACCACGGTAACCTTTATTGGAGGTACTGACAAGGGCAATATTGATGACGCCAACAGCAGCGGAGCCGACCAGGTAACCAAGGACGGTATTACAATTGCCACTACCAACGGGCTCTTTTGGCTACACGTACAACAACAAGCCCGGCGGCGAGTATCGCACATACAAGACTTCGACATTCACGGTTTCAGTCAACCGTAGGCAACATTACCAAAATTACGGTTACCTGTTCAGCCAAGGGAAAGATAAAGTATGGCCCGGGCTGTCTGATAAATCCTACCAGCGGTTCGTATACATTTGATACCAATGGCTACACGGGTACATGGACTGGCGAGGCAAGTTCGGTAAGTTTCTCAGCAACCTTCAATCAGGCCCGCATGACGAAAATTGAGGTAACCTACACCCCTGGTGCCGTTACCCCCGGCCCCGTAGTGCCTGTAACACCTCCCGCACCAGCCGATACGCTGAAGCTTACCGTAACCGAGGCTATGCAAAAGGTAAGCAACGACCACGCATTTAAGCAGAACGTATGCGTAACAGGCATTGTATCGAAGATTGATGAAGTATCAGAAAAATACGGCAATGCTTCGTATTATATCTCTGCCGATGGTACTGAGGACGACCAGTTACAAGTATATCGCGGCCGCTTCCTGGGCAATACCAAATTTACTAAGGCCGATCAGCTGAAGGCTGGAGACAAGGTAACCATATACGGTGAGCTGATGTTCTATTCACAAAAGAACGTAATACAGGTTAGCAGAAGCCATATCATGGAAATCAACGGCTCAGACAACGGGTATCAAAAATGTTGAAAACAACATGAAGAGCAATGCAGCAACCTATAATATGGCAGGACAACGTGTAGGTAAAAACTACAAAGGCGTTGTAATTAAAAACGGTAAAAAGTATATGAACAGATAATACGGCCTATACCATACCGTTTGCCCGCCGGAGAGAAATTACGGCAACGGCAATATCATGACAGCCGGAGAGCGCAATGATTCGCTCGCCGGCTGTCAGCGTTTACAGGCTGTTGGAACAGCATGACGAAAAATGGAAAACGGATGGAAAAATCAGGAAAAACATTTATTATAAGGTACTTTTTCCCATATTTGCAGTATTAACGAAACTTTCAACAACATGGAAAATGGATCATTGTCCGCAATGTGGAGCGCCTATTGACGAAGAACAGAAATGCCGTCCCAACTGTGGCTGTCAGCTGAACAGGAGGCAGATGGCAACTTCACGGCAAATTTAAACGAAGACGACCTTGTACAGCGAATACAACAGCGTATTCAGGGTGCAGGCATACGGGACATCGTTGACCGCTCGGGGTCGCGTAAATCTTAATGATGTAAGGCAGGCTTCTCGGGCAACAGGTTTCTGGTTCGGCTGCTCGACATGCTTGTAACGCTGCTAATGGCCGTACCTGTAGTGACGATGTTTATGTTTATGTTAATTGAAACAGGCATGTTTCTCAAATTTTCAACAACAACGTGCGAGCACGAACAGTATTTTCCTTGTATATTTCCTGCCAAGCAAGCATACTTTTCCTGATACCCGTTTCCCTTTACTCGCTGTTGAAAGACGGTATGAAAAACGGACAAAGCTATGGCAAACGATGGATGGGAATACGCGGTGATAAGTATCGAAAACGGTAGTCCCTGCACGTATTGGCAATCGCTTTCGCCCGACAAATTATAAGTTCACTTATTGCATTTATACCTGTCTTTTGGCTGGCTGAGTGAACCGCTGATGGTGCTCTTTCTTTACCGACGACGGAAGGAGGTTAGCCGACAGAGCTAGCCGGCACATTTGTTGTACAAGACAAGGTATAACGGATTGTAGTTTCCATCATCTGCTTTTTATAGAATAAGATGCGCGCTCCTCAGGAGCGCCATCTGCTGGTTATAAACGTGACATTCAAACTTATTTTTGCTGCTGCCGGCCGCCTTTTCTTCTGCGGGCTGCGGGACAGTATGGTCTTTCGGTGCTTTCCTGACACGCTCTTTACCTTCGTATTTCACACGGAGCTTATCAACAGCAGCCTCTGTTTTCAACAGCTTTGCCTTTAAACGGGCTATCTCGCGGTCCTTCATGGCAAGCTCCTCATCCTCATTTCGTATCGTGGTTAGCAAAGGAATTGAGCTGCTTTCATCATCAATATCCGAAGGATAAAGAGCATTAACACGGTTCATGAAATCGCCCAGAATATTCATGTAATTCGTAAAAGCGTCAAACGCACTGCCGTATATTCCACGGTCAATACCAACGTTCGAAGGCTTCGTTGTCATAAAGCGGAAGTTGTTACTGGCCTGCAACAGTTCCAGTCTTGCATGATACGGGGCTCCTTGCAAATGCGCGTACGCGTTCGGCAACACTGTATAATTTGTCAAAGGCTTCGCGCTGCATGGGGTTGCCTAACCAGCTGCTTACATCGCGTTCCTCATCAACCCACGAGGTATCGGGCACATCAAGCTCGCCTACCGATGTGAAATTCTTGCAAATATCCGACGGAGTAGAGAACGATGTTCTTATTTCTGGCAAAATGTGGCAGCGCGTGAATAAAATTAAGGATATTTGAAGAGAGGGGCTGAGCTATTCCGAGCGCCGATAATTCCATAAAGATGTTGATAACCTGCTCTTCAGCGGGAAAGGCTGCGATACGATCGATATACTGATCGGCAAAAAGCGGGAAACCTTCCCAGCTGCTGTCGTTGAACCGCAGGCTTATATCGTCGCTCAATGCAACGTCACGAAGCAGCAGTTTTAGCTAGGGAGCCAGCGCACAACTGAAACATAGTGGGCGATTTTCATCCCAACACATGCTTTGCACCCTCTGTAAGCATGCCCTTTAAGCCGAGCTGGGCCACCTGTAAGCCAATATCGTCACTGTAAATTAAAGACGAATTACGCAGAACCGTGGGCCGCTTGCCGAAATATTCTTCCATTTTCTGGCACTGCATCTTCACATCTGCGGCAAAGCTTGCAGGGTCTTTCAAAGCTGACAGGCCATGTGCGTAAGTGCTCTGCAAAGAAATTCTACACAACCCGTTTTGTTTAATTTTCGAGCTTTTTCTATTACTTGGGTGCATACACTCTGAGCTGTTCCATACCTACTCCCCGACAGTGAGAAGGCCACTTTAAAGAAGCGTCCGTTCTCCTTTATCATGTCGCCAGTAGATAACGCCGGCATATACGAACGTTCAGCTATATCTGTGATGGTTCTTTTCGTTCTCATAGTCGTCATAATAGTAATGATCGGTTCCTATATCAAAGAAGCGATAGCGCTTCAAATGAACGATTTGATGTATCTCAAAGTACAAACAGATGGTTTTTCATATTGTTGTTTTGTTAGAGGGTTCTTATATTTTTATATCGTCCTTATATCGGAAAAGCATTGACTTTATATCAGAGGAAAAAGTTGCTTGATATTAGAATAGGAATGAATTGTGTTCAGAAAATGAGTTAATGGGGTTCAAAATAAATGACATTATCAGAAAACAAAAGCAGTATTATATCAGGAAAGGAACTTCTGTTACACAGAAGAAAAATAACCTTACGCCAGAAAAAGAAGTTACATTATATCAGAGGGGTTATCTTATATCAGAAAAAGAGTTACCTTTATATCAGAAAAATAATTGCTTTCAGTTTCTCACCGTGATATTTTTACATCGGCGGATAGGTTCATTCTACCGCAGCGATTTCCAGTTCAGCGTACGCAGATATAGTTCTCTATCCATGCGCCAACCTTTCTCCATGTAATCTGTTCTACATTCTCCTTTTTCCTTCCTCTTGCAAGTATTTGAAAAAGGCTCTCCGATGGCAAATACTGTCAAAATGGCATCGGCAAGGCATGAATATCCCAGTAATCGACCTGTAATACAATTGTTCAAAAATTTCGGCACAACCGCTGACGGGAGATGATTGTTGGCGTACCACACTGCATTGCCTCCAATGGAGAGATGCCGAGGTTTCACTAACGCGATGGCATACATACATCCGAGCTTTTAAACATCATAAACTTGCTTTCCACGCATGAAACCGGGAAATGAAAGCGGTCAGCAATGCCACGTTCAGCAGCTAGACATATCATCTGATCGAGCATGTCGCCCGAGCCCCGCCATGCAAAAACCTCACATTATGCGTACGGTGAAGCACCATCGTTTGCAGCCCGACAAAAATACTCCGGCCCTTTTGCATGTGTAATTTCACCAAGGAAAGTAACCACCTTTTCGCGGCCATGATGGTCGGGACGCGGTATGGATGCGTTTGCCTCACTTAGCGGATACACTGCGACTATGAACGGTAAACACTGACGGGTCTTGATGGTACTGATTAATAACTGTATTTCGCGTAAGCTCACTGACGCACATGATACAGTCTGCATGGTCCATTCCATCTTTTCAATACCATACCGAGGTTTTACGCGGCCACGGCTGCGATCGTAGTCGGTAGCATGCACATGAATACACAGGGTTTGCCGCTCACTCGCTAGGCGTAACACCCGCCGGTACGTAAAGCCAGTCGTGAGCATGTATAATATCAAACTCTTCTGCACGGGCAACAACCCGGCAATAACCGAATAGTTGTTGATTTCGTCTTAAATTAGAAGGATAACCGCCGCAAACCCATACATCCTGTGTCGTTGACGTTCATATAACGAAAGTCGGCATAGATGTGATCGCGGTAACGGTAATAATCGACGGTTCCATGACGTTGCCCAATGCGACTTTTTAAGATAACTCGCTATCAACATCACGGTAAACAATGGGCACGCTATTCATTGCCACGATATGTGCAGCATGGTTAGTCTCTCATCGCCCCAAGGGCGAGGCAGACAAAGCGTTGATTTCAACATCGCCCTGCGTATGCAAGCCTTCAGAAATGCCGAAATTGGCCGTAGCTGTGCCGCCATAAACATGTGGAGTGATACTCCCATCCAAACATCTGAACTTTCATAAACGAGCCCTCCTCATTGTTTATATTTATAAGTATCCGAAAATCAGTGCCCGCAAAATTTCTGCAACGTTCACGGCAAAAGAGATGGCCCTCGTCCGTAGAAAGGCGGATTAGCCATCGAAAAGTTCTGGAATCGGTTCCAGACAACGATTAAACATTTCGTCTTCATAGCTCATCAGCTGTCGTTCGATAAAGCTAAAGGCGTGTACGTTTATATAATTTCAGGCAAGCTTCCATGTAAAAACCACCCAGCCATGGCCATGCTGTTCCCTCGATGATATGCGTTGTCACGCTGAATTTGCGGGCCGGTATACATAGGATTATAGCCACTGCTCTTTGGCGATAAAGATCGCAATCCTTCGGCGTAAGCAGCTCACGTGTACAAATATCAAGCACAGTTTTCTTTTTGATCAGGCGATAACGGGGAATAATCGAAAGCCACAGGGAATATCATATTTCCGGCCTGACGCTCCAGTCTTGCTCGCCGTCACACATAATCAAAAAGGTAACCATAGGAGTTATGAAGGTATTTAGAAAAGCTTCTCTGCATTTTTTCAGCCATCTCCTCGTAACAGGCAGCACGCTTTTTCTCGCCTTTGCAGTAGCCAGATGTGCTGCAAACATCAGGTTATTATACCAGAGAGCATTAAATTCTACAATAAAGCCTGTGCGAGGAACCACTGGACGACCGTTCACTGTGGAGTTCATCCACGTTACCGCTTTCGTACGACCATCGGTTTTTAACAGCCCCGTTGCTGTCAAGTTTGAGGTTAGGTGCTTGTCGGCTGATATACTAATCAATAATATCATATACTAATTTGCCATACCGTGATACAGTCGTCTGTACCTACTTTCTTATCATATTGCTGAACGCACCATATTACCCAGGGAACATCGATGTTCCAGCTCTGCATAACCGTTTGCGGCTTACCGTCCATAAAACTCGCGCAATCCCTTTTGCCGCCGTAGCCATTGCATCCTGAAAATAATCGTTTTCTTCGATTGAAAGGTCAGCCCCGGCAATGCAATAAAAAGTGTCACGGGCGCGTCCTTTAAAACCACGGATAACCCGCAAAGAAGATAACGTTCGCTGCCTTTCACGCGAACATGAAACTGATGAGCCGCATTAACAAGGCAATGAAAGAAGTTGTCACGCGGCGAACGCTTATCTACTTCCTCGTCAAAAAGCTTCTTCAATGTGCGTACACTCGATTCGGACGTTGATGCAGCGAAGACCACACTCTCACCTTTTTATAGGCAATTCAAAATAACCGAGCACATAAAGGTCTTCATTCGAAGCATAGCCACGCTCCTGTTCTTTGGGATATTCGATGCCACGATACCAGTCGGGCTGAAAAACGAACTGCGCTTTTTGAGAACTGCACTGTAAAGATCAGGATACCCTGCATACATGCACGTACGTATGCCATTGCTTACCCTCGTGGTAATCGCGACTGGCCACACCGTTTTTCATGTAAACTGCCGTACGCTTCTGAAAGCTAAAAAGGGTCGGAACTGAAGGATTGTTGAAGAATGAGCATCAACCAATGTATATCTTATCAGGATTCTATCCTCATAATGCTGGAAAAACCACTCTTTTTCAGCACCATTCCTCCCACACGATACACCGTAGTTGGTACTTTATCGCAGTTGAAAGCCTGAATATATTTATGACCTTTCGGACTGAAATTGTTGCCCTGATACTTGTGAAGTCCCAGATTAAACGCTGCCCCTGTTGTAAAACAGAACAATCTAACGACGAAAGAAGAACGTGATTTTCATCGTCCAATGCTGGTACAGGAACCACAAGCAGCCCATGATACTTACGCGTATTGCAATCGACGATAGTTGAATATGAGTATGCGCCTGAACGATTAGTTCGTGAAGTCCTTCGAAAAAGAGACTCCTGAAGGTTAGTCATCAGCGCTTTTTCAAACCGGATATAGCTCATAGTTGTTATTTAGGCTTAAAAATTACGTCAATTATATACAGAAAGCGGTTAAACAGAGTTAACGTTTGCATTATTTTCTCCCATCAAAGTTAGAGATAAATTTTTATTACAAAATGTAAACAATTTAACCTCTTACACTAAATTTATGCAGAGGTTATCATTTATAATGAATAAGAATACATGTGAATATTTGTCTTCTTATTCCATTAACAGCCCTTATTTCAGATAGTTTTTATCCATTGGCAGTGCAGCATCCAGCCAATGAATGGCAATACCCCGGCGTTCCATACCTCTGAACCATGTCATCTGGCGCTCAGCAAACTGATGAATAGCAATTTCAACCGCCTAAACATCTCATCATATGTCAGCTTGCCTATGATATATTCAGTAATATATTTATACTCTAACCCATAATAAATCAGGTCATCGGGACACCCGTTATCAATAAGCGAGCGGATTTCGTCTACCATTCCTTCAGAAAGACGCTGTCGAAAGCCGCCCGGTAATTTTTCTTTTCGGCGTTCCTCTCGTGCAATATTCACACCAACAACAAGTGAGTTAACCACAGGGCATGGCACGCAAATCTACGGGATGTTCTATATTATAGGTTTCTATCTCTATGGCACGAATGGCACGCTGACACGAGTCAACGTCGGTTTGATTGTGCATGACAGTCCCCGTCTGTGCCTTTAAATCCACAAGCATCTGCGTCAGTTCAGCGCATTTTATTCTCAATTCCTTCCTTAAGACATCATTCTGCGGCACAGGCGACAAGGCATATCCCTTTCAGAACAGCCTCAATATAAAGTCCCGTTCCGCCACACAGCACGGGCGTCTTCCTCGTTCCTCTCATATCATTATATGCCTATGGAAATCGTTCTGATATTGATAAAGATTATATTTCGTCCCGAGCTCGGCTATATTAATAAGTGATAGGAATCTCTACACCGTCAACCTCATATTCGGCAAGGTCTTTTCCCGTGCCAATATCCATTTTTCGGTAAACCCTGTCTTGAATCAGCACTGATAATTTCTCCTCCTATTGCTGCGCTAAACGTGTAGCAAAGCTGTGTCTTTCCGCTTGCAGTGGGCCCCAAAATGGTTATCATCTTCTTCATGGCAGCAAAAGTAGACAAATTCATAAATAAAAAGGTGTGCAACACTTTTGTATTGCACACCTGTTATTTCAAGATTTTACAATCTCTATTACCGTACGGTATTACTCAGTTCTGCGAAGTACTTAATTGTACGTACCATCTGAGATGTGTAAGAGTTCTCATTGTCGTACCAAGATACCACCTGAACCTGATAAGTATCGTCGTCAATCTTGCTAACCATTGTCTGAGTAGCATCAAAGAGTGAACCAAAACGCATACCGATGATGTCAGAAGATACGATCTGATCCTCGTTATAGCCGAAGCTTTCAGTAGCTGCTGCCTTCATTGCTGCGTTGATACCTTCAACAGTTACGTCCTTACCCTTAACAACAGCTAAAGCAGAATTGTAGTTGAGCCGGTAGGGAGTAGGTACACGCTGTGCTGAGCCAATGAGCTTGCCGTTCAGTTCAGGAATAACCGAGCCGATAGCCTTAGCTGCACCTGTTGAGTTAGGAACGATGTTGCAAGCACCTGCACGTGAACGACGAAGATCGCCCCTACGCTGTGGGCCATCAGAATCATCTGGTCGCCAGTATAAGCGTGAATGGTTGACATGATACCGCTCTGGATAGGGAGCATATGCGTTAAGAGCTGCTGCCATAGGAGCCAGACAGTTTGTGGTGCATGATGCAGCAGAGATTACTGTATCAGCAGGAGTCAGAGTCTTGTGGTTGGTATTGAATACGATAGTAGGAAGATCGTTGCCTGCAGGAGCAGAGATAACAACTTTCTTTGCACCTGCTTTCAGGTGAGCTGAGCTTTTTCCTTAGATGTATAGAAGCCTGTGCACTCGAGAACAACGTCTACCTTGTTTGCAGCCCATGGGCAGTTAGCAGCGTCCTTTTCTGCAGAAATCTTAATCTCTTTGCCGTCAACAATGATAGAATCTTCTGTGCCTCTACGGTGTGTTTGCCTTCACCGTACTTGCCAGCGAAAAGCCACCCTGTGCTGTATCATACTTTAAGAGGGTGTGCAAGCATCTTAGGGACTTGTAAGGTCGTTGATAGCAACTACCTCATAACCTTCTGCTTCAAACATCTGACGAAAGGCCAGACGACCAATACGGCCAAAGCCGTTAATAGCTACATTTACCATTTTACTTTAGTTTTTATAAGTGTTTATAAAAGATGTTCGTGTTACTTTTCCTTTATTGCACAGCAAAGTTACAAATTATTTTCTAATTTTGCAATCGATACATATATTAAATAATATAAAAAGAGGCTTCTGTAATATCGACTTGTCAAAACGGCTTCGTTATCACTCCTTTCTTTACGAACAAAGATTATTCAATCACAATTAAAAATTATGGGAAAAATTTCTAAACGAGTTTAAAGAGTTCGCTGTAAAAGGCAATGCTGTTGATATGGCTGTGGGTGTAATTATCGGCGGTGCTTTCGGAAAGATTGTCAGCAGCATAGTTGATGACCTCATCATGCCGCCCATAGGATGGCTCATTGGTGGTGTAAACTTCTCCGATCTTAAGATTACTCTTCCTGCAAAAACAGCTTGCAGAGGGTGTGGAAACGCAGGCTGCCACCATTAATTATGGCAGTTTTTCTGCAAACTACACTGAACTTTATCATCATAGCTTTCTGTGTATTCCTCATGGTCAAGGGCATCAATAAGCTTTCGGCAAAGAAAGAAACCGAGCCTGAAAAAGCCTGCACCTGAACCAGAACCCTCAAACGAAGAGAAGCTGCTTTCTGAAATCAGAGACTTGCTGAAGCAAAAGTAAGCTATTCCTGTTTCGCCTTATTTTATCGGGAGGAAACAGAAAAGCAGAACAAATATTTAAGCAAAAAAGGATATACCGTGCACGGTATATCCTTTTATTATTATTGGTGTGAACCTTTTTCTGTATTCTTTTGTGATTTCATTACAGCATAAACGTACACATTTATTATATACTGCATCGGGCATATCGCTGCACAGGGCTATATAAATACACCGTCAGGACCATTGTATGGCGGCTGTCAG